>Ga0181563_10001159_pt1 | contig 26126 bp, 19 predicted proteins | sample 011ome_25_FD_133759 | JGI IMG/M metagenome (GOLD analysis project Ga0181563, IMG submission 133759) | Coastal salt marsh microbial communities from the Groves Creek Marsh, Skidaway Island, Georgia - 011512CT metaG (megahit assembly) | ecosystem: Environmental > Aquatic > Marine > Intertidal...
TCGTTGTTGTACAACTGTTGATCGGTCCACTTTAATGCCCTTTTTGAAGCAGCACTGAGCTTATCACCATTGGTGATTCCCAAAAAATCAAGTTTTTCTTTGGAGATGGGGTTATCTATTCCTTTGTCATTTTGACTTTTGGTATCATTGATACAAGAAGTCATCAAGTGACAGATTAAAAAAAATATCAGGGCTTTATTGATGAAGTTCATCGAATGTGTTGAAAAGTTTTATGAGAAGATTAGATTTTATAGAAGTAAAATAATGGATCATATATGTAATTATAAATTAGGGCTATTTAAAGAAATTATCCTTGGTCGCATCAAAAACATATTCGATCACTTGTTGGTGTCTGTTTTTAAATCTTAGGGCACTCCCCGCGGCAGGGGAACCATAAAACCTTCGGGTAGCGGGTCGCATTTGTTGGGCTTCGGGCAGATGGAGTAACAGATAGCCCCAGGCACCCATATTTCGGGGTTCCTCTTGTGCCCAAACCACTTCTTCCACATTGTTGTAGTCCTTGAGCTGGGCTTGAATTTCTTGTTGAGGTAGGGGAAACAATTGCTCCAATCGAACAATGGCTACGTCCATTCGTTCTCTCTCTGCTCTTGCATCGATCAAATCGTAGTAAAATTTTCCAGAGCAAAAAACGAGTTTTTTGGCTTGTTTGGGCTTGACTAAAGGATCTGGAATCAGTCTTTGAAAAGTTCCCTTGGTAAATTCCTCTACCTTTGACACTGCAAGGGGATGACGCAATAAGCTCTTGGGGGTAAATATGATGAGTGGTTTTCTAAAAGTCCCTTTCATCTGTCTTCTGATTAAATGGAAAAAATTAGCAGGAGTGGTACAATTGGCTACAAACATATTGTCTTTAGCACACAACTGTAAATAACGTTCCATTCGGGCAGAGGAATGTTCTGCGCCTTGTCCTTCATATCCATGAGGGAGGAGCATCACGATTCCATTTTGTGTTTTCCACTTGTCTTCGGCGGCCGAGATGTATTGATCAATCATGATCTGCGCACCATTGGAAAAATCACCAAACTGGGCTTCCCATATGGTCAAGGTTTTAGGGCTTGCCATAGCATATCCGTAATCAAATCCCAACACACCATATTCTGAAAGGAAAGAATTGTATACCGTGAATTTACCTTGTGCTGATGGGTCAATGTGGTTGAGCAGGATCACTTCTTCTTCTGAAGATTCGGCTTTGAGCACTGCATGACGATGGGAAAAGGTACCTCGTTCGACATCCTGTCCAGAAAGGCGCACGTTGAAACCTTCAATAAGTAAGGTGCCGTAGGCCAATAATTCACCCATGGCCCAATCCAGCCGATCGCTTTCAAAAAACATCTTGTTGCGATCCGCAATCAACCGTTCAATTTTTCTGAGGAACTTCTTGTCGGGGGGTAAATTGGAAATGGTCTTGGCCACCAGTGACAATGGCTCGAGACGAACAGCAGTTGCTAGCTCCGGGTGCATTCCTTTCTCATCTACTCTTTTATATCCCTCCCATTCGTCCTCCATAAATGGGGTGACCACAGTAGTCTCTTCGGTTCTAGATACTTGGAGGTTTTGCTCCAATTTGGATTTGTACTCTTCCTCCTGTTTTTTGACGTAATCAGCGTCTATAAGCCCCTGTGCCAAGAGCTTTTCGGCATAGATGTCTCGTGGATTTTTATGGGTGGCAATGGCCTTGTATAGTTTGGGCTGGGTAAACCTGGGCTCGTCTCCTTCGTTGTGGCCGTATCTTCTGTAGCCCAAAAGATCTATAAATACATCGGCATTGAAGTGCATCCTATAGTCCAGGGCAAACAATACGGAGTGGACGACTGCCTCCACATCGTCCGAATTGACATGGAGAACGGGGGATAATGTTACCTTACCCACATCGGTACAATAGGTACTGGAGCGCGCATCGAGGTAATTGGTGGTGAAACCTATTTGGTTGTTGACCACAATGTGAATGGTACCCCCAGTGGAGTAGCCTTTCAATCGGGCCATTTGAACAATTTCATAGGCAATCCCCTGTCCGGCAATGGCTGCATCACCGTGCACCACGATGGGCAACACTTTGGAGGGGTCCCCATTGAATTTGTTTTCCATTTTGGCTCGAGTAATTCCTTCCACCACAGCACCTACTGTTTCCAAGTGGGAAGGATTGGGTGCCAAATTGATATTGATTTTTTTTCCATTATTGTTGGGGTCAATCTTTGCAGTCCAACCCATATGGTATTTAACGTCACCGTCAAAAACCACCTCATCGTAGTCTTTTCCGTCAAACTCGCTAAAAATATCTTTTGGGGATTTTCCAAATATATTGGTCAGCGTATTGAGTCTTCCTCTATGCGCCATACCCATAATAAATTCTTCCACCCCTTTGGCCGCGGCAGCCAAAACCAATACATCCAGTGCTGGAATTAGCGACTCTCCCCCTTCTAAAGAAAATCGCTTTTGCCCTACGTATTTGGTATGTAAAAAAGTTTCAAAGCTAACCGCTTGATTCAATTTGTTGAGGATCTCTTTCTTTTGCTGTGTACTAAAGTTCGGATGATTTTGATTTTGGTGTAATCGATTTTTGATCCAATCTTTTTTCTCAACATTCCTTACATACATATATTCTACTCCAATGGAGTCACAATAGGTACGTTGAAGATGTTCGATGATGGTGGTTAAGGTACTGGGGCCAATACCCACAATGGATCCTGCATTGAAAACGGTGGACAAATCGTCTTGAGACAATCCAAAGTTTTCTACTGCTAAATCGGGACTGTAGGTTCTTCTGTTCCGAACGGGATTGGTTTTGGTAAACAAGTGACCCCGGGTGCGATAGCCTTCAATAAGCTTTACCACCTGAAATTCTTTTTTGACCGACTCGGGTACTTCTACCGCTGTAACCTCTGCGGGCCATTCTCCGTGCTCCATCCCAAAATCAAAGCCTTGAAAAAATGCTCTCCAACTGGGTTCTACAGCATCTGGATTTTGTAGGTATTGGTCGTATAATTCGGCAAAATAGGCGGTGTGAGCCGAATTTAAAAATGAAAATTTGTCCATTAAATCATACTTACTACTAATCCTTAAAACAAAATTACAATTTTTGCCCAAAGAGATTCAATTTTGTCCGTAAAACAATCCAATTCTTATTAAATTTGTAATGGATGGGTGTTGATGACGGAGTTGTTTTTAGATTAAAAATACAGGCTGTTTGCATGGCCATCTCTTTCAAAGTTTGATTTTACAGATGTTTGCTTTAGTCGATTGCAATAATTTTTATGCTTCTTGCGAACGGGTTTTCCAACCTCAGTACGAGGGTAAGGCAGTGGTGATCCTTTCCAATAATGACGGTTGTGTGATTGCCAGGAGCAATGAAGCCAAAGCACTCGGGATTCCTATGGGAGCTCCTGCCTTTAAATTTCGAAACGAATTCAAAAAGCACAATATCAAGGTTTTTTCTTCCAACTACCCCCTTTATGGTGACATGAGCCATAGGGTGATGAAGATCTTGGAAACCTACACCCCCAATGTGGAAATATACAGCATAGACGAAGCCTTTTTAAAGTTTGAAGGTTTTGATCATTTTGACCTGATGGAAAGGGGGCTGAAAATGCGCAAGCAGGTGCGAAAATGGACTGGAATTCCCGTATCGATAGGATTGGCTCCTTCCAAAGCATTGGCCAAAATCGCCAACAAAATTGCTAAAAAATTTGATCAAAGAACCCAAGGGGTGTATTGCATCGACAATGATGAAAAACGATTAAAAGCATTGAAATGGACCGCCATAGAAGATGTTTGGGGCGTGGGCAGACAACACGCCAAACGACTTCAGGCCATGCAGATAAAAACGGCTTTGGATTTTGTGAATTTACCCGATGAATGGGTCAAAAAACACATGAGCATACTGGGACTACGGTTGAAAAGAGACTTAGAGGGCGTTCCTTCCATACAATTGGAGGAAGTGACCCCCGCCAAGCAATCCATCGCCACTACTCGGAGTTTTAAAAATTCACTAACTATATTTATTGATCTTGAGGAACGCATCACCACCTACACCCTTTTGGCGGCCGAAAAACTGAGAAAACAAAAAAGCTGTGCCACTGCCCTGCACATTTTTGTGAGAAGCAACCCCTTCGATCCCAACGCCACACAATACCGCAATGGCTGCACCCTGACTTTGCCCCATCCAACAGACTCCAATTTTGTTTTGAATCGTTATGCGCTGATGGGATTAAGAAACATCTTCAAACCGGGGATCGAATACAAAAAAGCAGGGGTCATACTGCTGGGAATTACGCCTTCTTCTTCCAGACAAATCACCTTGTTCGAACAGGATACGGCAAAACACACAGCACTGATGCAAACCCTAGACAAAATTCACCGTCGTCATGGCCCACACCGAATGAAATTGGCCAATCAAGATTTAAAACAAACTTGGAAGATGAAACGAGAACATCTTTCCAACCGATTTACCACAGAGATCAACGAAATCATCAAAGTCAAATGAGTGATAAAGGGGATAAGATTATTTTTTTTCAACCCGATCAAGAATTGGGAAAACTCTCCTTTTTGGCGCAAGAGGGTATTTCGGCCGGTTTCCCCTCCCCCGCCGATGATTTTAAAGAATTGCGCATCAGTATTGACCGCGAAGTGGTCAAGAATGAAGAGGCAACTTTCTACGCCCGGGTATCGGGGGAATCCATGCAAGGGGCGGGCTTGGACGACGGGGATCTTTTGGTTATCGACCGCAGTTTGGAACCCCAAGACAATAAAATCGCCGTGTGTTTTATCGACGGTGAATTCACCGTAAAACGCCTAAAAGTGGAACAAGACTGTGTTTATCTGATGCCCGAAAACCCCAAATACCAACCCATCAAGGTGACAGAGGACAATGAATTGATCATCTGGGGCGTGGTAACTTATGTGGTTAAAAAGGTTTAACCTATAGCCTTTCAAAGATTCCGGCAATCCCTTGACCTCCTCCTACACAGGCGGTAACCATACCATATTTTTGGTTGCGGCGTTGCATTTCGTTCAACAATTGAATGGTGAGCTTGGCTCCAGTACAACCCAGCGGGTGACCCATGGCCACGGCGCCTCCATTGACGTTGACGGTATCGGGATCTAGACCACTTTCTTGAATAACGGCCAGGGCTTGAGCGGCAAAGGCTTCGTTGAGCTCTGTTTGCTCAATATCAGACAATTTTAGCCCCGCTTGTTGCAATGCCTTGGGAATGGCTTCACAGGGTCCAATACCCATATAGAGTGGATCGACTCCTCCCACCGAACAGGCGACCATCCGGGCTTGTGGAGCCAATCCCAAGGCTTTGACTTTTTCTTCGCTCATCACCAAGGTAAAGGCTGCTCCATCCGAAGTTTGTGAAGCATTGCCAGCAGTGATGATACCTCCTTGTTTGAATACCGCCCTTAATTTGGACAGCCCTTCAATGGTGGTATCTCTTCTAACGCCTTCATCCACCGATACAGTGTGGGAACTGCTGACTTTTTTTCCGTCTTTAACATACACATCCTCCACCGTAATGGGTACAATTTCATCTTCAAAATACCCCTGATCTATGGCGTGCGCGGCTTTTTGGTGGGATGCAAAAGAAAAAGCGTCGGCTGCCTCACGACTGATGTTGAATTTTTCGGCTACTGCTTCTGCAGTGGCTCCCATACTGACGTGGTAATTGATGTTTTCCATGTTGGCTTTGTAGCTGGGAGACAGCTTATATCCGGTCATGGGAATAAGACTCATGCTCTCCGTACCTCCAGCAATGTAGATATGTCCCATACCGGCTTTGATTTTGGCCACTGCCATTGCAATGGCTTCCAAACCGGAGGCACAATAGCGGTTGATGGTGATCCCCGGGACTTCGATGCCCAATGCTCTGGCGGAAATGAGCCGACCTACCTGAAGGCCTTGCTCTCCCTCAGGGTTGGCACAGCCAACAATCACGTCGTCCACTGTGGTGGGATCCAAAGCCGGTACTTGAGCGACCAAATGTTTTAAAACATCAACGGCCATATCATCGGAGCGGTAGTTTTTAAACCCACCTTTTTTGGCTTTTCCTACTGCAGTTCTGTATCCTTTTACAATGTATGCTTCCATATCTTTAGTTTCTTAGGGGCTTGTTGTTCATCAATAAGTATTGTATTCTGTCCAGGGTTTTTTGATTTCCCAATAGGCTCATGAAGGCTTCGCGTTCGATATCGAGCAAATATTGTTCACTCACTTTTTGCGGACTGGTCAAGTCACCTCCACACATTACGTAGGCCAATTTACGCGCAATTTCCTCATCGTACTCCGACATGAATTTCCCCAATCGGTATTCGTTGATGGCAGAGTAGAGCACTCCCAATCCAGCTCTCCCCAATACTTCAATGTCTTCTCTCGGAGAAGGGGGGATATAATCTTTGGCGAGCTCCAGTACTTTTTCTTTGGCCAAACCAATGTTTCTTTGAAGGTTGTAGGAAATGGCGTCACGGTTTTCCAAAAGGTAGTGCAGATCAAAAGCTTCAGAGGCCGAAGTGGAAACAGCTGCCGTTGCGATGGATTTAAAGTGGTCGATCAACATGGGCATTTGAACATCTCCTTCGTAAAAACCATCGGAGACCCTTAGGGCAAATTCTTTACTTCCCCCTCCTCCCGGGATCAAACCAACCCCTACTTCCACCAATCCAATGTAGGACTCTGCCGCTGCTATTGCAGCATCACAATGCATGGTGATTTCACAACCTCCACCAAAAACATAACCCTGAGTGGCAACCACCACTGGAATTTTTGAAGTTCGGATTCGCATGTTAACCGATTGGAAATCGGCAACCATTTGATCCAAGGTGTCAAATTGTTTTTGCATGGCGAGCATCCCGATGTTCATCAAATTTGCCCCTACACTGAATTGCTTGGCGTTGTTGCCAATCACTAAACCATTCCAGCCCTCATTTTCGGCTTTGTCAATGGCTTCGGCCATGGCCATACCAATCCCTTCGCCGATGGCGTTGCTCTTGCTTTGAAATTCCAAACACATCACGCCATCTCCAATGTCGTGAACCGTACATTCACTGTTTTTGATGAGGGGTGTGTTTTCGCGAAAGCTTTCCAAAATGACAAAGCCATTGGATCCGGGTACCGTTTTGTAGGCCTGATGGTCCAAATCAAAGTATTTTTTTTCTCCTTTTTCGAATTTGTAAAATTGTTCCGCTCCCGCTTTTTGCATTTGCAGAATCCAATCGGGAATTTCAGCTCCCGAAACTTCGATCATCTCTAACCCATTTTGGAACCCGATCAAATCCCAATATTCAAAAGGGCCGTAATCCCAGACATACCCAGCTCTCATGGCATCATCTACCGGATAGTATTGGTCTGAAATTTCAGGCACGCGTTGGGCAGCATACGCAAAAATTGCTGCGAAATAATCCTTGAGAAAAAGACGCTCTTTCCCTTCATAATCCATCAAAAACTGCATGCGTTTCTGCATGTTTTCGATGGCTTTGGCCTCCTTAAGGATAGGGTTCTTAGGTCGGATACTGGGTTTGTATTTCAGTGTTTTGAGATCCAGAGCGTTGATGATGGTTTTGCCGTTTTGATCTTTTTGATCGGTCTTGTGGTAAAATCCTTTTCCTGTTTTGTTGCCCAAAAAATTGTTTTCCAAAAGAAAGGTCATGAATTTTGTTTCAGGGGCCTTGCCTAAGGATTCAAAAAAGGAATCGTTTTGGACATTATTAACGACAAATTGGGTGACTTTCTCCCCTGTATCCAAGCCAACTAGATCTTGCAATCGGTAAGTTCCTGTATTGGGTCTTCCTATGAGTGCCCCAGTCAAGGCATCGACCTCCTCAATGCTAAGGTCGTATTTTTGGGTCAAATCAAACACTTTCACCCCCGACATGACCCCAATTCGGTTGGCAATAAATGCAGGAGTATCTTTGCACAAGACGGTTTGTTTTCCCAAGTTGATTTCACCAAAGTGCATCAAGAAATCCACCAACTCGGGTTCGGTTTCAGCAATGGGTATAATTTCAAGTAACCTGAGGTACCTCGGTGGATTGAAAAAGTGGGTGCCACAAAAATGTTTTTTGAATTCCTCTGATCTGCCTTGAGACAATTGAGAGATAGGAATACTAGAGGTGTTGGAGCTTACAATACTAGCCGGTTTTCTATATTTTTCAACCTTTTCAAAAATTTGCTGCTTAATGTCCAGTCGCTCTACTACAACTTCAATGATCCAATCGGCATCTTTAATTTTTTCAAAATCGTCTTCTAGATTTCCTATGGTTATTCTACTGGCGTATTCTTTCCTGTAGAGCGGGGCAGGTTTGGATTTGATGGCTTTGTCCAGCGCATTTTGGGGGACACTGTTTCTGTTTGTTTTGGGGTCGGATGATCCCTGGGGTAAAATGTCCAACATCAATACTTGGAGTCCTACATTGGCCAATTGGCACGCTATTCCGGATCCCATGACGCCTGAGCCCAATACGGCAACATTTTTTATTCTGTACTGCATGATTTGGTTTTTGACAAATCTATTAAAAAATACTATGCGTGCATAACAAAATGGGTAAAAAAACCAATAGTTTCCTCTCAACGAGTAAATTTTTTATGGTTGATGGAATGGGAATAGTAGTTTTAGATTTCATAATTAAATGATAGGGCATTTACAACCTTAAAATTGATTGGAAAAATGTCCTGTTGATTTATACCAATAGATTAAAATTGGGAGGGATACATTTTTTTATAAATTTGCTTCAAATATTATACAATGAGCCACGAAAAAGTTTTTGAACAGTTTGAAAAAAGGGCGGAAAATGCCTCTCCACTTGGAGGCACCCTGAAATTTATGGTTGATGGAAATGCTATATATATCGACGGTAATGGTGAACAAAATACCGTTACTGTGGATGACTTGGAAGCAGATTGCACCATAACCGTATCGACCGAGGTATTGGAAAAACTTAGGGATGGTTCACTCAACCCCATGATGGCAGTTATGGGGGGACAGATCAAGATTGATGGAGACATGGGATTGGCGATGAAAGTCCAATCTCTAATGGGATAGCCCGCTTGATTTTCAAATTACTTTTTGTCGGTTAGTTTAATTCCCATTTTTTTTTATATTTATATCGAAATGGGGCAACAAACCGAACACCATAAAGTCATCATCAAAGAGACTGACAAGCAAAAACTGCTGTATGCTATTTCCATTGCCGATAGCATCATCAAGTCCGAAGACTGTCACAAAATCAACAACGATTTGGATCGCATATGGAGAATTTGTGGCTATCCCTCCAAAGAAAAATTTGATAAGTTATTCAAGCGATATAAGGGGATGACCTTATATGAATATTGCAGAAAATCAAACACGGATTGCAAGTGTTGATTTTTGGCTGTATTTTGAATTAAGATCAATCGAATCTTCAATATCCCCTCACTAACTTTTGGTTGATCTAGTTCTTCAATTCCATTTAAGGCAGACCAAAAAAAACACTTTACTGATTAAACCAGCTTTTCAATTTCCAAATCAGATTGCCCTGCAATCATTTCTTAAAGTAGAAACCTTCATAAACCATAAGATTATCGACCGATTTAAGGTGGGCCAAGTATCACTGCTTATCCCCTTCTGATAAGAAAAAAGTATTAAATATTATTATGCACGCATAATATTTTTTAATAACTTCGTAACGATTAATTAATAAAATTTCTAATCCATTTTTTGTCTTTTAATTTTTAAATTTAGTAATACAATCGATTAAATGATTGCAATAAATATCCATTTATGAAAATATTGGTATGCATCAGTCATGTTCCTGACACCACCTCAAAAATAAATTTTGTAGGGGATGGAACTGCCTTTGACAAAGGCGGCGTGCAATTTATTATCAACCCCAACGACGAATTTGGACTGACTCGAGCGATTTGGTTTCAACAAAAACAACAAGCAGAGGTTACAGTCATTACTGTCGGGGATGCCAGTTGCGAACCTACCTTGAGGAAGTGCCTGGCCATTGGTGCCAACAGGGCCTTTAGGGTCGATCTCAACCCCACAGACGGCTATCAGGTAGCGCAACAATTAAGTGCCCACTGCAAGGAGGAAAACTATGATTTGATCATTGGAGGTAGAGAATCTATTGATTACAATGGAGCCATGGTGCCCGGTATGCTTTCTGCATTGATGGGGTATAATTTCGTTACCAATTGCATCGGACTTGAAGTAGAAGGCAATACCGCCAAAGCCCAACGCGAAATTGATGGAGGCATTGAATCGGTTAGCTGTCAGCTTCCTCTGGTAATTGGTGCTCAAAAAGGACTGGTGGAGGAAAAGGATCTGATTATCCCCAATATGAGAGGGATCATGCAAGCCCGACAAAAAAGTTTGACGGTTGTACCCGCCCTTGAAAGTGAAATTAGATCCTCCATTTCAAAATATGAAAAACCTGCTCCCAAAGGTGCTGTCAAAATGATCGATGCCAACAACATTGACCATCTCATCGATCTACTTCACAACGAAGCCAAAGTAATATAGAGACACAACAAATGAGTATTTTAGTTTATACAGAATCTGAAAACGGAAAATTTAAAAAATCTGCATTCGAGTTGGCCTCCTATGGCCGAGCCATTGCGGACAATCTCGGCGTTGAATTGATTGCCGTCAGTTTTAACCAACAAGACCCAAAACCCCTTGAAGCTTATGGAATCGATCGATTGATCCAAATTGACGATCCTTCAGTGGAGGATTTTACAGTCCTACAATATGCAGCAAACATCACCAAAATTGTGCAAGAAAAGAGCAGCAAATTAATTCTTTTAAGTTCTAGTGCCAATGCAAAATATTTGGCTCCTCAATTGGCAGTATCTTTGTCTGCTGGCTACGCCTCAAATGTAGTGGGACTTCCCCTCCAACTTGAACCCCTCACTGTAAAACGCTCATGTTTTACCAACAAAGCATTCAACACTTGTATGCTAGAAAATGAAATTAATATCATTGGATTGTCCAACAATTCTTTCGGAATTTTTGAGAATTCAAAACAGATGAGCATTGAGCAAGGATCAGTTGTCGATACCGCTTTAAATTTGAAAGTGGAAAAGGTAGAAAAATCGACTGGTAAAGTGACCATTGCCGATGCCGATATCGTAGTCTCTGGGGGTCGGGGTTTGAAAGGTCCCGAAAATTGGCATCTGATTGAAGATTTGGCCGACACCCTAGGAGCAGCCACTGCATGCTCCAAACCCGTTTCTGATATGGGCTGGAGACCCCATAGCGAACATGTTGGGCAAACCGGAAAACCCGTTGCCTCTAACCTCTATATTGCGGTGGGGGTATCTGGAGCCATTCAGCACCTCGCCGGAATCAATTCCTCCAAAATAAAAGTAGTCATCAATATTGACCCAGAAGCCCCTTTCTTTAAAGCTGCTGATTATGGAGTAGTAGGGGATGCTTTTGAGGTAGTGCCAGAACTGATCGAAAAATTAAAAGCATTTAAGAGCGCTTAAAGAAATAGCCCCCTTATCGATCTAAAGCAAATTCCCTAAATTTATTGGGTACTGCTTAACCCAACTGTTTTGAAATTGATCGCCCCAAAATCAATCACCCATGCCCTTGGATTCAATACCAACTCATTTATAGGTAAACTCCTGACTTGGTTGATATACAAGTTGACCTGCCTAGAGGCAATCAATAAAATCATAAAAAAAAATTATTCCAAAGGCAAATTTGATTTTGTAGGAGGTGTCTTACATAGTTTCTCCATTCGATTTAAATTCAATGAAATTGATTTAAATAAAATTCCAAAAGAAGGGCCTTTCGTCGTCATTGCCAACCATCCTTTGGGACTGATCGATGGCCTGTTGCTATTGCACTTGATTGGTAAAAAACGCAATGACTTCAAGATTTTCGGGAATTTTATGCTCCATGAAGTCAACCCCCTACGTTCACTCATATTCCCTGTAAATCCTTTTAAAAACAAAAATCAATTCCAAAAAGGTAGGGCAGGAATTACAAATGCCATAGCGCACCTAAGATCAGGAGGATGCCTCGGAATTTTCCCCGCTGGTGAAGTCGCAACCAAAAAAGACCATCAAAACCAATTCCCCGTTGACCAACTCTGGAATCACAAGATGATAGCGTTGCTCAATCAAGAAAATGTACCCTTCCTACCCGTTTATTTTCATTCAAAAAACTCAAGATGGTTTTACTTTTTGGCTAAAATAAACCCCTTGATACAAACCTTAAGATTACCGGCTGAAGCACTATCGCAATCCAAAAGAAAAATCCAAATTAGAATTGGAAATCTTATTCGACCAAAAGAATTGGAAGCTTATCACGATAAAATATCACTTTGTAATTACCTCAGAGCGAAAACTTTTGTTTTATCAAAATCTTTAAGTCCAAAAAAGATTGATCTGAAAAGTCGCTTGCCCAAAATATCAAAACCCAAACCAATTATTGATCCCATTCAACCAAAATTATTGGAGGAAGATATCGAGAATATTAAACAAATGAATTGCAAATTCCTGGAGCAAAATGGGTTTGAAGTTTTCTTCTCTACCGCCGAATTAATCCCCAATATTCTGAAAGAAATTGGCAGGCTTCGCGAAGTTTCATTTCGAGAAGTCGGTGAAGGAACCGATCAAGAAATAGACCTCGATCACTACGATGCCTTCTACCATCATCTGATATTGTGGAACACAACAAAGAAAAACTTGCAGGGGCCTACAGATTGGGGTTAGGAAAAGAAATCATCGCTAGTGCTGGATTGAATGGATTCTATATCGCCAGTCTGTTCCAAATAGATTCTTCCATCAGTCCGTTAATGGAAAAAACAATAGAAATGGGAAGGGCTTTTATCATTAAAGAATTTCAGAATCATCCTTTGTCATTGCATTTACTGTGGAAAGGAATTGTCCATGTTACCCTAAGATACCCCTGTTATAAATATTTGGTTGGAGGGGTAAGTATAAGTAATGAATACTCTAATATGTCCAAGTCATTGATCATAGATTATATGTCTTCAAATTTTTATGACCCGAAAATGGCACGTTTCTTTAAACCCAAGACTGCTTTTAAAATTGATATTTCTGACGAAGAAGTCAATTTGATTTACAAAGGTTGTAGGGAATATCAACAAAATTTTATTTCCATGGATAAATTGATCAACGACATTGAACCCAAAAATCTCAAAGTGCCCATACTGATTAAAAAATACCTCAAACAAAATGCAAAAGTAATTGGATTCAATCGGGATCGATCTTTCAACAACGTAATCGATGCCCTGCTTTTTATCGCCATTAAAGACCTGCCAGAAAGTACGGTAAAACCAGTTTTGGATGAATTCAGTTTAATGAGTCTGTCTCAATCTGATCCTGATTAAGCCATCATTTTTGAATTAATTCTGGTTTATTTGTTAATTTCATCAATATTAATGGCATTTCAATCATGAAAAAATATTTATTTCTACTGGTTTCCCTCTGGAGTATTTACATGGGCGGACAGGAAATCATCCACTTAGATTATGATAATACTGGACTTGACTATAGAGGAGAAGAGAAAAAAATCAAAGGTATTTCTCCCAGGGAGTACAAGTTCAATAACATTTCCATTCCCACCCTACAGGTTTTTTTACCTGAAGACACGGAAAAAACAACTACAGCTATGGTGGTATGTCCTGGTGGGGGGATGAGATCCAATGCGTTCTTCCATGAAGGCATTGATGTGGCTAAAGCACTAAATAAAAAAGGCATTGCGGCTTTTGTTTTGAAATACAGATTGGTACCCAGCCACCTTATCGAAAAAAACGAAGGATTAGACCCTCCATATGCCAAAGAGAAAAAACAATTGACCTATGGGCATCTGGATGCGCTGAACGCCATTGCTCATGTGAGGGAAAACGCAAAAAAATACAGTATTGATCCCAATAAAATAGGGATTATGGGATTCTCTGCAGGAGGGGCAGTTACCCTGGAGGCAACCTACAAATCCAATGAAAAAAATAGACCTGATTTTTTGGCTCCCATCTACCCTTGGACGGTCATTGTAGAAGATCAAGAGCCTCCTGCCTATGGCCCCCCACTCTTTGTTACCTGTACCACCGCCGATAAATTAGACCTCGCCATACCCAGTGCTCAACTCTATATCCATTGGGCAGAAAAAGGTTTTGTTTCCGAACTGCATAATTATCACCACGGAGATCACGGCTTTGGAATGAGAAAAACAGGGTATCCCGTGGACGGATGGTTTGAAGACATGATCAATTGGTTGGCCGTCATTGGCATGCTGTAGTGATCACTTCTTTTTTTCTTTGGCCTTGCCAGCAATAGCCTTGATATCATAGGTGATCTCAAATACGATATACCTTGGCTGAATAATGTAGGAATTGGTCGTAAAAGAAAACTGGTTAAAACTGTCCTGATTGATCTGCGTGTCATTGAATAAATTGGTCGCTCTGACTCCAAACTCCCACTGCGAACCCTCAGGCCTATAGGATAAATCTGCTTCTAAAAAACGATACTCATTTAAGGTCTGATCTTGATTGCGATAAACGTTGTAGGTGTATCTGGAATTAAAAACAAAACCTTTCAAGAAATAGGCATCAAGACGAACATAAGGAGCATCAGTAAAAAATTTGCTCTCTACCCCTCCGGTTTTATAATCTCTTATGCTGTAGCTGTACCCTATTTCTATATTGGGTTTGCTTCTAAAATTGGTAGCCAAGTTCAAACGGTATCTCTGGGTAAAGTTGCTTGAGGCCGTAGGACTTCCATTGATGACATTGTTAAAATCACTATAATTATAATTAATACTTATCCCTCCCTTAAAATTCTTTGATCTTTTGTCAATTCTACCTGAGGCTCCATAGGTTTCACGTGGGAAATTAGAGTTGGTGGCCGACCTCACACTATTGATTCCTTCAATTCGAGTAGTGTTTTCAATGGCACTATCTCTGATAGAATAACTCAAGTTGGCGAATATATTGGTGAAATTAAAGATGTTGATACTTTGATAATTCAGGTTAGCCACATTAAAAAATGCAGCCTCCAAATTGGGGTTTCCTTGAAAAAATGAATTGTAATTTCGAAAGATGTAACCCTCAGCAAGGTTGTTGATGTCTGTAAATTGTCGTGTTGATCGATAAAGAAGTCTTAATGTCTCAGAATCTTTAAATTTTAAAAGTACCCTAAAATCTGGTCGAAAAAAAGTAAAGTTATTGATCAAACTATTGCCCAACTGCCGGGTCTCGGTTTTGTAGGAATGAAGTGTAACCCCTGGATCAAACGTAAATATCCCGGAAATAAACCGATAATGCAGTGCCGCATATGCATCTTGAAAATGAAATAAGACATGATTGTTCAATCGACTTTCCAAAAAATCTTGACGACTGTTATTGTCTAAAATCTGGAAAATTGAGGAGTCAAAATCTTGTTTTACATCCGTTATCCCAAAGGTAAAATTCAAATTGGCTTTGGGGGAAAGCAGATAATAATAATCCAATTTGGCTTCTATCTTGTCGGTTTTGACCTGCCTTTCTTGATTGATATTAAAGTTGTTTTGATCCAAGTTTAAATCTAATAAATCACCAAAGGGCTGAAATTGTTTGATGGCCCTGTAAAACGGATCCTCCTCCTGTGTTAAATGCTGTGCCTCAAAAGAAAAGATATGATCTTCATTATGAGTATAGTACAACCGTAACTCCTGATTGAGAGAATAGGGCGTTTGATTCCTGAATTGGCCTATCTCCTCAGGCACCCGTTGACCTTGCCTTCCAGAAATTGTGGTCAAGTCAGAGATTTCATTCTGATTGGAAGTCTTGTAAAGGAGGTTGTATTCGGTCTGAAGATTTTCGTTCGGATTGTATTCCGTCGTGAATTTATAGAGTTGTTGTTCGTTTTCTTGGGCGGTGTACTCTGAAGTTTCCTCCAAGGCATTCGAAACAGTATACCTTCGGGTATTTTTTTCTTCCAATATATTCTCTGCCCTAGAATAAATGGCAAAACCGCTGAATTCAAGAGCCTCCGATGGAGCATAACTAAAGTTATAGGCACCAAACTGGGAATCAATGGATTTGGCCCTATTGTTCTGTAAATTAGTAATCCCAGCATCATCAGAACTGATGTCTATAGAGGTTCCTGTCCTGGCATTGAGATTGTTAAATCCGCCTCCAAAACGATAAAAATCTTGACGACTCAAAGGGGGCTCACCAATATTATTGCTATTCCCCAAAAGATTCATACTCAATTCTTTTGAATAGAAAAATATTTTAGGGTTGGCAATAAATCGATCTTCATTACCGACTCCCCCGCCCAACTCTCCAAACCAAAATTTATCCTTTCCACTTTTCAAACTAATGTTAATGGCTATGTTGTCTTCGTTGTTGGTAACACTTCTCAATTGATTGACTTCAGAAAAATTTCGCAATACCTCTACTTTGCCTACTACATTGGCTGGTAAATTTTGGGTGGCTAATTTGGAATCTCCGTCAAAAAAATCCTTTCCCTCTACGGTGATTTTGGTTATTTCTTTTCCCTCAACCTCAATGCGCCCTTCCTCATTCACTTCAATTCCAGGCATATTTTTAAGGACATCTTCTAATTTTCTCTCAGAGCCGGTATTGAATGAGTCGGCATTGTAAATGATGGTATCCCCCTTGATGGTTACGGGCATCTCATAAACCAATTCAACCTCATCCAAAGACTCTGCCTGTTCTTCCAAAACAAAGTTTTTTTCAATATTTTTCTCTTCGTTGAAGACAAAAGCCACCTCTTTTAACCCGATAAAGGATATTTTAATATCATAATCCGTGCCTTTTTTTAGGGTCAACCTGAAATAGCCAGAGTCATTCGATATTCCAAAGCCATCCAGTATTTGAGTTTCTTTTTCAACGGCTACGATATTGGCCCCCATTATCGGGGTTCCACTTGTATCTTTTATGGTGCCCTCCAAATCTATATTTTGAGCCAAGCCAAAAAGCGTGGAGATCAGGAAACATCCCAATGAGTATATTTTTCTCATTTTTTTTATTTTAAATTAACGGGAGCGGAAGTTCCCTCTGCTATTTCCTCCGTTTCTCCGATACATTTCACGCATTTCTGCAATTTTTTCTGTTCGAATTTTGTCGTACTCCTCCGTGTTTACGACAGTGCCTTTTTGGGGAGCTTTAATTTTCATTTTTTCCTTGGGATTAATCACCACTTTAGTGCACAGGACAGTGGTATTATCACTGTTAACTTCAAGAATAAGTCCCGGTAAACCTCCATATTTGTATGGACCTGTTGAAACTGGAATCTGAGGCGTAAACCATGCGGTGATGTTCACCGTTTTCATTTTGGGTTGATTTTCCTCTGAATTTTGCCTGCCAAACTGAAAAACCTCTTGGGGAACTTCCCTACTCATTGTCGCTTTGTAAACAGTATAGTTTCCAATTTGCTTCGATTCCCCTGAAAGTAGCCACTTGCTCTCGGGCAGACTGTCTTTTATCAAAAATATTTTTCCAAAAAGCTCCACACGATTGGTAAAGGTTTTTGAAGCAAACTCTTTGTGTAAAATCCCCTGAAAAGGGCTCATAAAAGACATAAAATTAAAACGCCCACTCCCTCCAGAATTGTCCAAACGCTCTTCGTTATAAAAGGTGGAAGCTGTGCTATTAAAATCCAATTCATAGTTCTTTTCCAAATTGGACTTCATACGGTCCATGAACCTTTGCCTTCTTTCCGGTGGGATATTGGCACCAAAATTGGGATCCATTGTGGTCTTAGAAATATAATAGGCTTTCCCCTGGAACTCTTGGGCAGATGTCACTGTCAATGTAAGCATGAGAAGTGACCGCAAAATGAAATTTTTCATCAAATTTTTTATTATCATACCTCTTCGACTGTTTTTTTAGGCTTGGGTTTAATCGGATGTTTTTTTAAATATTAATATATTACGAATCAATAATCATCAAAGCAAGCTCATTTGGACTATAATTGATAATCTTATGAAAAAAACAAATCACCCTCTTGGCATGAAGCGGAGAGGTTTCATTAAAAAAGCTGTTTCTGTTGGATCATTGATGATCCTTCCCAGCCATATCCTTTTTGCCAAAAAAGAGGTAAAAGATGCTTCAGGTAAAATCCTTCAAAAAGCGGTGGTTCTCCCCAACGACAAGGTGAATTTGGCCTGTTGTGGTATTGGGAATAGAGGAGCAACTGTGGTGAGAGACCTCCATGCAACAGGAGTTGCCAATGTAGTAGCACTCTGTGATATTAATATGGGAGGTGAAAAGACCCTCAAAACCATGGACATTCATAATACAGCAAAACAATATCAAGATTTTAGAATGCTGTTCGATGAGATGGGCGATAAGATTGATGCGGTTAGTGTGGCCACTCCAGATTTCTCTCACTTTCCGATCACCATTCTGGCCATGTCTTTAGGCAAACATGTCTATGTAGAAAAACCTTTGACCAGAACTTTTCAAGAATCTGAAATGTTGATTAGAGCAGCCAAAAAGTTTAAAGTCGCCACTCAAATGGGGAATCAAGGTCATTGTCAAGACAACTATTATCAATTCAAAACCTGGGTTGAAAAGGGAATCATTAATGACGTAAAGGAAATTACGGCACATATGAATGGAAAACGTCGCTGGCATGGTTGGGATACCAAGATGAGCAAATTCCCTGTCGGAGGGAAAATCCCCAAAACCCTAGACTGGGACAATTGGCATGTAGCATACCCCTATCACGATTTTCACAAAGATTTTATTGATGGTCAATGGAGATGCTGGTACGCATTCGGAAACGGAGCTTTGGGCGACTGGGGGGCCCACATTATGGATGGTTTTCATCAGTTTTTGGACCTAGGATTACCCCAAAAAATCGAACCCAAAAAATTAACAGGTCATAACGATCTGTTTTATCCTCAATCCTCAACTTTAGCATTTCATTTTCCAAAGCGGGGGGATATGCCTAAAGTAAAAGTCACATGGTATGATGGAGTGGATAATATTCCAGAAGTTCCCCAAAATTATGGAGACATAGAATTAGATACTACTGCCAAAACTAATAAAGGAATGGTAAAACCCAAAAAGCTCAGCCCTGGAAAAGTAATCTATGGTAAAGAACATACCTTCAAGGGAGGATCTCATCATAGAACACTAAAAATACTTCCCAATGAAAATGCAAAAGACATTCAAAACAGCCTTCCCGAATATTATAAAAGTGAAACCAACCACTTTTTGAATTTTCTTAATGCTTCTAGAGGATTAGAAAAATCATTATCTCCCTTTGAGGTTGCTGCTCCTTTAAGTCAAGTTTTTTGCTTGGGAACAATTGCTCAACAACTCAACCAAACCATTTTATTTGATAGAAAAACAAAAACCATCACCAATAACCCCAAAGCCAATCAACTTCTAAAAGGTTATCCCCCGAGAAAGGCTTGGGAGGAGTTTTATAAATTGGCTTGATGCAATCAAAACAATATTTAAAAAATCTAATTCAGCTCAATTTTGCTGTACTAATCATTAGTACATCAGGCACCCTTGGGCGGTATATCGATCTTCCCGTTCCAATGATCATTTTTTTAAGGGCGATCATAGGAGGTTTTTTTTTATTTCTCTTTTGCAGGTGGAAAAAACTCAGTTTTACCATTCAAAAAAAAGACCGCAAGACTATTTTTTTTAGCGGGGTATTGATGGGGTCACATTGGATCACCTATTTTATTGCGCTAAAAATGTCGAGCGTGGCCATTGGAATGCTTTCTGTATTTACTTATCCCATAATTACTACTTTACTAGAACCCATTATGCTCAATAGTAAATTCAAAAAATCAAATCTCCTTTTGGGCTTGATGGTTTTAATGGGGATTTATTTTTTGACCCCAGAAATCAGTTTGGAAAACGATCAATTCAAAGCCATCGGTTTTGGCGTTTTTTCAGCCTTGTGTTATTCCATTCGAAACATCTACATGAAATCTAAGTCGACAGAATACGAAGGATCTATTTTAATGGTTTACCAGCTGATCATTGTTTCGCTATTGCTCTCCCCTGCATTATTTGTTTATGAGACCACTGGCTTGGAATCTTCACTTCCTGCAATTTTAATTCTTGCTATACTTACCACCGCAGTGGGTCACACTTTGTTCATCTACAGTTTTAGAAACTTTACCATTAGCACTGCCAGTATCATAAGTAGTGTCCAACCAGTTTATGGAATCATCATAGGAATGATCGTTCTGGCAGAATATCCTGCTTTGAGCACCGTCTTTGGTGGAATGCTGATTTTAGGTACCGTCATTATCGAAAGTATTCGTAATTTTAAATAATAATATTATCATGAAATTAATCACCATTGTTCTTTTTCTGTTTACAGTCTGGAGTTGCGAAAAAGCAGCTTCACCCCCCAATTTTTTGTTTATCGTGGTAGATGATTTAGGCCACAAAGACCTCAGTATCACAGGAAGTGATTTTTATGAAACGCCCAACATAGATAGAATTGCCAAGGAAGGGACCATTTTCACCCAAGGACATGCCAATGCCTCTGTTTGCAGTCCTTCAAGAGCTAGCCTGCTCACAGGAGTTTACCCTACTGTACATGGAATTACCGATTGGATTGGTGCAAAATACGGAACAGATTGGAGAACAGTAGGGCGTAAAACCAAATTGTTGCCAAGCGACTATGTAAAGCACCTGCCCTTTGAAATGACAACACTCGCTGAAGTATTTAAATCAGAGCAGTACAAAACTTTTTTTGCCGGTAAATGGCATCTGGGATCGGAGGAGCAAAAATCCCTTCCCACCGACCACGGTTTTGAGATCAATAAAGGGGGATATCATAGAGGAGGACCCTATTCTGGAGGGTATTTTTCACCTTTCAACAACCCCTTTTTGGAGGACAAAATAGAAGAAAAAGGGATGACACTCTCCTTGAAGTTGGCACATGAAACTGCAGCCTTTATTACAGCAAATAACGACAAACCTTTCTTTGCTTATTTGTGTTTTTATGCCGTTCACGCCCCCATTCAAACCTCGCAAGAAAAATGGCTCAAATACCAAAAAAAGGCGGTGGATCAAGGAATCTTGGAAGAGGGTTTTAAAATGGAAAAAAGATTGCCCATCAGAATCAAACAAGACAATCCTGTTTATGCAGGTCTGGTGGAGCAAACCGACGAAGCTGTGGGACATGTCTTGAATACCTTGGAAGCATTGAACTTGGATAAAAATACAGTCGTTGTTTTTGTATCCGACAATGGTGGTGTCTCTGCAGGTGATGATTTTGCAACCAGTAATCTTCCATTACGAGGAGGTAAAGGCTATCAGTGGGAGGCAGGAACCCGTATCCCCTTTTTTATCAAAGCTCCCCAAATTCAAAATGCTGTCAAAAAAGTTGATACGCCCGTTACAGGAGCCGATTTGTTCCCCACCCTTTTAGAGTTGGCAGGGATAGAAAATTCCATCCGCGTGGATGGAAAAAGCTTGGTGCCATTGTTAGAGAATAAAGACTTTGAGGCACGCTCACTTTATTGGCACTATCCTCATTATGGAAATCAGGGAGGAGACCCAAGTGCCATCATCCGAAAAGGAGACTGGAAACTCATCCACTATTTTGAAGATGGAAAAAACGAATTATATCACTTGGGAAAAGACATGGGGGAAACCAATAATGTTTTTGACCAGTATCCCAAGAAGGGAATGGCCTTAAAAAATGAATTGGAAAACTGGCTCAACGCAACCGGAGCAAAAATTCCTGAAATAGACCCCTTGCACAATGAAGAGCAAGAAAAAGAATGGCTTGCCCAACACAAAAAGAATATGAAAGAAAGGGTTGAAAAAAGAAGGGCTTTTCAACTTAATCCCGATTATCTTCCCAATAAAGATTGGTGGGGAAGCACCGTTGACTAATTGTTTCCAAAGTGCTGATTTGCTAACTTAATTTTTTGCTCCCAATCATAATCCGATATCCTGTTTGCCTTTTCTAAAATGCTATCCTATCGTTTTATGAAATTATTATTTTTATCTCTGTTTTTATCCTTATATTAAAATTCTAAAACCTTAAAAAACTAGATCATGACAATTCGATGGCTTTTGATTCTGCTTCTTGGAATTCTCCAACCCTTTGAGTCCCTTACTGTGATATCCTATAATATTCGATACAACAACCCAAAGGACGGCATGAATGTTTGGGAAAATCGGAAAGCTACGGTCGCCTTGTTGCTGAATGAGCAAAAAGCCGATTTTATTGGATTACAGGAGGTGGTTCATGCCCAGCTGCTCGATTTGATTCCCGAACTGGATTCATACAACTACATTGGTATTGGAAGGGAAGACGGGAAAACCAAAGGAGAATACAGTCCCATTTTTTATAAAAAAGAAATGTACAAAGTCCTGAAATCCAATACCTTTTGGTTGTCCGAAACCCCCAATGTAGTCTCAAAAGGATGGGATGCATCTTTAGAACGCATTTGCACTTACGGACTTTTTGAAAATAAGAGGAGTGGAAAAAAAGTATGGGTTTTTAATACGCACTTTGACCACAAGGGTGAAGTGGCTAGAGCTGAATCTGTAAATCTTCTTATTGAAAAAATCCAAGACTTGAATCAGGAGGGTTTGCCTGTAATCATTACTGGTGATTTCAATCTTACCCCCGAAACCCCTCCGATTCAAAAAATGCAGTCTCATTTTCTTGACGTTCAAAAAAAACTTTCAAAATCAGATCCCTACTACGGGACTTCAAATGGTTTCAATACCCAAAAAAGAAGTGAAAAAAGAATTGATTACGTTTTTGTTAAAGGAATGCAACCGCAATCAGCAAAACATATCTATCGTAAAACCCGAATGGGGGGCTGGGCCTCTGACCATCATCCGGTAATGACTCAACTTAAATAACAGAAATAATAACCAATTGCATTGGTTTAAAAAATAGGTTTCGCTTTTGTAGTACTATATTTTTTAATGTTCAACAACAATAAATTTTAAATCATTAAGTCATGTTAACATTAGAAGAAAAAAAATTTCTTGAAGAAAATGGTTATTTAAATCTTGGTGTGCTGTTGAGTAAAACCGAGGTGGAAGCCATAAATTCTCGTTTAGAGGAACTAAAGCAAATCGAAGGAGAGGATGCTGGCAAAGAGTTGGTTGAATCAAAATACATACGCCATCCCAAAGAGGAGGGAGCGGATCGTTTGGCTGATTTGGTCAATAAGGGTGAAATATTCGACGTTTTTTATACCCATCCCAGAGTTCTCGCTGGAATCGCTGGTGTTTTGGGAAAAGAATTTAAATTATCCTCCTTAAACTATCGTGCAGCCAAGCCGGGAAAGGGACTTCAAAAACTTCATGTGGATTGGGGAAATACCGTGGTCAATTCTAATTATAAAGTGTGTAACAGTATATGGCTGTTGGATGACTTCACCTTGGAAAACGGATCGACGAGAGTGGTTCCTAAGTCACATAAATTTGATGTTTTACCAGATCAAGCATTGGAAGATCCCTTTGCGAAACATACAGACGAAATTAGAATTACAGGTCCAGCAGGCTCCGTGTTTATCTTCAATTCCCATGTCTGGCATGGTGGTACTACCAATCATACAGATAAAGACCGCCGATCCATCCACAGTTATTTTTGCTCTCGCGATCAACCCCAACAAATCAACCAAGCAAAATATATTACCCAAAAAACAGCCCATAGAATTGGAAAAAAAGGAAGACACATTTTAGACGTATGAGTATATGAAAAATAGGTTAATTGAACTTAATCAACCGGGAACATTCCATTTCAAGGAAAAAACCATTGATGGCATTTTATTGGAAGAACAGGCATTGATAAACATCAAAAAGGTGGGTGTATGCGGAACAGATTATCACGCCTATAAGGGCAATCAACCTTTTTTTACCTACCCCAGGGTATTGGGTCACGAATTGGGTGCTGAGATTGTTCAGCTGAATTCCTCCACAAATGATCTAAAAGTTGGAGATCGTGTGGCTGTCGAGCCTTATTTGAATTGTGGCAAATGCCAAGCCTGTCGGAATGGGAAAAGTAATTGTTGTGAGCAATTGAAAGTGTTGGGGGTTCATGTAGATGGTGGAATGGCCAATTACCTCAAAGTACCTGTAAATAAACTCCACCGATCCACGCTACTGAGTTATGAGCATCTCGCTACCGTCGAGTTTCTCGGTATCGGTGCCCATGCAGTCGAAAGAGCAGATGTCAAAAAACAAAATACCGTTTTGGTCATAGGGGCAGGTCCGATTGGTCTTTCTGTTGTTCAATTTGCCAAACTCAAAGGAGCCAAAGTAGTGGTAATGGATTTTAACGAAAATCGCTTAAATTTTGCCCAAACCCAATTGAGCGCAGATAAAGTCATCGCTCCAGAGAGTAATTTTTCACGCCAAACATTAAATGAAATAATGGGAGGGAACCTTCCTGATGTGGTCTTTGATGCTACAGGAAGTAAAGCCTCAATGGAAAATGCATTCCACTTTGTGTCCTCTGGGGGCAAACTGATTTTTGTTGGTTTGTTTATCGGTGATGTAATGTTTCACGATCCCCTATTTCATAAAAATGAAATTACCTTGATGGCGACAAGAAATGCTTTGCCTCAAGAATTTAAAAATATCATTCAGTTGATGGAGCAAAAAAAAATCGACATCAACCAATGGATCACCCACGCTTGTGGTTTTGATGAATTTCCCGATACCATTGAAAATTGGATGGAACCAGATCAAATGGTCATTAAAGGAATGATTTCGTTATAATGTTAAATCTCATCAACCACTCATGAATGCCATTAAAACCATAAACATTTCTCCAGAGGAGATGACTGCATCTTTCACCAAAATTTTGTTGTCTTTTGATTTTTCTACTGAAGACGCCAAACAATGTGCGGAGATATTTACCCAAAACAGTCTGGATGGGGTTTACTCTCACGGGGTGAACCGCTTCCCCCGCTTTGTAGACTATCTGAAAAAAGGACTTGTGCTTCCTAAAAACAAACCCTCCTTAAAAAATAAAATTGGGCAGATTGAGCAGTGGGAAGGCGCACTGGCTCCCGGTCCATTGAATGCTGTCTTTGCCACAGACAGGGCTTTAGAATTGGCAAAAGAGTCAGGAATTGGTTGTGTGGCACTATCGAATACCAACCACTGGATGAGAGGGGGCTATTATGGGTGGCACGCAGCAAAAAAAGGTCATCTTTTTATCGGATGGACCAATACAACGGCCATCATGCCAGCCTGGGGAGCTGCCAATGCCAAATTAGGAAACAACCCTCTGGTCATTGCTGTCCCTTACCACAACGAGGCCATAGTATTGGACATGTCCATGTCTCAATTTTCATACGGCGCAATGGAATTGGCCGAGCTTAAGAATGAAAAACTAGCTGTTACCGGTGGCTATGATAAGGATGGAAATTTAACCAATGATCCGAGTTCCATATTGCAGTCAATGAGAACCCTACCCATTGGATTTTGGAAAGGCTCTGCCTTGTCTTTTATTTTGGACGTATTGGCAACCATACTTTCCGATGGATTGGCCGTTCACCAAGTCGCAAAAAAGGAAGAGGAGATTTCTTGCTCCCAGGTTTTTATCACCATCGATCCCAAAAAATTAGCCGGATCCGACAATCAAAATAAAATCATCGATGAAATGGTAAAAGACTTAAAATCCTCTGTCCCAATGGATGACCACCCCTCAATACGGTACCCCGGAGAAAAGGCGGTACAAAACAGAAAAGTAAATAGAGAGAAGGGAATTCCTGTTTTGGCCTCCGTTTGGGAGGAGATTCTAAAACTCAACCCATAGAAAGAATAAAAAATCATTAAAACTTCTGTATAAAAAACCCCAAGTATTAAAATATAAGGGGTTAAAATCAGCTCAAATTGATAAAACCAATTTTGTACTCGGAGCGGGAGTACATCCTATGCAAATATCTGTTTTGCCAATTATTCCATAATTAGCTATATAACTCTTTATTTACAATACTTTAGAGAGGATATTAGATAAATCTATTCTTGCTATGTATTTCATAAAATGGCATATTATTGTATAATTTGTTGCCAATATGTTGCCAAAAAGGAATAAAAAAATCCGCAACTTAATAAAAAACATTTAGTTACGGATTATTTAAGTACTCGGAGCGGGACTTGAACCCGCACGACCGCAATGGTCA
>Ga0181563_10001160_pt1 | contig 26121 bp, 29 predicted proteins | sample 011ome_25_FD_133759 | JGI IMG/M metagenome (GOLD analysis project Ga0181563, IMG submission 133759) | Coastal salt marsh microbial communities from the Groves Creek Marsh, Skidaway Island, Georgia - 011512CT metaG (megahit assembly) | ecosystem: Environmental > Aquatic > Marine > Intertidal...
GAGTGGGAGGACGTAATCCGCTTGGAGCAATATTCTTTTTTCGTTTTCAAATTGGTTCACTTTTTCGTCCCGAGAGTCGTCCGTGTTGTCGATGTCTGCTTTTTCGTCTTCTGCATTTTCTTCGTATTGAAAAACAGCAGTCAGTTCCTGTCCTTTGTCATCGATTTTAGAATCGAAATTGAGGCTAATTTGGCGGGCATCGTCCATATCTTGTTCGCGTTCGATTAATTGAGATTCGTCGATGATGTTTCGGTTGGCGTCAAATCTTTTGAGAACGTTTTTGGAGTAATCGTCACCGGAGCGGTCTCGGACAAATCCACTAACGATAAGAGAGGTTTCTTCTTTAAAGTAGTACTCTACCCCCAAACTGGAGAAAAAACTACTGTTTTTGCGTTCTGGTTTTCGGCCTTCCTCAAGAAAGGTACTGGGATTACTGCCGTTAAAATATTCATTTTCGTTATAGATATCCCCCACCGAAATACCGCTGCTGTATGAATTGGTGGAGAAAATGTTGAATTTGTCTTTTCTGAGGTTGATGTTGGCCGATCCACCGTAGCTGGAGGGGATGACATCGACCTTTGTCTGACCGCCGTTGGCGACAAAATTTCCGTTGAAACCCAAGAGTTCTTGTTTTTTGAGAATGATGTTTAGGATTCCGGCGGTTCCCTCGGCACCGTAACGGGCAGAGGGCGAGGTGACTACTTCTACTTTTTCGATAGATTCTGCGGGGAGTTGTTGCAGGCCTTGGGGTCCGGAGATTCCCACCAGTCCGGACGGTTTTCCATTGATCAAAATCCGTACATTTTCATTCCCTCTTAGGGATACGTTTCCTTCAATATCGACCGAAACTGAGGGTACATTATCCAAAACATCGGCCACGCTTCCACCTCTTACGGTGAGGTCTTTTCCTACATTGTAGATCCGCTTGTCGAGTCTGATTTCTACTTCTGTCTTTTCGGCCATTACCTCAACGCCTTCCAAGGCGGTACTGGAAATAGTAAGGTTCACTTTTCCTAAATCCATGGCGGATCTGATTACTACCGCTTCTTTTTTAAAACTTTCAAAACCAATGTATTCGATCGTTACATCATATACTCCGGGTGGGATTTCCAGATTGAACTTGCCCTCAAAATCGGTGATCCCCCCTTGAAGAAGGTCGGGGTTTTTCTGATTCTTAAGACTGATGGTTGCATATTCTAGGGGTTCCTGGGTTTCTAGATCCATGACCACGCCACTGAGTCTTATCTTAGGAGCATTTTCCGTTGGGCGTTGTCCAAAAAGATTAAATGAGATTAGGATCAGGGGGAGGAGTTTTACTATTTTCATTAGAGAAATTTCTATCACTTAGACCCTAAAACTTGAATAAAGTTTAAGGTTGTTGGATAAATTCGACAAGATTTTCCAGGGGTCTTGCTAAAACTCCTGATTTTGTATCGGTTACGATAGGCCGCTCGATCAACTTGGGATGCGAAATCAATAGGTCTAATACTTCTTCTTCCGACCATTGCTTTGAGGAAAATTCTTTTTTCCAAAGGGTTTCGTTTTTTCGGAGGATCTCTGAGGGCTTTTTGTTGATTTTATTCAAAACTTCCTTTAAGGTATCACGATCAAAAGGCTGTTCGAGGTATTTGACGATTTCAAAAGCTTTTCCTATCTCATTGAGATATTGGACGGCTTCGCGCGACTTCCTGCAACGGGGGTTGTGATAAACGGTCAGTGACATGATACAAAAAACCCATCCTTGGGAGATGGGTTAGGAGTTAAAATCATTATTTGAACTTATCAACGACGGCTTTAAAGGCCTCGGGATGGTTCATGGCCAAATCGGCCAATACCTTTCTGTTCAGTTGGATGTTATTGGCGTTGACTTTGCCCATAAATTGGCTGTAGGACATGCCGTGTTCTCTCGCTCCTGCATTAATTCTAGCAATCCATAGCGATCTGAAATTGCGTTTTTTGGTTCTTCGGTCGCGGTAGGCGTAAAGCATGGCCTTTTCAACAGCATTTTTAGCTACCGTCCAAACGTTTTTTCTTCTTCCAAAATAGCCTTTGGCTTGTTTGAGGATTTTTTTTCTGCGGGCTCTAGAAGCCACTGAGTTTACTGATCTTGGCATTTTAATTTAGTTTTTTGACATGGGCGGTTTTTCAACACTTTTGGGCCACATATCAGGGTGATACAAAAATTTAACCGTAAGGATTATTTTAACCTTAGTTGTTCTTTGATGCTATTAACATCGCTTTTGTCAACCAAACCTGAATGGGTAAGTTTTAACTTACGCTTTTTGGATTTTTTGGTAAGAATGTGATTTTTGAAAGCGTGTTTTCTTTTTATTTTTCCACTGCCGGTAACTTTAAATCGTTTTTTGGCACTGGATTTGGTTTTCATTTTAGGCATTGCTGATGCTATTTATTATTCTGGTTATTTCTTTTTTGGTGTGATGAACATGATCATTCGCTTTCCCTCTAATTTGGGCATTTGTTCTACTTTTCCAATTTCTTCGAGGTCTTGCGCCAATCTTAGCAATAAGATTTGTCCTTGTTCTTTAAACACGATAGATCTTCCTTTAAAAAACACAAACGCCTTGAGTTTGGCTCCGTCATTGAGAAATTTTTCAGCGTGCTTTTTCTTAAATTCATAATCGTGTTCATCCGTCTGGGGGCCAAAACGTATTTCTTTAATGATCACCTTGGTAGCCTTGGACTTGAGTACTTTTTCGCGTTTCTTTTGTTCGTAGAGAAACTTCTTATAATCCAAAATTTTGCAAACTGGTGGGGATGCTTTGGGTGAAATCTCTACCAAGTCCAACTCAAGCTCCTCAGCAAGTTCAATGGCTTTGGGAAGTCTATAAACACCTACCTCAACGTTGTCTCCAACCAATCTGATTTCGGGGGCGGTTATTTTTTCGTTGATTTTGTGAGGATTTTCTCTAATGATCCTCGCAGGCTTATTCGATCTTCTCCTTCGTATTGCTATGACTTATTTTTTTAAAATTTAACTTACAAATTTGGAAATGCTTTCTGCTATCTCCGCTTTTACGAGTTCTGAGAAACGTTCAATTTCCATAAAACCCATATCACCTTCACGGTGTTTTCTTACAGAAATGTTACCCATTGCTGCTTCTTTTTCTCCCACGATCAACATAAAAGGGACTTTGCTCAGTTCGGCATCACGGATTTTCTTTCCGATGGTCTCATTCCTGTTGTCTAAGGAGGCGCGAATTTCGTTATTTTCAAGTAAATTTAAAACTTTTTGAGCGTATTTTTCATGTTTTTCACTCACACTCAATAAGTTCACTTGGGTTGGCGCGAGCCAAAGGGGAAAATTACCTCCAGTATGTTCCAAGAGGATGGCTACAAATCGCTCCAGACTTCCAAAGGGGGCACGGTGAATCATGACGGGTCGGTGAAGCTGATTGTCACTGCCTTTATAAGTAAGATCAAAACGTTCTGGTAGATTGTAATCCACCTGAATGGTTCCCAATTGCCACTTTCTTCCTAGGGCGTCCTTGACCATAAAATCCAGTTTGGGTCCATAAAATGCCGCTTCACCCTCTTCGATGACAAAATCCAATTCCTTTTCCTGGGTAGCCTCGATGATTGCTTGCTCTGCCTTTTCCCAATTTTTTGGATCTCCGATGTATTTTTCTGGTTTTTTGGGGTCGCGAATGGAAACTTGAGCTTGGAAGTTGTCAAAGCCCAAAGATCCAAAGACGTACAGGACCAAATCAATTACGTTTTTGAACTCCTGATCCAGTTGGTCGGGGGTGCAAAAGATGTGTGCATCGTCTTGTGTAAAGCCCCTTACTCGGGTGAGTCCGTGGAGCTCTCCACTTTGTTCATATCGGTAAACGGTACCAAATTCGGCATAGCGTTTGGGAAGTTCCTTGTAACTCCAAGGACGGGTATTGTAGATTTCACAATGATGTGGACAGTTCATGGGCTTTAGAAGAAAGGTTTCTCCCTCGGCAGGGGTTTCGATGGGTTGAAAACTATCTGCTCCGTATTTTTCGTAATGCCCAGAGGTCATGTAAAGTTCTTTGTGGCCGATATGGGGGGAGATGACCTGTTCATATCCAGCTTTCTTTTGAGCAGCCTTTAAAAAGTCTTCCAATCTTCCTCTTAAAGCAGCGCCTTTGGGTAACCACAGCGGGAGGCCTTGTCCTACTTTTTGCGAAAAAGTAAACAATTCCAATTCTTTACCCAGTTTTCGATGGTCACGTTTTTTGGCTTCTTCCATCAGCTCGAGGTATTTGGTCAATTCCTTTTGTTTGGGAAAAGAGATGCCGTACACCCTGGTAAGTTGTTTGTTGTTTTCATCGCCCCTCCAATATGCACCAGCCACGTTGAGTAGCTTTACAGCTTTGATGAATCCAGTGTGGGGAATGTGACCTCCACGGCACAAGTCTGTAAAGTCGGCATGGTCGCAAAAGGTGATGGTACCGTCTTCCAAATTTTCAATGAGTTCAATTTTATAGGGATTTTCGTCTTGTTGATAAAAATCCATGGCCTCTTTTTTGGAGACAGCTCTCATTTTAAACTCAAACTTTTGACGGGCAAATTCCAAAAACTTTTTTTCAATCTCCTGGAGTTCTTTTTCGGTGATGGAGTGTGCTCCAAAATCTACGTCATAGTAAAATCCATTTTCAATGGCAGGCCCAATGGTGAGTTTGGCTTTGGGGTAAAGTGATAAAATGGCTTGGGCCAATACGTGGGCGGAGGAGTGCCAGAAAGCGGTTTTCCCTGGCTCGTCATTCCAAGTGAACAATTGGATTTGTCCATCTTCATGCAATGGGGTGACCGTTTCTACTATCTGATCATTGAAGCGGGCAGAAAGGACATTGCGGGCTAAACCCTCACTGATGCTTTGTGCGATTTCAAAAGGGGTAGTTCCCTCGGGATAGGAACGGATGGATTGGTCGGGAAAATGAATTTCAATCATGGTCGTCTAATGCTGGGCAAAGATAAGGGGTCTGTTGCTGGCACGCAATCGATTTCTACAGTTTTGTTTTTCGTTGTCCCAAAAGGGCGTTGACCAATGTTTTGATCCCCGAAAAACCGAGGTAAAATGCCAAGATTAAAAAGAGCATGCCCAAAATCAAAACAGGGATAAAAAAGGGGTGGTCTTGATTTTTAAAGGCTTGATGGACGATCACAGGACCGATAAAACAGCAGAGCAAAAACCAGCTCATTTTCTTAAGGCCTTTTTTTAAAAAGGGTTTGTTCATCAATGATTTTTCTCTAGTAAAGATAAACAAGTAAACATAGATTCTTGTTTAGTTCTTTATTTCCTTCAACAAAAGGGTCTAGGTTATGAGTAGTCGATGGGTTTAGGGGTTTTTTAGCAAGCAAGCACCTAACTCAAAATCCGTTGTTGTTGAACTCGTCGAAAAAAGGATTTTTGTTAGTAAGCCACTACTATTTATTGGTTTTATCCATGCTTAGCCAACATTTTTATATTTTTTGATTTCGTCTAATTCCGCTTTTTTTTATCATGTTTGTCTTCTGTATCGAAATCATCCTGAAGTCCAAGCCAGAATTTAGCAGAATTTCCAAAATATTTGCTCAAACGAAGAGCAGTGTCCACAGTTATTCTGCGCTTTCCTTTTATTATTTGCGATATTCTTGTCTGCGATATTTTTAAATCTTTAGAAAGTCGATAAGCTGAAATTTCAAGTGGTTCAAGAAATTCAAAATTCAAAACTTCGCCAGGATGTACATTTGCTAAATTTTCCATTTTTCTCACTTTTTTAATGATAGTCAATTATTTCAACTATATAAAAATCGATTACTTTTTGTAGGCATTTATAGCCCCACGAACGTTTTTGTGTTCTTCTAATAAGGCTTGTGCTTCTTGGAGGGAAACTTGGAGTTCGTCCATGAGCATGCGTTCGGCCCTGCCCACCAGTTTATTGTTGGACAATTTCATGTCTACCATTTTGTTGCCTTTTACCCTGCCCAATCGGATCATGGTGGCAGTGGTGATCATGTTGAGGATGAGTTTTTGTGCGGTTCCAGCTTTCATTCGGGAGCTGCCGGTTAGGAATTCTGGGCCTACTACCACTTCGATGGGGAAATCGCTGACCTGCGCAAGGGGGGCATTGGGGTTACAGGTGATGCATCCAGTGGGAATGCCGTTTTCCTGGCATTTTTCCAGTCCACCCACCACATAGGGGGTGGTTCCCGAAGCCGCAATGCCGACGATGATATCGGCCGAACCGATTTGGTGGGTTTGGAGGTCTTTCCATGCCTGTTGGGTGTCGTCTTCTGCGTTTTCAATGGAATTCCTAAGGGCATAGTCCCCCCCTGCAATCAATCCGATGACTTTTTCTGGAGGGGTACCGAAGGTAGGAGGACATTCCGAAGCATCCAATACCCCCAGACGCCCACTAGTTCCCGCACCAATATAAAAAAGCCGGCCTCCGTTTTGGAGCTGCTCCACCACCTTTTCAATCAGTCGTTCGATTTGGGGTAAAACTTGCCCCACTGCTTTAACGGCATTTTGGTCTTCTTGGTGTATCCCCGAAAGCAGTTGCTCTACGGTTTGGGTTTCCAAAGCCCGATGATGGGAAGCTTTTTCTGTGATTTTTTCAAATTTCATAAAACAAACCTAATTAATTAATAATCAGCATTTCGCTTGCTTAATGTAAATAAATTGTTAATTTAGCGTTACTTAAATATTATCAAAATGAAACGGCGTTTAACATGGTTCACCGATAACCCGCTCTTTTCGGTTTATCACAACATAGTCCATCGCATAAAAAAATTTGGAGCTTGCTACAAAAATTTCTATGAGGAGAGTATAAGACTCTGATCACAGTTTCTCCTGACTTAGGCTAGCTTTTGATCCAAGTTTTCTTTGATGGCATCGAGGAATTTCTGCGTGGTCAAATAGTGTGATGCATTCAGATTTTCCTTGTGGATGAGCAAAGCCAAATCTTTGGTCATTTTACCACTTTCGATGGTCTCGATACAGACCGCTTCAAGGGTATGGCAAAAATCGATCAACGCTTGATTGTTGTCCAGTTTACCGCGGTGTGACAACCCTCTGGTCCATGCAAAAATAGAGGCTATGGGATTGGTGGATGTTGCTTTGCCTTGCTGGTGTTGTCGATAGTGTCGGGTTACGGTTCCATGAGCTGCTTCTGCTTCCATGATCTCCCCATCAGGCGTAACCAAGGTGGAGGTCATGAGTCCTAAGGAACCAAATCCTTGAGCTACGATATCGGACTGTACATCACCATCGTAGTTTTTACATGCCCATACAAAACCACCATTCCACTTTAAGGCTGCGGCGACCATGTCGTCTATGAGTCGGTGTTCGTAGGTGATACCGGCCGCCTCAAAACGGTCTTTGAATTCGCGGTCAAATACTTCTTGAAAAATATCTTTAAATCGACCGTCATAAGCTTTCATGATGGTGTTTTTGGTAGAGAAATAAAGGGGCCAGCCTTTGTCCAAAGCGCGGTTCATACAGGATCGCGCGAATCCGTAAATGGAGGATTCGATGTTGTACATGCTCATGGCCACTCCATTTTCCTGAAAGTTGTAAACCTCCCAAGTGCTTGGCTTGCTCCCGTCTTCGGGGGTAAAGGTCATGGTCAATTTCCCTTTTCCCTTGATGATGGTGTCGGTGGCCTTGTATTGATCACCAAAAGCATGACGTCCGATACAGATGGGTTTGGTCCAACCCTGAACGTAGCGAGGGACATTTTTCATGATGATGGGTTCTCTGAATACGGTTCCGCCCACAATGTTTCGGATGGTTCCGTTGGGAGAGCGGTACATTTTTTTGAGTTTGAATTCCTCTACTCGATCTTCATCGGGGGTGATGGTAGCGCATTTAATTCCTACTTTGTGTTTTTTGATGGCTTCCGCTGCATCAATGGTAATTTGGTCTTCTGTAGCGTCGCGGGATTCGATCCCCAAATCATAATACAAAAGTTCGACATCTAAATAGGGGAGAATGAGTTGTTCTTTGATGAATTTCCAAATGATCCGAGTCATTTCGTCACCATCGATCTCAACGACAGGGTGGTCTACAACAATTTTTGACATTTATTTTCAATTTAGTTCCTGCAAATATAATGAAGCCACGGCATAGTTTTATCCCCCTTTGCTCCAATTTAAAGGTGACCACAAAAAAAAAACCGCTGAAAAGCGGTTTGAATATTTTATTGTTCTTTGATACGGGCTTTTTTACCCCTTAGATTTTTGAAGTAGTAAATCCTAGAACGTCTCACTTTTCCCTTTTTGTTGACTTCAATTTTCTGGATGGTCGGCATGTTGAGTGGGAAGATTCTTTCCACTCCAATAGTTCCTGACATCTTACGAATGGTAAAAGACTTGGTGAGGCCTTGCCCTTTGATTTGGATCACCACCCCACGAAAGAACTGGGTTCTTACCTTATCGCCTTCACGGATTTCATAATAAACGGTCACGGTATCTCCAGAAGAAAATTCAGGAAAGTCTTTTTTCTGAATGAATTCTTGCTGAACAAAATTAACGAGTGTTTCCATTTTAACATTGTCTCGGCCAGAGCCACTAGGGGATGTCCTATTTGAATTGGGTGCAAATTTAAAACTATTTTTGATTTAAACAACCCAGACGGGTTCTTTAAGTAAAAAAATCAATCCAGGTCTTTTAACAGGTCGGGGCGTAGGCTTTTGGTTTTGTCTAAAGCTTGGTTTTCTCGCCATTTTTCGACTTCGGGGGTATTGCCAGAGGTGAGAATTTCCGGTACTTTCCATCCCTTGTATTCCGCGGGTCGGGTGTAGATTGGTGGGGCCAATAGGCCGTCTTGGTAGCTGTCGGTTAGGGCGGAGGACTCATCGCCCAAAACTCCAGGAATGAGACGTATGATGCTGTCGCACAATACCGCGGCCGCCAGTTCGCCTCCCGAAAGGACAAAATCACCAATTGAAATTTCGCGAGTGATCAGGTGGTCTCTGACCCTTTGATCCACGCCTTTGTAGTGGCCACACAGGAGAATGATGTTTTCTTTGGTAGAGAGTGTGTTCGCGATCCTTTGATTGAGTTGTTCCCCATCGGGGGTAAGATAGATGATCTCTTCGTAGTCCCTTTCCGCTTTGAGTTTTTGAATGCATCGATCGATGGGTTCGATTTGCATCACCATACCTGCGCCCCCACCAAAGGGATAGTCGTCTACTTGTTTTTGTTTGTTTTGAGCATGGTCGCGGAGGTTGTGAAAATTGACCATTACCTTTTGGGCTTCTCTGGCGCGTTTGAGGATGGACGCCTCAAATGGACTGTTCAGCAATTCAGGAAAAAGGGTAATGATATCGATGCGCATTTACTGCAAAGGTTTTACAAAAAATGAAGTTACCAAAACTTTAGGGGTTTTTTATGTATAGGTAAGCTGGCATGCGATACAGTTGTTTACCAATGGGGGATTTTTTATTAGGCCAAAAGTGATGGGAAGTAGCTTATTAAATATATTTATAGATGTTTGTTGGGCTGAGTTTTAGGATAAAAAAAGAGCGGTCTTTTTGACCGCTCTTTTTTTGATCTTCACAGGAGGCTTATTCAAAGATAATCCGTTCCCGTTCTCCATTGGGTTTTAAAAACAACATACTGGAAAGATTTCTCATGTCTATGCCCTCAACATCTGATATGTCACGGATGGTTTTGTCATTGATTTCCAACACCACAAAACCGTCTTCGATTCCGTAGCGATAGAGACGACGGTTGTTCATCTGCTTAATGATGACCCCTTCTTCGAGATTAAAATCGGCTTTTTGGGCTGCATTAAGGTTACCGAGATACATCCCGATAAATTCGGTGACATTGTTCTTTTTTAAGGTTACGTCAATGTTTTGATTAACTCCGTTGCGGTTAAAACTGACCTTTACTTTAGCACCGGGGCGTTTGGTGGACAGGTATCCAGTTAAATCGGAAAAGGTATTGATCTTGACCCCATCTACTTTTTTGATGATGTCACCAGCTTTGAGGCCAGCCGCTTCAGCCCCCATGCCTTCAATGACCTCTCCAATGAGGAAACCTTGGGTGTCTTCTACTTCAAATTTTTCCGCCAAATCGGCATTTAAAGCACTACCAGAAACCCCGAGCAGTCCTTTTTGTACGTTGCCGTACTCGATCAAATCTTCAAACACTTTTCTTACAATATTACTAGGCACCGCAAAAGAGTAGCCGACAAAGCCCCCAGTGATGGAGGAAATGGCAGTATTGATACCGATCAACTCCCCATCAGTGTTGACCAATGCACCCCCGCTATTGCCCATATTCACGGCAGCGTCGGTTTGAATAAAGGATTGGTTTTTGTTGTCTCGATCGTTAAGGTCGCGGGATTTGGCACTGATGATCCCCGCCGTAACAGTGGAATTGAGGTTAAACGGGTTGCCCACCGCCAAAACCCATTCCCCGATTTTGGCCATCTCAGAGTCTCCAAAAGGGATAAAAGGTAATGACTCGTCAGTTTTGATTTTTAGTACTGCCAGATCGGTATTGGGATCCGATCCGATGATTTCTGCCACATAGGTCTTGTTTTTATTGGAAGTCACCTCAATTTCTGAGGCATTTTCAATCACGTGATAGTTGGTAATGATCAATCCATCGGGAGAGACAATGACACCAGAACCGGTTCCGATCCGCTTTTCGTCAAAATTATCTCCGTAGAAATTTCTAAACCAACTGGGGACGTCTTCTTGCTGAATACTGGTATTCTTGACGTGTACCACCGCATTCACGGTTTTCTCTGCCGCCATGGTAAAGTCCGTCATTTCCGCAGCCACGCGACTGCTGTTGAAACTGTAGGTGGTGGGAATCAAATTGGGTCTCTCATTTTCTACGATTTCAACTTTCTCATTCGAAAAATAGTTGTGAGCTGCCAGGGTGACCAAAGCACTCACCACAGCAATCAATAGGGTTTTTAATGTAGATTTCATGTGCATTTTCTTTTTATAACCCAAAATTAAAGATTCTATTTTTTTGATGAAACTCATTTAACGACTATTTAACAGATTCATGGGAGGCTTATTTTCCCTAAATTAGCCCTATGAATTTCCAATTCGATAAATACCAAGGGGCGGGAAACGACTTCATCATTTTGGAAGACCAGGCTGCTCAATTCCCTGATCGGCAGTTTGATCAGATCCAGAAGCTGTGTGATCGTCATTTTGGAATTGGTGCCGATGGGTTGATTCTCCTCAGAACATCGGAACGTGCCGATTTTAAGATGTTGTATTTTAATGCCGACGGACGTCCAAGCAGTCTATGTGGAAATGGCAGTCGTTGCGTTTATGCTTTTGCTCACCAACACGGTTGGGTTGGGGCAGAGGGCACTTTCGAAACTTCCGATGGTTTGCACAAGGCCTCTCTTACCGATGAGGGTTGGGTATGCGTTCATATGGGGGAGGTCAATGGGATTGAGGAAAGGGGAGATGCACTTTTTTTGGATACAGGTTCCCCGCATCATCTCGAATTTGTCGAGGAGCTGGCTTCCATTGATGTTAAACAAAAAGGCAGGGCGATCCGCTACGGCGCTCCCTATTTTGAGGAGGGATCCAATGTTAATTTTGTCCAGCAACTGGCTCCCGATACGTTCAAGATCAGAACCTATGAAAGGGGGGTAGAGGACGAAACCCTGGCCTGTGGTACGGGAGCTGTGGCGGCTGCCATTGCGGCCTACCATCGTCAGTTAACTTCTTTAAATATAGTTAATATTGATGCAGCGGGAGGGAAGCTAAAAGTCTCCTTCAGCCCACAGGCTGGAAAGTACAAGGACATTCAGTTGGAAGGCCCTGCAACCTTTGTGTTTTCTGGAAATATTAAAATAGGATGACACTTCAAAATGAAACGATAAAGCTCAGGGCTTTGGAGCCTGAGGATATCAATACCCTGTTTGATCTAGAAAACGATGAACTTTGGTGGAAATATGCCAATCGAGTTCAGCCCTATTCCAAAGATCTTTTAAAAGAATACCTTGCCCAGGCTCACAAAGATATTTTTGAGACCCGCCAACTTCGATTTACCATGGTCAATGCTCAGGATCAAGCAGTAGGTTTTGTTGATTTGTTTGATTTTGAACCTTTACACCACCGGGCTGGGGTGGGTTTGATCGTAAGTAAAGAAAATCAAGGGCAGGGTTATGGGTCGGCAGCTTTGGAACTGCTTAGTGATTATGCCAAAACACATTTACAATTGCATCAGCTCTATGTCCATATCGCAGAGGAGAATCAAATCAGTATTCGCCTTTTTGAAAAGCATGGTTTTGTGTTTGCTGGTTCCAAAAAAGATTGGAATTTTTATGAGGGCGCCTATCACAACGAATCCATATATCAAAAGTTGATCTGATGAAGTACCGACAAAAAATATTGATGGTTGTGGTTTTGATGGGGTTGGTCATCGGTTCTTATTTTGTGTACTTATTCAGTAAAACTTTTTTTTGGGATAACACGGCTTTTGAGGAGGAAAAAGTCTATGTATATCTAAGAGAGGAGGATGATTTTTCGAGCTTGATAAGACAATTGAAACCATTGTTAAAGTCGGTTGCTGATTTTAAAATGGCTGCGCATAAGAAAGGATATTACGATCGGGTAAAATCCGGAAAGTTTGCTATTATTAAAGGAAGTAACAATAACGAGATCATCAATTCACTTCGAGGTAAAAGCCTGACCGTACGGGTAACTTTCAACAATCAGGAGCGCTTGGAAAACTTAGCAGGGCGAGTGGCACATCAGATTGCGCCGGACAGCTTGACCTTACTTAGCGCTTTCTTGAATCCTGATTTTTTGAGTGCCAAAGGGTTGATACCGATCAACAGCTTGGCCATGTATTTGCCCAATACTTACGACTTCTTTTGGAATACCTCTGCCGAAAATTTTAGAGATAAGATGTGGCAATCCTATCAAAATTTTTGGTCGGAAGACAGAAAAAATAAAGCTGATGCTTTGGGCTTGACCCCTTTAGAAGTGATCAGTTTGGCAGCAATTGTCCAGAAGGAAACCCAAAAAATTGACGAACGTCCTCGCGTGGCTGGGGTCTATCTCAATCGGCTTAAAAGGGGCATGAAGCTCCAGGCAGATCCTACGGTGATTTATGCCATGAAGTTGAATTATCAAAACTTTGATACCATCATCAAAAGGGTACTGTATAAGGATTTAAAAATAAATTCTCCTTTTAATACCTATCAAAACAAGGGAGTGCCTCCGGGGCCAATCCACATGCCAGATGTTTCTTCCATTGATGCTGTTTTGAATCCAGAAAAACACGCCTTTTTGTATTTTGTTGCCAATCCCAACAAGCCAGGTTATCATTTATTTGCCAAAAATGGACATGAACACAACCGCAACAAAAAAATATATACCAATTGGCTCAACCGCAATGGGGTATACCGTTAGGCTTCCTGATGGATAATAAATATAGCGGGTTTTTTGTGTAGGCTTACTTTTATTTTTTTCCAGACTTTTACAGGCATGGTTTTGATCCATTCTGCCTTTTGCGTTAGCTCACATGCAATGCAAAGTTGGGTTTCCGGACTGAGGACCATTTTTAGATCTTCCAATAGCTTTTCGTTTCTGTAGGGAGTTTCCATAAAAATTTGACTTTGATTCATTTTTTTAGACTTGCTCTCTAAGTTTTTGATGACTTTTTTTCTTTGGCTCCTATCGATGGGTAGGTAGCCGTTGAAGGCAAAGTTTTGACCATTCAATCCGGAAGCCATCATGGCCAAGAGAATGGAGGAGGGGCCCACCAAAGGTTTTACTTTGATGTTCATTCGATTGGCCATCCTTATTATATCAGCTCCAGGGTCAGCAATTCCAGGGCAGCCAGCATCGGAAATCAAGCCCATGTTTTTGCCATTTAAACAAGGGTCTAAATAACCTGTAATCGCTTCTGCGGGTGTATGTTTGTTTAGTTGAAAAAGTTGGAGGAGTGATTGATCTTTTTCAGGGTTGATTTTTTTGATGAACCGACGAGCCTCTTTTTCATTTTCTACGATAAAGTGATTCAATCCATTGATGCTTTGTTTGATTAGAGGAGGGAAATACTCTTCCCCCAACTGCTCACCTAATGGACTGGGAATCAGAAAGAGTGTGGCCGTCATGACAAGTTTTTTAATAGTTGATCACGGCGGGCATTGCAGGCGGTGTTGAGGAGATCAAAAACAGTTTTGAAGTCTTCCACACCCCCATAGTAGGGGTCGGGAATTTCTTCGGATTCCATTAATAAAGTCACTTTGTTTTCCTCCTCGGGTGAAGCGGCAAGGGACTGAACCTGGGATAAGTTTTGACGATCCATGACGTATATCTTATCGAATTTCCGAAAGTCGGCAGGGGTGAATTTCCTGGCTTTAAGATGACCGATTGAGATACCATTTTGAGCAGCGACATCAATACTTCTTGGGTCGGGAGGTCGGCCAATGTGAAATCCTGCAGTACCGGCAGAATCAACAGTAAAAAGATTATTTGGTAATTTTTCTTTCAGTATTCCCTCCGCTAATGGGGACCGGCAGATGTTCCCCAAACAGACCATGAGAATGGATGTTTTCACCTTCAGCGATTAAAGTGAAAGTTTGTGGTTGAGGTCCTCAACGTATTTTCTGAATTGTTTGTCTGTGAAACTCAGATTATCCACCGTTTTACATGCATGCAGTACGGTTGCGTGGTCTCTTTTTCCGATTTGACTTCCTATGCTGGCCAGAGAAGCTTTGGTGAATTTCTTAGCAAAATACATGGCCAATTGGCGCGCCTGAACAATATGCCTTTTTCTTGTTTTGGATTGTAATGTGGATATATCCATCTGGAAGTATTCGGAAACTACTTTTTGAATATAATCGATAGATACTTCACGTTTGGTGTTTTTGACAAATTTATTGACGATATCTTTAGCCAACTCAAGATCAATTTCTACTCGGTTAAAAGAGGATTGGGCGATCAATGAAATAATGGCTCCCTCCAATTCTCTGACATTGGTTTTAATGTTTTTGGCAACGAACTCAATTATATTGTCGCTGATGCTTACCCCGTCTCTAAACAATTTGTTTTTGAGGATTGAAATTCTGGTCTCCAAGTCAGGAATTTGTAGTTCGGCAGACAATCCCCACTTGAACCGGGACAACAATCGTTGCTCAATGTCTTGCATGTCAACCGGTGGCTTGTCGGAGGTGATGATCACTTGCTTTCCATTTTGGTGCAGATGATTGAAAATATGGAAGAAGACGTCTTGTGTTCCCGACTTTCCAGAAAAAAACTGAACGTCGTCAATGATCAGCACATCGATGATTTGATAAAAATGAATAAAATCGTTTCGTGAATTTTTTTTGACGGACTCTATGTATTGTTGAGTGAATTTTTCAGCAGAGATATAAAGTACGGTTTTGTCTGGATATTTGTCTTTGATTTCAACACCTATGGCATGGGCCAGGTGGGTTTTTCCTAGACCTACTCCACCAAAAATCATCAGGGGGTTGAATGAGGTGCCACCGGGCTTGTTGGAAACGGCCAACCCTGCAGATCGAGCCAATCGGTTGGAATCCCCCTCTAAAAAGTTCTCAAAATTGTAATTGGGATTGAGTTGAGATTCAATTTGTAAGTTTCGAATGCCAGGGATGACAAAGGGGTTTTTAAGCTCGCTGGAAAAAGTCTGGAGGGGGGCATCAACTTGTTGCGGTTTTACGCCGGACTGATTACTACTGGGAATACGCTCCGTGAAAGGCGTTTTATTCCCAAAGGTATTTTCCATTTTAATAACGTAGATCAATCTTGCATCTTCTCCTAATTCTCTTGTTAGGGCAATTTTCAGAATTTTTACATAATGTTCCTCAAGCCACTCATAGAAAAATTTACTCGGTACTTGAATGCTCAACGAATTTTCGCTGAGTTTAATGGGGACAATTGGCTCGAACCATGTTTTGTAGGCTTGTTGCTGGATGTTATCTTTGATAAAGATCAAACAATTGTTCCAGATTTTTTCAACAGATCCCTCCATTTAGTGGTTAATAATTTTTTTTTAAGGAATTATGAATTCAAAAAATTTGACATTCATACATCCACAAATATTGAAATAAATTCTCAAAAAAAAATATTTTTTTGAGTTGATTTTTTAATTTTTTTTCTTGAAATTATAAGACAATCTTATTTACTAAAAAAACTCATTATTATAATGACGACATATCAAACCCAACCTTTCAGAGTCAGATACACCGAAACCGATCAGATGGGATTTGCTCACCACAGTAATTACCTCAATTATTTTGAAATGGCGAGGATCGAATGGCTCAACAGCCGAGGTTTCTCCTATGCTGCACTAGAGAAGCAAGGAATCGTAATGCCTGTGGTAGCGGTTGACATTAAGTTTAAATCTCCTGCATTTTTTGATGATATCTTAAAAATCAACCTCTCCGTGAACGAAACACCTAGCGCAAGGATTAAAATCCATTACACGGTGACCAATGAAAAAGAGAAAGTACTGGCTGAAGGTTCGACTACTTTGGCTTTTTTAAATACCCAAACCCAAAAGCCCATTCGCTGTCCAGAGTCACTTATGGAAATTTTCTAATCCTGGTAAAGGGTGATCAAACGATCCTCTTTAATGCTATGCGTAGGGCGTTTTTCATGGTTTCTAATTACTGGTCCTTTCAACCCCCCACCGAGAGTTTTCGGGCTAACAAATATTCTTGCCTCATCCCATAGACCAGTATCTATAAAATGTTGAAGGGTTTTGGTTCCTCCCTCTATGATCACAGATTGAATTCCGCTTTGATACAATTGATCTGAAATTTCATTAGGGGTCAACCATTCTCCCCTATGTTTTTTAAAATTTATTTTAGGAACGGTAAGAATATTTTTAAGATCTAAATTTCTTTTTTCTTTGGTTTGAGAAAGTCTGCCGTTGGGATCGATAACAACAGGAATGGGATCATTTCCTGCCCAAAGCCGTGTATTGAGTTTGGGGTCATCGTTAAGGGCGGTTTGAACCCCAATCATCACTGCCTGTTCTTGACACCTCCATTGATGAACCCGTTGTTTTGAGAGTGGATGAGTTAACCAGTATTGCTCATCGGATTTCTTTGGAGCGATAAATCCATCCGCACTTTCCGCCCATTTCAAAATGATATAGGGTCGTTTTTTTTGGTGAAAATGAAAAAATCGGCGATTCAATTTTTGGCAAGCGATGTCCAAAACCCCTATTTTGACTTCACAGCCTCCCGATTGTAGTTTTGCAATTCCTTTACCGTGTACTTTTTTGTTTTCATCCAGGCACCCAATAACTACCTTAGGAATATTCATTTCCATAATAAGGTCAGTACAGGGTGGTGTTTTGCCATGATGGTCGCAGGGCTCTAAATTTACATACAGCGTACTGTCTTTTAATAGAGCAGTATCATCAACTTTTAGGATGGCCTCGCGCTCGGCATGATTTTGACCGGCTTTTTTGTGCCAGCCCTCCGCAATGATTTTTCCATTGTGAACGATCACGCAACCCACCAATGGATTTGGGTAGGTGTACCCCAGCCCTTTTTGGGCCAAATCGATACAACGTTGCATGAAGAAAGGGTCATTCATTATAATTGGAATAATAAAGTTTCAGCACATAAATTTAGTCAAAAATGATTGTGTTAATTTTACAAATGCTTCTTAAAGAATACCGTCATCATTTTGCACTTTCATTAGCAGACCAATATCCTCGGTCTGAGATCGATAATTTTTTTCGCAGGTTGACGCATTTTTATTTTAACTGGGATCCTAGCTTCCCTGTTTTAGAACCCAATCATCGTCTTTCCAATATTGAATCGGATCAACTCAATGAAGCTTTGGAAGCTTTAAAAAAACACCAACCCCTCCAATACATATTAAAGGAAGCATATTTCTATGGGAGTAACTTTTATGTGGATTCGCATGTGTTGATCCCCCGCCCCGAAACGGAGGAGTTGGTTGAATGGGTCTTAAGAGACCATCCCAAAATCCATATGGAGGATTTCAATGTTTTGGAAATTGGAACTGGGAGTGGTTGCATCGCTGTTAGCTTGGCCAAAGCGCAAGCAGGATTTCGTGTGGCGGCGTTGGATGTTTCAAAAGCTGCCTTGGAGGTTGCCCAAAAAAATGCAGAACTCCATCAGGCCAAAGTCGATTTTTTTCATCTGGATATGACCACCTTAAATTCGTGGAAAAAACCTTTGGATATTGTCATCTCCAATCCCCCTTATGTTCATCCAGAGGAACGGACGGAGATGTCTGCCAATGTATTAGATTATGAACCACATTTGGCTTTGTTCACTCCAGAAAAAGACCCCCTTTACTTTTACAGAAAAATAATGACTTTTGCACAAAAGTCGCTAAAAATTGGAGGTTTAGTATATTTAGAGATCAACCCGAAGTTTCAGCAGACTTTGGAGTTACTTATTAATGAATATTCTTTTAAGGATATTGAAGTGAGAAGTGATATTTTTGGTAAAAATAGAATGTTAAAGGCAGTAAAATTATAGATGGAGATCAAAGCTAAAATAGAACAGTTAAGGGCTTCATTGCACGACCACAATTACCATTACTACATTTTGGATACCCCCAAAATAAGTGATTACGAATTTGATCAAATGTTGCACTCACTGATTGAACTGGAAAATCAATATCCAGAATATTTTGATCCCAATTCACCCTCACAAAGGGTTGGGGGAGGGGTGACCAAAAACTTTGAGACCCAAACCCACCGTTATCCAATGTATTCGCTCTCCAACACTTATTCTAAGGAAGAGTTATCCCAGTGGGTAACCCGTGTGGAAAAGGGGTTGGGAGATCAAAAGTATGAATTGACTTGCGAGTTGAAATACGATGGTGCCTCCATCAGTTTGACCTATGAAAACGGACAATTTTTAAGAGGGGTTACACGTGGGGACGGAACACAAGGGGATGACGTTTCTAGGAATCTTAAAACCATACCCACCATTCCTTTAGCGCTTAAAGGGGATTATCCTTCCTTTTTTGAAATTCGTGGAGAAATTGTTTTGCCATTTGAAGGCTTCAATGCCTTGAATGAAGAACGTATCAAAGCAGGAGAAGAACCCTTTATGAACCCAAGAAATACTGCCTCTGGTTCTCTAAAATTACAAGACAGTAGTTTGGTAGCTCAAAGACCGTTGGAGTGTTTTCTCTATGCATTGGCAGGAGAAAATTTAGGCATCCATTCTCAAATTGTAGGTTTGGAGAAGGCAAGGTCTTGGGGGTTTAAAGTTCCTGATACCGCTCTTTTGGCCACTTCGATTGAAGAGGTGTTTGAATATTTGGATCACTGGGATAAAAACAGACTGGACTTGCCCTATGAAATCGATGGGGTAGTGATCAAAATCAACCGATTTGATCAACAGCAACTGCTGGGGTATACGGCCAAATCTCCCCGCTGGGCGATTGCCTATAAATTTCAGGCCGAACAGGCCACCACAAGATTAGAGTCTGTAAGCTATCAAGTGGGCCGAACAGGAGCGATCACTCCTGTGGCCAATTTGTCTCCTGTTTTATTGTCGGGAACTACCGTGAAGAGAGCTTCCCTCCACAATGAAGATCAAATTGAAAAACTAGCACTCAGAATAGGAGATACTGTTATTGTAGAAAAAGGAGGGGAAATCATTCCCAAGATCGTCGGCGTATCTGAGGATCATCGCCCTGCTGAATCTGCAGCTATTGAATTTATCACTCATTGTCCAGAATGTCATACTGTGTTGATCAAAGAGCCCGGCGAAGCTCAACATTATTGCAAAAATCAATACGGTTGCCCCACTCAAATCATTGGGAAAATTCAGCATTTTATTTCCCGCAAGGCCATGGACATCGATGGGATGGGAAGTGAAACCGTTGTACTGTTGTATCAAAATCATCTGATTAATAACATTGCCGACTTGTATGACCTAAAAAAAGAACAGTTACTTCCACTAGAAAGAATGGCAGAAAAATCGGTGGACAATCTCATCAGAGGAATTGAGGCTTCTAAGAGCAAACCTTTTTCTAAAGTTCTTTTTGGTTTGGGAATAAGATATGTTGGTGAGACGGTCGCCAAAAAACTTTCGAAAGCCTTCCCAACGATACATCAATTGAGAGAGGCCAGTCGGGAGGAATTGATAGCCGTTGACGAAATTGGGGATCGTATTGCTGACAGTTTGATGGATTATTTTAAAGACCAGAAAAACTTGGATTTGATCGAGCGTCTTGAAAATCACCAAATTCAATTGGAGTGCCTAAGTGAATCCCCCATCGGTTCGGCATTGAAAGATCAAAAATTTGTAATCAGCGGTGTTTTTGTAAATCTTTCCAGGGAGGAACTAAAGGAGAAGATAGAATCCCTAGGGGGGACTGTTATAAGTGCGATTTCCAGCAAAACCAATTACGTAATTGCCGGGGAAGGCATAGGGCCTAGTAAAAAATCCAAAGCTGAGGCTTTGGGTATTCCCATCATTGACGAGAAAACTTTTTTTGACATGATAAACACTTGAAGTTTGAGCTTGTTATTTTTGTAACATTTTAGAAGATAAATTGATATTAGAAAGATTTTGAGTCTAAGAGTAACTAAATTTTTAATTTTGAAATATGTACAATTGGTTCCGCAATTTAATGCTGCATCGCATTTATAAAAACAACGTCAGTAAGGCACCAAAATTTGAAAACAGAAAAAAAACAGCGGATTTAAAGACGATATCTGTTCTCTTGGATCACAGATTGGGGGTTGATAAAGAAATTTTTAAAAAAATGGGAAAGGTTCTCGGATTACCAAAAAAAAACATAAGGGTTTTGACGTATTATCCATCCGAAAAGAATATTGATAAAACCGATTTGAATAGCAGTTACAGTAAAAAGGATATTTCAAATTGGGGAATGGTGAACGGTGTTTTAAATGATTTTTGCTCCTATAAATCAGATGTTTTAATCAATTTTTATAACAGCAATGACATTCATCTTAAATACATTAGTTCAAAAACCAATCGAAAACTCAGCATAGGCTTTGAAAGTGTTGACCATGCCATCAATGACCTAATTATTGATGTTAAAGTAGAGGACACTGATGTTTTTTTAAACGAGTGCATCAAATATTTAAAAATCTTTTTTATCTGCCATAAATGAATGAAATCCAAGGACATGGTGTAGCAATGATTACTCCCTTTAAAGAAAATGGATCCATTGACTTTGATGCCCTCCCATCCATTATAGACCATTTGATTGATGGAGGGGTTGATTACTTAGTGGTTTTGGGGACTACAGCAGAGACTGCTACCTTGTCCAAAACTGAAAAAATTGAGTTGGTTGAAAAAATTATAGAAATTAATTCGGGCCGATTGCCACTCGTTTTGGGAATGGGTGGAAATGATACCCAACAAGTATTGGAAATGTTTGATTGGTTTGATTTGAATTTCTTTACAGCCATTCTATCTGTTGCTCCATACTATAACAAACCCAATCAAGAGGGCCTATATCAACATTATAAGGCAATTTCCAATCATTCCATACTCCCTGTTATTCTCTATAATGTTCCTTCAAGGACGGGTACAAATATTGCTCCCGATACGGTCGCAAGACTGGCCAATGATTTTGAAAATATTGTTGCTGTTAAGGAGGCTGCTGGTGATTTTCAGCAAGCCCAAACCTTGATCAAAATTTGTCCTCCCGAATTTTTAATTCTTTCTGGAGATGATGAAATGTCTTTGCCCATGATCTTGGCTGGGGCACGAGGAGTGATTTCAGTCATCGGAAATGCCATTCCAACAATTTACTCCGATATTATTCAACAAGGTTTGGATGGAAATGTAAAGAATGCTTATCAAGATCAATACAGGATTTTGGATCTTATTCGTATGATCTATGTTGAGGGAAACCCTACGGGAATTAAAGTCTTGATGTCAACTTTAGGACTTTGTGAAAACCATTTGAGACTTCCCTTGGTCAGTGCATCCGAGTCATTAACAAATCAACTTAAAGCGGAATTACAGAAGTTAAATTAAATCCAGGCAAGGATTTATCCCTTTTTTTATGAATTTAATTGGCAGTTTCGAGCAACAAATTCTTTAAATAATTTATTATTTTCGCAACATGTTCGGAAATCTTAGGCTGTTCTTAATTTCAGTATTTCTAATGTTGCTCTTCAGTTCGTGTAACGAGTATCAGAAGGTACTTAACAATGACGATATGAATGTCAAGTATAAAGCTGCAGAAGAGTATTACAACAATGGGGAATACAGGAGAGCCAATAGGTTGCTAGAACAGTTGGTTCCTTCCTACAGGGGAAAGCCTCAGGCCGAGCGATTGGTTTATTTCTTTGCTGACTCCTATTTTCAAACCAAAAATTATTATTTGGCCTCTTATCAGTTTGAAAGTTTCATCAAATCATTTCCAAAATCTCAAAAATTAGAAGAAGCCAGTTTCCTAGCTGCCAAATCTCATTATATGATGTCCCCAAGTTACAGTCTGGACCAAAAGGAGACCAACACTGCGATTGAAAAACTTCAGATTTTTATAAACAATTATCCCAATTCAAAATTTTCTGACGAATGCAATCAACTAATCAGTGAACTTCAAATTAAAATTGAAAAGAAAGAGTTTGAAGTGGCAAAGCAATATTATACCATTTATGATTACAATGCCTCTATCGAAGCTGTCGACAATTTTATTGCAGAATTTGTTGGCTCCAAGTTTCGGGAGGAAGCCCTCTATTATAAGTTTTTGGCCTCTTATGAGATTGCTGTCAATAGCATTGAGTCCAAAAAATTAGAAAGATTGAATGAGCTCAAAATAATGCATTCTAATATTGTTAGATATTATCCTGAAACCCTTTTTGAGGAGGACTTGAATAAAAAAATGGAGTTTGTCGAAAAAGAAATTAATACCTTTGCCAACTAATTTGTAAACGTCATGACCAAATACAGAAATTCAAATGCTCCGATTTCAACCTCAACTTATAACAGGGAGAAGTTAGAGGCTCCTACTGAAAATATTTATGAGGCACTCTCCATTATTTCTAAAAGATCCAACCAGATCAATTTGGATATCCGCAAAGAACTTCACGAAAAGTTAGATGAATTCGCCACGCACAATGACAGCCTAGAGGAAATATTTGAAAACAAGGAACAGATAGAAGTATCCAAGTTTTATGAGAGTCTACCCAAGCCTCATGCCATTGCTATTGAGGAGTGGTTAAACGATAAAATTTACCACCGAAACACCGAAGATCCTAATATTTAGACCATGAGTGTTTTAAGCGGAAAAAAAATCCTACTGGGAATTTCCGGAGGAATAGCCGCATACAAAACACCACTCATCGTAAGGTTATTTAAATCCTCGGGTGCGGAGATTAAGGTTGTCATGACGCCCTCTGCAAAGGAATTTGTTACCCCCCTTACACTGTCTACACTCTCCAATCAGCCTGTTTTTTCCTCCTTCACTGAAGAAAGCCATGACAACCCCATATGGAACGACCACGTTGCATTAGGCAAGTGGGCCGATTTATTTCTAATTGCACCTGCCACCTCCAATACCATCTCAGCAATGGTTCACGCCAAGTGCAATAACCTACTCATTGCAACCTACTTGTCTTGTAGCTGCCCTGTCTACGTGGCTCCAGCAATGGATTTGGACATGTATGCTCATCCCGCCAATCAAGAAAACATTGAACAATTAGTGCGTTTGGGCAATAAGGTTTTGCCCGTTGGAGAGGGATTTTTAGCCAGTGGATTATACGGTAAAGGGAGGATGTTGGAACCCGATGAGATGATTGAATACATTATTAGTGACCTGAAATCGAAACTTCCATTGAAAGGTAAAACGGTTCTTATTACTGCTGGGCCAACCTATGAGCCGATTGATCCCGTCAGGTTTATTGGGAACCGATCGAGTGGTAAAATGGGATTTGCATTAGCAGAAGAGGCGCTCCGTTTGGGGGCGGGGGTAATTCTGATTACCGGCCCATCCCATCTGCAAGCCTCTCCTTCAATTGAACGCCATGATGTATTCACTGCAGATGAAATGTATGGCCTCGTTATGAAAAAATATTTACAGGTTGATATTGCCATCGCAGCCGCTGCTGTATCTGATTTTAAACCCGCACAAGTAAGTGTCCAAAAAATAAAAAAGGAAAAGGCAATTCAGTCCATTGAATTGGAGCCCACCAAAGACATACTCTTCCAAATGGGCAGAAGAAAACAAAAACAATTTCTCGTTGGATTTGCTTTGGAAACAGACAATGAGGTGATGAATGCCCTCAAAAAGCTTAAAACAAAAAACCTTGATGCCATCGTTCTTAATTCCCTAAATGATGAGGGGGCTGGATTTTCAGGAGACTCCAATAAAATTTCATATATAGATAAAAATGAAAAACTTACTTCATTTGATATGAAATCAAAATCCTCGGTTGCTCAAGATATTTTTTCCCAAATCCTCACTCAATATGCTTAGATTATTTATCTTATTTTTTGCAATCCTTGGCTTTCAGAGGATTGACTCGCAAGAACTTAATGCTCAATTTGTGGTTAATGCTGATTTGGTAAACCAAACCAATCAACAAATCTTTGAAACGCTAGAGCGATCGCTTAATGAATTCCTTAATTCACAAACTTGGACAGACCAAGATTTTTTTTCTCAAGAAAAAATTACCTGTAGTTTCGTGCTTAATCTTTCCAGTTATAACGCTTCAAAATTTGAAGGTACATTACAAATTCAATCCCAAAGAACCATTTTTGACTCTAATTATGACAGTCCGCTCCTCAATTTCATGGATAAAGACATTGTTTTTAACTATCAGGAGTTTCAACCCCTGTTTTACAGTCCTGCGACCTATGAATCCAATTTAGTGTCTTTGATCAGTTTTTATTCCTATGTCATATTGGGTCTGAATGCCGATAGTTTGAAATTAAAGGGGGGAGATCCTTATTTTGAACAGGCCCAAAAGATCGTTAATCTTTCTCAACAAAGCGGGGCAATTGGATGGCGACAAAATGATGGGAACAGAAATCGTTTTTGGTTGATAGACACCATGCGATCAAATACCTTTAGAGAGTATCGAGAAACAATGTACTATTACCATCGCAATGGGTTGGATGTTATGACCAAAACCCCTGGGCAAGGTAAAAAAGCAGTAATGCAATCTTTTTTGGGTCTTGAGAAACTTTATAATCGCCGACCCAACGCCATGCTTTTGCAGTTATTTTTCGATGCGAAGTCGACAGAAATCGTCAACCTTTTTTCCGACGGTCCTGAGCTGGATTTTGAACAAACCAAAAATATGTTGATTAAAATAGCTCCTTTTTATCAACCCCAATGGAAGCAAATTAAATAGTTCCAATCTTGAAATTATTTTTTTCTCGACTATCTTTGAACGTCAATCCAATTTTCAAAGCAATTGATCAGTAGCCTAAAGATTTCCAATTATGCGCTCATTGAGCATCTAGATATTTCTTTCAAAAAAGGAATGACTTGTATTACTGGGGAAACTGGTGCAGGAAAATCCATTTTGATGGGAGGACTATCATTGGTCTTAGGTAAGAGGGCTGATTTAAGTGTTCTCAAAGATGATAAAAAAAAATGTGTAATCGAGGCCAGTTTCATGATTGAGCAATACAAGCTCCAAAATCTTTTCGAAGACCTAAATCTTGATTATGAACCAGAAACTTTGTTGAGAAGAGAGATTGTTCCGAGTGGAAAATCAAGAGCTTTTGTCAATGATACCCCCGTTACTTTGGATACCCTAAATCGATTAAGTGAAGTTTTGATTGATGTTCATTCTCAATTAGAAAATCAGTCTTTATTTAAAAATGAATACCAGTTTCTTGTTCTTGATGCCTTAGCCAACAATCAAATAATCATAGATGAATACAAAGACAAGCTTGCAGATTATTTTCAAAAGCAAAAGGAACACGATCGTTTAAAGCGCTTGGGCGAGGATGCTAACAGAATTCAAGATTACAATCAATTCTTATACGATGAACTTGCTGGTGTGGAATTATTGCCAGGAATGTTAGCCCCTCTTGAAGATCAAATTGACCAATTGTCCAATGTGGAGGCACTCCAACAATACTTGTCTCAAAGTATTCAAATGATTGAAGAAGAAGAATTTGGATTGACTACGCAATGCTCCATATTGATAAGACTTTTAAGTGAGGCATCTAAGAAATCC
>Ga0181563_10001181_pt1 | contig 25938 bp, 23 predicted proteins | sample 011ome_25_FD_133759 | JGI IMG/M metagenome (GOLD analysis project Ga0181563, IMG submission 133759) | Coastal salt marsh microbial communities from the Groves Creek Marsh, Skidaway Island, Georgia - 011512CT metaG (megahit assembly) | ecosystem: Environmental > Aquatic > Marine > Intertidal...
ACCGTCGGAGAATCTGTGACCAGGAATATCCGTATTTCCGCCACGGGACTCAGCAGCTCCCTCCTGCCCGGTATTACGTATGAAGATATGAACGGTCTGAAATTCTATCCGGACCAACCAGTCAGCGAAGACTCAGCCACTGAAACCGGAGTCAGCGGCATTCGTTCTGAAGGCACGGCTATAGTACCTTCACAACCAGGCGAGTTTGTCATCCCTGAAATTGTTATACCCTGGTGGAATACTGTCACCAACACCCTGGAAAATGCCGTCATACCTGCGAGAACCATTTCAGTAGTAGCCGGCAGCAACCAGGTGACAAGTACACCAGGCAGTTTTGCTATTCCCGGCAACCCCGCGACAGATGCCATACCGGTGCCGAATATACAGGGATCAGCCAGTATGCCTGCCAGCCAGACATCCGGGCTTTATCTGTTCTGGATTATTGCTACGGCGGTGTTTGCTGCAGCCTGGTTGTTTTCCACAGCCATGTGGCTAAGGAGCAGGCGTATGCTGGCCTACTCGATAACTACGACGCCATCCATAAATGGGCAACGCCAGCAGTCTGCCAGGCCCCCTGTCTCTCCCAATGCCGAAACAGCCCTGAAACTCCTCAATACGGCGATCAGCAACGGCTCCCCTCCAGAGATTCGCCATCGCCTGATTCAATGGGGACAGGCACTGTTTCCGGACAGCAATATCATGACACTAACCCATCTGAGCCAGCGCTGTAAGGATACATCCCTTGATGGGCAACTGCAGGCCATTGAGCAGGCTCTGTATAGTGAACAGAAAGAAACAGCCTTCACACCCGTAGATCTTGCTGGCATCGTGAGCCGCTTGCACAAGGGTCATAAAAACCGAAGGTCCAGCGCTAAGGATCACACTCTTCCGCCCCTTTACAAAAACTGATCATTCACTGGAGCAAAAGCAGCATGAGCGAAGTTGATCCCCTTTCACAATTCATGAAAGGACTGAAGCGGCGAAACCGCGGTGAAAAGGAGTTTCAACAGGCTGTTGAGGAAGTAGCTACGGATATTATTCCCTTCATAGAGAATAATCCCAAGTATAAAAACGGCTTGTTACTGGAACGCCTCTCGGAACCAGACCGTGTCATCAGCTTCCGTGTCTGCTGGGTGGATGATGAAGGCAATATCCGGGCAAACCGGGGTTACCGTGTACAGAACAACAACGCCATTGGACCGTATAAGGGGGGCATTCGCTTTCACAGCAGTGTCAATCTGAGCATCCTCAAATTCCTTGCTTTCGAACAGACTTTCAAGAACTCACTTACCGGTCTACCCATGGGGGGGGGGCAAAAGGTGGAGCCAACTTCAATCCCCATGGAAAATCCGACGGGGAAGTCATGCGCTTCTGCCAGTCTTTCATCACAGAACTCTGCCGATATATCGGCCCGGACACGGATGTACCCGCTGGAGATATCGGTGTTGGTGCCCGCGAAATTGGATATATGTTCGGACAAATGAAACGTCTGACCAATGAGTTCAGTGGCACCATGACCGGCAAGGGAATCGAGTTCGGAGGCAGTCTTATCAGGAATGAAGCTACTGGCTATGGCGCTGTTTATATGCTCGACAACATGCTCAGGCATCATGATCGTGAAGTAGAGAGCAAACGACTGCTGATTTCCGGCTCGGGTAATGTCGCAATTTTTGCAGCTGAAAAAGCCATACAGTTGGGTGCTAAAGTCCTCACACTCTCTGACTCTTCCGGGTTCATTTATGACCAGGAAGGAATCAACGCCGAGAAGCTGGCGTTCATCAAGGACCTGAAAATTAAACGCAGGGCCCGTATTTCCGAATATACCAAAACTTTCGATGCCAAGTTTTACGAGGGAGAGAAACCCTGGCATATACCGGCTGACATTGCTCTGCCCTGTGCAACCCAGAATGAAATTTCTGTGGATGATGCAAAAAACCTTGTTAACGGTGGATGTATTGCCGTCGTTGAAGGGGCCAATATGCCAACAGTCCAGGAAGGTATAGATATCTTCAAGGACAACAATGTCCTCTTCGCCCCGAGCAAGGCAGCCAACGCCGGTGGTGTTGCCATTTCAGGCCTTGAGATGAGCCAGAATTCTGCAAGGCTCAGCTGGTCTGAATCTGAGCTGCAGCAACATCTCAAGGAGATCATGCATAATATTCATGAGAAATGTATTGCCCATGGTACAGAAAAAGGCTACGTGAACTATTCCCGAGGTGCCAATATCGCCGGCTTTATCAAGGTCGCCAACGCCATGTTGGCTTATGGCGTCATATAGACAACAGTTAGTCGATGGCCTGATTGGGCTAAACGCCTCTTCCAGCAATGCGGCATAAAAAAGCCCGGCAAATGCCGGGCTTTCGTGTTCAATCGGACTATTGTTTTGATCAGGCACTTTTAAGTAGCCTGTTACTTTTTCCGTTGATAGCAATTTGCCTGGGCTTCATGGCCTCTGGAATTTCCCGGACCAGATCAATATGAAGAAGACCCTTATCCATCACAGCCCCGGTAACCTTGATGTGATCTGCCAACTTGAACTGGCGACGAAAGTTGCGTTGGGCTATTCCGCGATGAAGATAATTTTTCCCGGCCTCTTTCTTGTCTTCAGGTTTATCTGAAGCAACCGTCAGGGTATTGTTTTCCACTTCAACACTGATTTCATCATCATCAAAACCGGCCACAGCCATGGTAATCCGATACTCATCATCTTCAATCAATTCAATATTATAAGGGGGATAAGCTGAACCGGTTCTTTCGTTGGTTGAAATGCTGTCAAGCAGTGAAGCAATATGATCAAAACCAATCGCTGAACGGTACAGGGGTGAAAAATCAAAAGTAGTCATTGTTATATCCTCATATCAAGCAATATATAAATATAGACACTTGTTCTCATGAACCAGATGAGCCCCGGATGGGCTGTCAGCAAACCTCAAATGAGCCTTTGCTAAAATCTAGATAGAGGCAAACAATGGAATTTCAAGTGGAAGTTGTTTGTTAATCCGGTTTCAGCCAGGACAGTGCTTCATCTACCTCTTCAAAGAATTTCACATTGCCACACATGAACCAGTCGGCAATATGGGCCATCTTTTCATGCCAATGCTGGTCGCCCACAATAGCCAGCTTGTCAAAAGCATTGCCGTGTTTAAGACCAAGCTTGAAATCATCCCAGGCAGCCCTGAGCTCCCAACCTTGAAATTCTGTCGCATCGACCAGTGCATAAATATGAGGATCCTTGACGCCTTTAAGGGCCTCGTCGATCATTGGGTTAATTTTTTTGTAATCGTCATGTGTCAGCTTGCCCACCGGTTTTAACGTGAGCACGAAATCAGGGCCCGTACGTTCGAGACCAATGGATAAACCGTGTCTCATAATTGCCATAAAAAAGACTCCTAAACCATTTCAAAAGAGTATTGTTATCATGCAACGCTGTTCTTTCTCAGATAAACCAGAAAGCTGGCTAAAGGAAGAAAATACGGTGAAAACGACATTACCTTTCCAAGCCACATGAGCCAGCTTGATGGCGACTCATTAAGCAGGTATCCCCCATACCACATCGGCCAGGTATTAAAGAGTACCGCCAGACCAGCCATGAACCTCAGCTTTTTGTCTGACTTGCCGGATGTCAGGAAAATACCTGTGTGGATCAGAAGAGCGAGAATAAATATCGGTAGTTGTACTTGCATAATCAGTCCAGAGCTACCGGACTGAACCGTTTAAGTGTTTGGCCATGGAACTCAACATCCTCATTGAACATGGTCAGCGGACGGACCCAGTAACTTCTCTGGGATTCGTCACCGTACAAGGGAAAGTACAAAACCAGTACTTCCTCCGTCTCGGAATGAATCGCTGTGCCTACAACCTGATAGTCGGCTCCTTTATAATGACGATATTTACCCGGAGATATTAAAGACTTCATCTTGCCACCTTAATCAATTAATTCAGGATTTACATCGGATTTATTGATATTTAATGAATTTCATTGAGTATACCTATTATTTCATGGAGGCTATAAATCTTCCGGAAAGCGGAAATGAACAGTTGAAAATGAGATTGTGGCAGTATGAGTAGCACCAATGGGCAGTAATACACATTAGAAATTAGAAAATAGAAAAAAGAAAAAAGAAAAAAGAAAATAATAGAGAAGCTTCAGAGAAAGCGGGTAAAAAAATTAAAGGAATAAAAGTAACCAGGGTCGGTCATGAAAATAACATTGGTAACAAAGATAATAGCGAGAGCTGCTTGTACCGGACAGTCATTATGCTAAAAACCATTCAGACAGCTGACACCACGCTTTTTCAGTCAATTTTTAGATCATGCTGCGATCCAACACTGCCCAAAATAGCCAGGTTCCTATCCTTTACAGGCGATGGCTGGTTTTATCTGCTCCTGTTTCCTCTTGTATTGATTCTCAAGCCTGTTTATGCGTTTGAAACCCTTTTACTTGCCGCGCTTGGATTTACCATCGAAAGACTCATTTATTACATACTCAAACTTGGATTCAAACGAAGAAGACCCCCTACATTTCTTGCCAATGTGGAATCCCTGATTATTGCCTCCGATGAGTTCAGCCTTCCTTCAGGCCATACATCTGCCGCATTTTTCTTTGTGACATTTTTATGTGTAGCACTGGGCCCATTATTCCTGCCATTGTATCTCTGGGCAGCGATGGTCGGTCTTTCAAGAATATTACTCGGCGTACATTTTCCAACTGATATCATCGCCGGAGCAGCAATTGGATCCATCATTGCGCTGGTTATTGCCTGAAAACAGCACGATGAGTCAGCCAATCAGTTCGCTACCCGAAATTTTCGTACAGCCAGTTTCAATTGCCTGACTCCTTCCTGATACCGGTTTTCATCCACAGGTGAAAATGCAAGGGTCATGTAAATATCCGTAATATTTGTGACATCCCTGGCCCATTGTGGCTGGATAGCCGCGATACGTTTGCTGAACTCCCAGGGTGTTTCTCCCGGTAAACGACTGATGCCGTTATCTGAAATGAAATCACAGAATTTCAGATACAAGGCATTCGCAGGTGTCTGTATTTTTTCCGCGCGTTTGCGCAGGACAAAATAGGCAGCAATTCCGACAAACGCCACCATGACAAAAAACAAGGTCATAAGAATTTTCTCTTTTGAAACCCTGTCAAAAATATTGCTGAAGAAGGAAAACTGCATACCCTGGTCATAATTAAGAACAAAACGGTTCCAGGCGTAATCAATCATTTCTATCCGTAAAATCAGGTCGTTAATGAACGCACTGCTGCTACGAAACTTGAGCATGGAAAAAACTTCATCTTCCAGGAACGTGGCGTCTTCCTGCAGGGTAAACTGGCTGCCAAATTCAATGCGATCAGGCGCGATAGCGGCTGTAGGGTCAACCCTGACCCAACCATCGCCTTCCAGCCATACCTCTGTCCACGCATGGGCATCATACTGTCTGACGATCAGGGTACCGTTGTATTTGTTAAACTCACCGCCCTGGTAACCCAGGACAACGCGTGCCGGAATTCCTGCTGAACGCATGAGGAAGGTGAATGCACTGGCATAATGTTCGCAAAAACCTTCACGGGTGTTGAACAGGAACTCATCAATGGAGTTTTCACCCAATAAAGCCGGACTCAGTGTGTAACTGAAATTCTCATTGCGTATATGCTCCAGAACAGCATTTACGAACTCCCGATCAGACCCTGACTCGCTGTAGAGCTGTCGGGCAAACTCCCTACTCTGGTCATTACCTGTTTCAGGCAAAGTCCTGGTTCTCTGTGATATCTCCCGTGACAGGGATGGATCGACAACATACTCCAGGTAGGACGTGGCGTCATAAGTAAGCCTTTGGCCAATAGGCCTGCGTGTTTCTACCTGGTATTCCTGTCGCATGATAAAGCGCTGATCCCGGATCTGGGGAACCATGAGCGTATAAATCCAGTTTTGCTGTGTTGGCTCCATGTTGACGTTGTATTTGACATCCCTGCCCTGGTATTCAATGGCTTCAAACCAGGGACGATCCCTGAAGCGGCTCGTTCCAAGAAACTGTGCAAATGAATTGATACCCCTGCTCCAGCCTCTGCCATCAAATGTATCCAGGGTCACTCCCCGCCAGTACAACTCATTGTAGTTGGGAATTTCCGATGCAAACTCCACACGAAAAGCCACATCACCGGACCTCGTCAGATCACCTATATCACCGGGTGCCATTTCATCCGAGAGTCCGGTAACACCCGATGCGTTTTGCAAAGGAACAGCCCATAAAGGACCAATCCTGGGAAAAAGAAGAAAAAGCATAGCCATAAGGGGCACACTCTGGAAAAGCACGAGACTGGCCAGTTTCAGGGTCCGTACAGGTCGCTGGTACTCTTCTGTCTGTGTAATCGACATGAGTGCAGACGTAATGATCACAATACACAGAATCATGTAGACAGCGACAGGTATCGCCTGTGAATAAATAAATTCTGCAAGAACGGTGAAATAGCACAGATATATCACCATCAACACATCGCGCTTGAGCTTCATTTCCAGTAATTTGAGAGTAACTCCCACGAGCAATACCCCCACAATGGCATCCGTGGAAAAAATATCCCTGCCGTACTGAAACACAATTGACGTTATGACAAGAAAAACAACAACTGTTTTTATTTTTGAACCTGGATAGGAAATCCTGCCCTGGAAAATCAAAACACTGGTTGTAATGCAGCCAAGACAAAACAGGGTAAGCCAGACTGGCAGACGCAGAATATGGGGCAGTATGACCGAGACCAGGGAAGCAATGATCCAGACAAGCGATGTACGAGGCAGTTTGTATATATCAGTGGATGCGCTGACGTTTTTATCCGGACGCTTGGTTATCCAGGATTTCCACTGAAAGATCATGACAACATCCCCCCGCTGCCGGATTCCTCATCAGTCATCCCATAAAGTGCCAGCGTTCTCATGATCGCTCTGTAATGGTCGTTGCCCTTGGCCGGTTCAATGTGCTGCCCGGGAATATCCAGTCCGTAATCAAGGCCGGCGGCATCAAGCTGCAATACGCAATAACACAGCCGGGAGAGACGTTCCTCCACCGCCATATCCGGAAACATATCCCAACTCAACCAGATCTTGTCATCTACATTCGATGAGTACTCTTTGGTATAAAGTCCCCTGCCGCGTGCCGCGATTTTCCATGCCACATGCCTGTGCGAGTCTCCCTGCTGATAATTACGCAGAGCGTGAAAATCATCACTGCCATGCGTTATATTTGTATGTCCTTGGATATTCTGCTGGGATGACAGCCAGTCTAGGTCACAGGGAACGGGTTTTGGATAGACCAGACAGCGCAGATCCAGGTCAGGCAGAGACCAGGCCCTGCAGATTCCAAAAGGAAATACGGTTTCGATAGTCAATCTGCCGGGAGAAAACCAGCCTCGATTGTTGGCCATGAGAAACAGGCTGCAGCGTTCCTCGGTGTTGTCAATCAGATTGGCCGTCACCTTGCGCGAACCAGGATAGTGCAGGTCCAGGGCTTCATGAATGCGTTCCCCGTGTCGTGACAGTATCACCGTTATTTCAGCCTGCTCTCCCGCGAATATCGAGTTTCCGGTCACAGCAGAAAGATGTAGTCCGGCCAGATTCCTGAAGGTATAGAATATCGAGAGAATAAAGACACCGATCAGCCAGAATACCAGTGCAAAAGCCAGACTGATTTCATAATTGACGGCTCCCAGAAACATCAACCCAAGAACCAGCAAAAAGCCAAGGCCCTGCTGGTTGGGTATGATGAAAATATTGCGCTGGGTAAGGACCACATGATGGGCTGGTGGAATCCTGCGATTGATCCATCCATTGAATCGACGCCGCCAGCGAAAGCCAAGCAAATGCCTGATACCGGAATCGGGTTGTTGTACTCCTGTATTCATCACAGATGTCCAGGAAGTTATCCGGGTTATTTGGGGAAAATGTCTACGTCATTCAGTAGGCGCTGGGAATAGGATTCCCCGCTACGGCCAGAAGCGTCTGTCACAGAACGCAGGCGATGATCCACCACGGCAGGCAACACCATTTGTACATCCTCTGGTATGACGTGTGTCCGATCATGCATCAGGGCCCATGTCCTTGCACTTCGAATCAGGGCCATGGCACCTCGAGGAGACAGTCCAAAGGAGAACAGGTTGTCCTGGCGTGTATAGGCGACGATTCGCTGCACATAATCAAGCAGGGTATCCGTGGCATGCACTTCGGGAATACGTTCACTGATATGCATGATGTCCTCGGGAGACAACGTTTGCTTGATATTGCCAAGCTTTTCACGTTGGTCACGATTGTTCAGCAATTCCCGTTCAGCCTTGGGGTCGGGGTACCCAATCTGGAGACGCATCAGGAAGCGGTCAAGCTGTGATTCAGGCAGTGGGTATGTACCAGCAAAGCTAATGGGATTCTGTGTCGCGATAACAAAAAATGGATGAGGCAACTTCATGGTATTGTTATCTATGGAAACCTGCCCCTCCTCCATGGCCTCCAGCAGGGCACTCTGGGTTTTGGGAGTCGTCCTGTTGATTTCATCGGCCAGAATCAGGTTGGAAAAGATCGGCCCCTTGTGGAAGGAGAAATCACCACTTTTCTGGTCATAGATGGTTACCCCGAGAATATCTGCCGGGAGCAAATCACTGGTAAACTGGATCCTGGAATACTGAAGTCCAAACACCTTTGCCAGTGCCTGGGACAGGGTGGTTTTTCCCATGCCAGGTTTGTCTTCCATAAGCAAGTGACCGCCGGCAAACAGGCAGCACAATGACAGCCTGACCTGTTTCTCCTTGCCAAGAACTACCCTGCCGATCTCAGCAAGGGATTCTTCAATTTTGTCCTGTATCCTGGTTGGCGTCTGGCTATCTGCCAATTCAGTTTCCTTGTCGACAATCTGTTCCATTAGCCTGCATTATGAAGCTCGGGAATGTCTTCATCCTCGGTTGATTTAATATCTGCGCTACTGCCCATGGCACGTTTGCGTTTAGCCGCATCATTTCGTTTCTTTTCAAGCATGGCCAGGTACTCTTCACCGACATCACCCGTGACATACTTCCCATTAAATACGGAGCATTCGAAATCCATCGGGATGATACTTCCTTCGGCACAAGAGGCAATGAGGTCTTCCAGCTCCTGGAAGATCAACCAGTCAGCGCCAATTGCCTGCCTGACTTCTTCAACCGTTTTGCCATGGGCAATAAGTTCATCTACAGCAGGCATATCAATGCCATAGACATTGGGATACCTTACCGGTGGCGCTGCCGAGCAGAAATAGACATTTTTAGCACCGGCTTCCCTGGCCATTTCGATAATCTGTTTACATGTGGTTCCCCTGACAATGGAATCATCCACCAGCAGAACATTCTTGTCCTGGAATTCAAGGGGGGTGGCATTAAGCTTTTGCTTGACCGATTTTTTGCGCTGACTTTGACCAGGCATGATAAATGTCCTGCCGATGTAGCGATTCTTAACAAAGCCTTCACGATATTTCACGCCAAGGGCATTGGCCAATTCTACTGCGGCTGTACGCGATGTGTCCGGGATCGGGATCACAACATCAATATCATGATCGGGACGCTCCGCCATGATTTTCTGTGCCAGTTTCTCTCCCATGCGCAAGCGGGATTTATAGACAGACACGCCATCTATCATGGAGTCCGGCCGGGCAAAGTAAACATGTTCAAAAATACAGGGTGTGAGTTGACCTTCGGTAGTGCAGATACGGGTCTCGATATTACCTTCATGATCGATATAGACCGCTTCACCAGGGGCGACATCACGGATCAGTTTGAAACCCTGTGAATCCAGCGCCACACTCTCCGAGGCAATCATGTATTCATCTCCCTTACGGGTGCGCTTCTTGCCAAAGACCAGCGGACGAATACCATGTTTGTCCCTGAAAGCTACAATACCGTACCCCACCAGCATGGCAACGGCCGCATAGGCTCCCCGACAACGTCTATGCACGCCTTCCACAGCGGTGAATACATCATCGGCTGTTGGCTTGATTTTGTTCAGAACCTGCAATTCATGGGCAAACACATTGAGCAGGACTTCAGAATCTGAGTCAGTATTCAAATGTCGCAGATCATCCCTGAAGATATCCTCGCTGAGGGCTTCCGAGTTGGTGAGATTGCCATTATGCGCAAGACTGATTCCATAGGGAGAATTTACATACAGAGGCTGTGCCTGGGCAGGACCACTGCTGCCAGCGGTAGGATAACGCACGTGTCCTATCCCCATATTACCCGTGAGCTGACGCATGTGACTGGTCCTGAACACATCACGTACAAGTCCGTTATCCTTGCGCAGGTTCAATTTTCCCTTGTCACTGGTCACAATACCGGCCGCATCCTGTCCACGGTGCTGAAGCACAGTGAGACTGTCATACAGTGCCAGATTGACATTGGATTTTCCGACGATTCCGACGATGCCACACATGATGCTTGCCCTGCTTTCGCTTATTGTCGAATCTGCCCCTGAATTGGAGCAGTTCTTCTAAATATTCAGTACTCGCGTGTCCGCCTGGGGATCATCCCTTATTACACGGCTACTGTATCACCAGCTACTGGCTGGCCTATACCAAGGATTCCCTGAAGGTAATCAATCAATGTCACAGCATGAGGCACCAGTAGCGAGCTTTCAAACCATGTCTGCGATAATTCAAACTGGGTCGCTACAAGAACAATAATCAACACGATAATCATGCCCCGCAAGACACCAAAGAGTCCACCGAGAGTTCTGTCCACGCCGCGCAACCCCGCGGCTTCTGTCAATTTTGAAACAAGGTTGCTGACCAGGGTTCCCGTAAAAATTACAACGATAAATATAGCTGCAAAGGCTGCTATTCTGCGTAAGCTGGCATTATTAATCAAACTCTCCATGATCTCCGCCAGCTGAGCACTAAGGAGTGTCCCGGCAACAATGGCAGCGAACCAGCTGGCAAGAGAAAGGGCTTCCTTGATCAGACCGCGAAAGACGCCCAGCAAAGCCGATATGGCGACAATCACGATAATGATGATATCAACCATTCCCATCAGTAGATGCCCTGTTACTGACCCAGTTCGTCGATGGAAAACCGGACAACAATCCCATCCAGACCAAAGGCATCTGCCAATTCCTGCTGCAGGTTGCCGGCATCACTTTCAGTCACAACTGGCCCGACATACACCCCGGTAAGTACGCCCCTACTGGTTGAAAGCGGCCTGCTAAATCCCTTGTACCCCTGATCACGCAAACGTTGGACTAGCGCTTCGGCGTTAGCCATTTCACCGAATGATCCCAGCCGAACTGCCCAAGTGGCCGGAATTCCGTCACTATCAAGCGAGGGGCGCTCAGGAGCCGGTGGTGGAGTGTCGGCTGTCAAGGCAGTATCGGGTTCACTTTCTCTGGCAGGCGTATCTGTTTCTGTCCGGATGCCATTTTCCTGGGTTTCATTCACATCTGCTGTGATCTCGGGACGGGTAGGTTCCACGTCAGGAACAACCGGTAAAGGCGGGGCTTCCGGGATGGTAGAGGTCATTTCCTGGGGAGTGACACCTTCGCCATCCAGCAGTATGGGGATGAAAATGATGGCAAGGCAACCCAGCACAATGGTTCCTACCAGTCGTTGCTTCATCGCTATTTTCAAATTGTCTCCAGTACACCAGTGACAGTGAAGAAAGAACCTGTAACAAGCAGGACTGAGTCTCGCTTTGTTCCGTTCTGTTCAGACTCTGCGGCTTCAAATGCCTCTTGAACCGTGGAGAAACACTGCACATTTTCCTCTTCGGATTCAGCCAGGTGATTATATAGCATTTTTCCTTCAAGACCCCGAACTTCCTGAATTCCGGCAACATACCAGCGTGGTGAGAGCGCCTGTAAGGTAGCCAATACTTCCCTGTAATTTTTATCAGCAAGCATGGCAATAACTATGGAGAGGTCATGATCAGGGAAACATGCATTTACCTGCTCAACGAGGCGTTTAGCGGCATGGGGGTTATGTGCCACGTCCAGCACGAGCGGGTATCCACGGTCTATCTGCTGAAAGCGGCCAGTCAGCTCGGCCTCCTTCAGACCTGATCGAATCACTTCTTCCGATATATCGGGAGCAATAAGGGTAATGGCCTGCAAGACTGTTGCGCAGTTGTCCAGGGGGAAATCGTTGAGTGGCAAATCGTGTATTTCAACAGGTTCGCCCATTGCTGACCTTCCCTGCCACTGCCATCGGTCATCAGCCGCACTGGCTGTGAACTGCTGTCCATTGGCGAAAACCCATGCCCCTATGTCTGCCGCATGCGCAGTAACGGTGGCTGGTATATCCTTTTCACCAATCAATGCCGGAGTATTGGGTCGAAAAATTCCTGCTTTTTCAAAACCGATTTCTTCGCGAGTCTCTCCCAGCCAGTCCATGTGATCCAGAGCAACGTTCGTCAGGATAGCCAGGTCAGGATCCAGGATATTGACTGCATCAAGACGCCCCCCCAACCCGATTTCGAGAATAATGAAATCAGGTTCCTGAACTGAAAAAAGCTGAAATGCCGCCAGTGTGCCAAATTCAAAATAGGTCAGCCTGGTTTCACCACGAACGGCTTCTACCGCCGCAAAGGAGTCACACAATTCCCTGTCTGTCGCCAGTCTGCTGCCCAGCCTTACCCGTTCGTTATAGACCTGTATATGGGGAGAGGTATAGCAACCTGTGCTGTACTCTGCCTTCTCGAGGATTGTTGACAGCATTTGCACGGTAGACCCTTTTCCATTGGTACCACCCACCGTAATAATTCTGGAATTGGAAAAAGAGATAGATAAGCGTTCTGCGACAGCATTAACCCTGTCCAGACCAAGTTCTATATTACTGGGATGACACTGCTCGAGATATTCGAGCCATTGAGAGAGATTCAAACCCTGCTCCGGAGCCAATATAAACGCTTATTCTTCAGCCGGCAGTAATTCCTGTTGATCTGACCCACCCCTGAAGCGATGCATCATCTTGCTGATCAGGGCACTTACCCGCTCACGCATGTACTTGCGATGAACAATCATGTCGATAGCGCCATGCTCTAGTAGAAACTCACTCCGCTGGAAGCCCTCTGGCAACTTTTCCCTAACGGTCTGCCTAATGACATCCTGTCCTGCAAAGCCGATAAAAGCATTCGGTTCAGCAATATTAATATCACCAAGCATGGCCAGACTGGCGGAAACACCTCCATATACCGGATCAACAAGCACAGAGATATATAACAATCCCTGCTGCTTCATTTTTTCGAGTGCTGCAGATGTTTTTGCCATTTGCATCAAGGACACCAGGGCTTCTTGCATACGGGCACCACCACTGGTGGCAAAACAGACAAGGGGAAGATTCTCTTCAAGGCATTTGTTCACGGCCATGGTGAATTTTTCACCCACTACGCTACCCATGGAACCGCCTATAAAACCAAATTCAAAGGCAGCAACAACTACAGGTTCACCGTTTACAGTACCTTTGGCGACGACCAGGGCATCATTCTCGCCAGTTGCCTTTGTCGCTGCAGCGAGCCGATCCCTGTATTTTTTCAGGTCTCGAAATTTGAGGATGTCATTGGGCACAATATCTTTACCCAACTCATCCTGACTGTCTTCATCGAGAAATATCTGTAAACGACGCCGGGCTGAAATGCGCATGTGGTGATCGCACTTGGGACACACATCCAGGCTGTCCAGCAGGCTGTCACGATAAAGTACTGCTTCGCACCTGGGACATTTTTTCCAGAGCCCCTCAGGGATGCTACGGGACTTTTCTGTTTCCTGGTTCCGGCCCACGGATGGGAGAATCTTGTTGATCCAGCTCATGTGTTGACTGCTATATCCTGATGATTGTTGGTCTATTGTAAGATGGAAAGTAGTCAGGCATCCATCGCTTCACGCATTTCCCCTATCAATCCAATATGGGATTCAAGCTCACTGACAGAATACTCCCTGACAGGATCCAGTTCAGCGATACGGTTAATCAGGGCACTGCCGACAACGACGGCATCAGCAATATCGCCAATCTGTTTGGCAGTTGTTGCATCCTTGATGCCGAAGCCGACACCCAGCGGTAATTCTGTACAGGTCCGGAGCCTGTCCAGGTTCTCCTTGACCGAAGCCACATCAAGATTTCCTGCACCAGTAACTCCTTTCAGGGAAACATAATAGACATAACCACTGCTTTGTTCGCAAATACGTCTTGCCCTGTCTGAAGAAGTAGTAGGTGCAACCAGAAAGATGGTATCCAGTTCTGTTTTCTTCAGAATCTCCAGGAAGTCATGGGATTCCTCAGGAGGCATATCCACAATCAGCACGCCATCAACTCCACTGTTGATTGCCGCATCAGCAAAGGCCTGGTAACCCATGCACTCTACCGGGTTAAGGTAACCCATCAGAACAATGGGGGTATCTGCATTGGTTTCACGGAAGCGGCTGACGACGTCAAGCGTATCCCTCAGGCTGGTATTGTTGGCAAGGGCTCTTTCAACAGCGCGCTGGATGACAGGTCCGTCAGATGTCGGGTCTGTAAAGGGAAAGCCAAGCTCGATAATATCGGCTCCATTCGCCACCAGGGCATGCATCAATTCAAGGGTAGTCCCTGTATTCGGGTCCCCTGCCGTCAGGTAGGGAATCAGCGCCTTGCGCCCCTCTCCCTGCAGCTTCTCGAAACAACCTGTAATTCTGCTCATTATAATTGCGGATCCTTCATGTTGATGCTTCAGCGCTCCCATATGGGAATATGTCGCTGGTCTTGCTTAACTACTTCCTAGACTACTTACTAGACTACTATGCCTTCAATCTCGGCAACAGTATGCATGTCCTTGTCACCCCTACCTGACAAATTGATCAGCAGGATATGGTCCCTGGGCAATTTCGGGGCCTCCTTCATGACCCAGGCAATGGCATGACTGGATTCCAGTGCAGGGATAATACCCTCCATACGAGTGAGGAATTTAAAGGCGTCCAGGGTTTCTTCATCGGTGACTGCTGTGTAGGTAGCACGATGAATATCCTTGAGCCAGGAATGCTCAGGTCCAACCCCGGGATAATCCAGGCCGGCTGAAATGGAATGTGTATCCAGTATCTGCCCGTTCTCGTCATTCATCAGGTATGTTCGATTACCGTGAAGCACCCCAGGTTGTCCTGTACACAACGGTGCCGCATGCTGACCTGTGGAAAGCCCGTAACCACCGGCCTCAACGCCAACCATGGCCACCGACTCATCAGGAATAAAGGGGTAGAACAGCCCTATCGCATTGGATCCGCCGCCTACACAGGCAACCAGGGTATCGGGAAGCCTACCTGTCATCTCAAGGCACTGTTCGCGGGCTTCACGGCCGATAACGCTCTGGAAATCCCTGACAAGCATCGGATATGGGTGTGGTCCTGCAACTGTACCAATAATGTAATAGGTATTGTCCACATTGGTGGCCCAATCCCTGAGTGCCTCATTCATGGCATCCTTGAGGGTACAGGAACCGGAATCTACACCTACGACATTGGCGCCGAGCATTTTCATGCGATAGACGTTGGCCGCCTGACGCCTGATATCCTCGGTTCCCATATAGACATGGCATTCCAGGCCCAGACGGGCAGCAACAGTGGCAGACGCCACCCCGTGCTGGCCTGCACCGGTTTCTGCGATGATACGCGTTTTGCCCATCGCTTTTGCCAGCAATGCCTGACCAATGGTGTTGTTTACTTTGTGGGCACCGGTGTGATTCAGGTCTTCACGCTTGAGGTAAACCTGGGCACCCCCGAGTTCATTGGTCAGCCGTTCAGCAAAGTAAAGGGGGGATGGCCTGCCCACATAGTGTTTGAGGTCATAGTCAAATTCAGCCCAGAACGCCGGGTCTGCCTTGAGTTCCGCATACTTGCGATTAAGCTCGTCCAGGGCAGGCATAAGGGTCTCACCCACAAAAATACCGCCATAGGGGCCAAAATGGCCGGTTTCGTCGGGCCCTTCATAAGTTGTAGCCATATGATCAAACATCTGCTGTATATCAGACACAATGCACCTCATCTATAAATTTTTTCATCAATTCCCGGGATTTGATCCCGGGGCTTTTTTCGACTCCTGAACAGACATCCACTGCCCAGGGATCAACGCGATCGACAGCCTCTGCGATATTCTCCGGATTAAGTCCTCCAGCGAGAATCAGGTGCTGTACTTGCAATCCATCCAATACAGACCAGTCAAAGGTCTCTCCGGTTCCGCCTGCCTTGGTCGGATGCCAGGTGTCGACAAGAATACCCGCAGCACTTGGGTAGCCGGCAATGGCATCAGGAAGTTCTTCTGCTCGTTGTGGGCGAACCGTTTTCCAGTAAGGCAGTCCGAAACTGCCACAGAATGCCTCACTTTCACTGCCATGGAACTGAAGAACATCCAGGTAAACACTGGCAAGTGTATCCCTGACAAATGCATCATCAGCATCCACAAACAACCCCACTTTCAATACCGCCGGGTTTCTTTTCTCCACAGCCTGCGATATGGCGCAAGCCTGTTCCTTGGTGACATACCTCGGGCTCTTTTCGTAAAAGAGCATGCCTATGGCATCCGTCCCTAGTTCGAGGGCCATTAAGGCATCCTCTTCCCGGGTCATCCCGCAAATCTTTATATAGGGGTTGTTTTTTTCTGCCATAAGAACATACCTGAACAGTACGCAAAGGCTTGAACCTTGTTGTACTCCTGGTCAACAGAGCATCAAATTCGAATACTAAGTGTGACTGTAAGAACGAAGCCTGAGGGGAATCAACCAGAGTATGATTTTACCAAAGCGCCCCCTGTTCGGCTATACAAACAGGATCAGCTGGCAAAGAACCGGGGCAAAACGATGCCAGGTTCCAATCTGTATTCTTCCGGATACCCCACACCCACCAGATAAAGCCCTTCTGGAGGTGCAGTTATTCCTGCCTGGGTTCTGTCTTTCGATGCCAGTAAATCTGCACACCATTGTACGTGTTTACGGCCATCTCCGATCTCCAGTAGTACCCCGGTAATATTTCTGACCATGTGCAACAGGAAGGCGTTAGCCTGGATGTCCAGGAACACAAAATTCTCCTCCCTGGTAACCGAAATTTCCGTGATACAGCGCATGGGTGTCGCTGACTGGCAACCGGCACCGCGAAAAGCTGAGAAGTCATTCTCTCCCAGCAGATCCTGGGCCGCGCGGTGCATGGATTCGACATCAAGCGAATGCGGGTAATGGGTAACCAGCTTGCCCAGGATAGCGCTTTTAACAAAAGAATTAAGTATGACGTATCGATAACGACGACTGTACGCGGAAAAACGCGCATGGAAGTCGGAAGCAACCGGTGTCACACTGCGAATTACAATATCCTCAGGCAGGAGAGAGTTCGCTCCTCTCAACCAGGCTTTATCCGGACGGGGGTTGAGGACATCAAAGTGAACTATCTGGCCGGTAGCATGGACACCGGTATCTGTCCTGCCCGCACAAACCAGTGAAACCTCATGATCGGCAACTTCTCTGAGCGCGGACTCAAGAGTCTCCTGCACAGTACTGGTTGATTGGTTTTTCTGGGTTTGCCAGCCATTGTAACGACTGCCATTATATTCGATACACAGAGCAAGCCGCTGAGGAACCTGTGCTACTGAATCAACACCTGCCACTTAGGACTGGTCCCATTTCTCCAGCAGCTTCTTCGCTTCGCTTACCTGATCATCGTTACCTTCAGAAATCACTTCATTGAGTATTTCCCTAGCCCCATCAAGAACGCCCATGGCTTCATAAGCCACGGCAAGATCCAGCTTCGTAGATGCCTCATCCCGATCAGAGATAGGCTCTTCCGAGGACTCATCCACATCATCCGTTTCAAACAGACTGTCATCAATCTCTATTTCGCCGAGATCAAATTCGACATCCTCATCATCCTGGCTGTCACTACCTCTATCATCAGAACCGGAAGAATCAGACTCAGCATCAATCTCTGCCAGGGCTGCAGCCAGAGGATCATCAGCGTCACTGCCTGAAGATAGTTCAACAGCTACCTCGTCGGAATCATCCCCCAGGATGTCATCTTCAAACTCAATTACCGGTTCTTCCTCATCCAGATTAATGACATTTTCATCATCTTCAGGGGAATCATTCTCTGCCTTACTACCGGCAACATTATCAGAAGCATCATCGGTGATATCAAAACTGAACGTTTCCACATCTTCAGACTCTTCCCCGGCAGGCTCTCCTGTCGAATCTTCAAAAGAAGAAATGTCACTGACATCGAAATCAAAGGTTTCAACGTCCTCTTCAGCGTCAGTGTCCTCTTCGCCAGCAATATGATCGCCTGCTTCGGGCACGCTGGGAGAGTCCTCCACCTTGAATTCAAAGCTTTCCAGATCGGAGTCCGCCGCTTCATCCGCTGGAGTATCAGTATTTGCTGGTTCATCAGTCTCTTCAGCATCATCCAGACTGAAGTCAAAAGTCTCAACATCTACCCGATCTTCTGACTCCTCAGCAAGCCCTGAAGGGTCCTCATCGGCGGATTCCTCGTCACTTGAAGGTTCATCCATCAAGGACTCATCAAGTGAGAAATCAAAGGTTTCATCTTCATCATCAGTACGGCCGATTTCTCCTGCCTGATCAGTAGACTCGGTACTACCTTCATCTTGTTCCGCAACATCTCCATCCAGACCGGTATCTTCCTCGGGAGCCTCATCTGACATATCCAGATTAGAAATATCTTCCAGGTCAAAGTCCAGTACTTCCCCGTCATCACCGGTCTCATCAGTCGCCTCAAGTGCGTCATCTGAGTCAGTCTGGTCATCCTCATCCAGGTCAGAAAAATCCATCGCATCAAAATCGACTTCTTCTTCTTTTAACTCAGAATCAGTGTCATCCAGTTCTTCCAGGTCATCAATGCTTTCAACCAAGGAGTCCGCATCTTCATCTTCTTCCGACTCATCCAGATCAAGGAAATCGTCATCACTGACTTCATCAGTCAGGTCCTCATCCGCAGCAACTGTTTCATCCTCCGGACCAGAATCATTCTCTTCTGGCGTAATCTCTGGAACAACAGGGGCCAACTCCGGATCATCCATGCTGTCATCTTCATCAGTGGAGCGCCTGAACATTCCCTTGAGTTTTCCCAGGAAGCCTTCATCGTCTGCAGAATGTGCATCATTTGTTTCAATTTCTGCTTCAGTAGCGGTTTCTTCACCCTGTTCAGTCACAGGAGCAACAACAGCCGGCCCTTCATCTTCGCCATCTTCGCCATCTTCGCCATCAGGCTGTTTGGAAAAACGTGCTTTCATGCCGGCCAGAAAGCCTGCAGAGGCACCATCAGTCTCTGCTGGCAGATTGCCCGCATCAGCAGACTCCGCCAGACCGAATTCTTCCACGCCGGTTTCGGCCGCACGACGGCGCCAAACCAGGATGCCGACAACCGCCAGAATCAGGGCAAAGAGACTGCCCGCCAGTACCAGCGTATTTTCAAAGGCCCGGCTTAATTGCCCCATCAACGTGTTGTCCTGGGGTGTGGGCTGGGCGGGCTGGGCTGTCTGTGTGGGGGGAGCAGTAGTCGCCGCTTCCTGCACAGACTCCTCAAAGTTGGCCTGTACCTGTGCAAGCCTTTCATCCTGCATGGCAATAATGTTTTGCAGAATTTCTATCTGTTCTTCCAGTTCGGCAAACCTGGCACGGAGTTCCTGATTCTCCAGCCTTGCCCTGTCGAGGTTCTCTTCACTGATTGCCAACTGGTTTTCAAGAGCGGCAATAGTCTCGGCAAGATCGTCATTACCGGATAGCGAATCGGTGCCGTCTTCTCCGCCCAGGATAGCCAACTCATCGGAAGGCGCTGGTGCCGCATCACCACTGTCCTGGGTCAATGCCAGCGGCTGAACGGAGACTGCCTGGTTCTGCAAGGCAATCTGGTTCTGTGCCTGGGTCTGGTCGATACTCTGGATATCCTCAACGGAAGGAATCCTCAATACTTCACCGACCCTCAGCGGGTTAATATTGTCATCTATAAAGGCATCAGGATTTGCCCGTTGTATGGCCAGCATGGTCTGTTCAACCGAGACACTGTTTGTCGGTCTGTATGTGGCCGCAATGTTATACAGGGAGTCACCGGCTTCAACGGTAATACTTTCTTCTTCGAGCTCTTCTTCAGCCTCTTCCATGTCGGCATTTGGCTCTTCCCCGACAATCATCTCCCCGGCGGAATCACCGGCCATGGCAGGGGCGGAATCTGCGACTTCTTCCACAACCGGTTCAGGTGAAGCCTCCTCCGCGGTTACTGTATTTTCAACTGGTGCAGCAGGCTCTGAAGATGAGATAACGTCCGGAGACCGGATAGGTGTCTCGTTGACAGGTTCAGGGGCGGGAACTGGTTCAGTAGCTTCAGGCACATCAACAGGCACTGCCTGGGGCTGGTCAGAGACAAAAACAGGAAGATCAATCAGGGCGGTGTAATCGCGCATGAGCCGGCCATTCGGCCAGCGAACGCTGATTACCATATCGAGAAAAGGTTCAACAACGGGCTCCTCACTCGTCAGACGCAGAATCCCTGATTCACGATTGAAGACAACAATTTCGATACGGATGTCATCAATGAGCCCGATCCTGTCAATACCGGCTCGCTCGAAATCCTCAAGGCCACCGAGACTGGCAAGAATCTGGTTGTCATTCAGCCCATCCAGGCCCAGCATCTGAATGGAGGCATCCAGAGGTTCATTCAGGGTGGAATTGACAGTCAACTCGCCAAGGCCAAGTGCCAGCGTGCTGCTGGCATGCAGTATTCCTGTAAGCAAGATCACCAGGGTGAAAAACTTTCTACATCTGGCCAGCATACATCATCCTGTCAATTGCGGTTAGAAGCCGAATCCCCTCAATATCATTCTGTCAGCAAAACCACAGAATTCTTTATAAGAGTCCGTCGCAAGTATTCATTACAAATAGTCTTTTATCAATACTTCGGCTATCTGAATTGAGTTTAGAGCAGCCCCTTTTCTCAAATTATCTGACACAATCCACAAATTGAGTCCATTAGGGTGAGATATATCACGTCTTATTCGTCCTACCCAGACAAAATCATCATCAGTTCCCTGCCCGATTGGGGTCGGATAACCGCCATCTTCGCGCGTATCCATGACTTTCACGCCGGGGAACTTCTTCAAAAGAGCCCTGGCTTCGTCTTCAGTGATTTTCGCTTTAGTCTCAATATGAACCGCTTCCGAATGGGCATAGAAGACCGGCACCCTCACGCAGGTAGGATTGACCAGGACTTCGTCATCTTCAAAGATTTTCTTCGTCTCCCAGACCATCTTCATTTCTTCCTTGGTGTAACCATTATCCATGAAGACATCTATCTGCGGAATCACATTGAAGGCAATCTGCCTGGGATAGACCTCCGGCTTGGCTTCCTGCCCATTGAGCAGCCTGGCAGTCTGGCCCGCCAGTTCATCTATAGCTTCCTTTCCTGTGCCGGATACCGACTGGTAGGTGGCTACATTAATTCGGGAAATACCCACAGCATCCTTGATGGGCTTCAGAGCCACCAGCATCTGAATGGTTGAGCAGTTTGGGTTGGCAATTATGTTATTGGTGGTATAGCCGGCAATGGCATGGGGGTTCACTTCGGGCACGACCAGTGGAATATCCTCTTCGTACCGGAACTGCGACGTATTATCAATCACGACACAGCCCGCTGCCCCGGCTTTTGGCGCATAGATCTTGGAGACGCTGGCACCCGGTGAAAACAGCCCAATATGCGCCTTGCTGAAATCAAAATCAGCAAGATTTTCAACAACATACTGCTTGTTATTGAAAGTGATTTTTTCCCCGGCACTGCGCTCACTGGCAAGCAGATAGAGATTGTCGATGGGAAAGTTGCGCTGCTCGAGAATGCTCAGCATTGTGCGGCCGACAGCACCGGTGGCACCAACGACGGCTACATTATAACGGTCACTCATAGTAATCCTTTCTTTGCCCTGCACGGGCAAAAACTCTTCAATGTCAGTTATTTCCTGGTTTCAGCCAGCCTGATTGAATAACCAGGGAGACTTCTCCTTCCAGGCGTTTTCAAAAGCTTGGATATCGTCCTGGCTCTGAAGCGTCAGGGATATATCATCCAGGCCGTTAAGCAGGACATTCTTGCGCGAGTCCTCGATATCAAAGGAAATCGTCTCTCCTCCCGGCTTGGTGATCGTCTGGGTAGTTAGATCTACCTGCAATCGATACCCTTCGACAGCATTCGTTTCTGCAAATAGTTCATCAACAATTTTTTCATCTAAAACAATAAGTAATATTCCATTCTTAACGCAATTGTTGAAGAATATATCTGCATAACTCGGCGCAATGATACAGCGAAAACCAGCGTCATCCAGGGCCCAGGGAGCATGTTCCCTGCTTGATCCGCAACCAAAGTTCTCACGAGCCAGAAGAATGGATGCACCCTGGTAGCGAGGCTGGTTCATGACGAAATCCGGGTTCAGTGGACGGCCGGTACATTCTGCATCGGGAAGCCCCTTGTCCAGGTACCTGGCCTCATCAAACAGATTCTTGCCAAAGCCGGTACGCTTGATTGACTTGAGAAACTGCTTGGGAATAATGTAATCGGTATCCACATTGGCCCTGTCCAGGGGCATGACGAGACCATCTTCAGCGATAAACTTTTTCATAATTCTTCTCCGTATCTCAAGTGTTAGTGCAGTTCCATTTCCCTTACATCCACAAAATGACCATGGACTGCAGCAGCTGCTGCCATAGCTGGACTGACAAGGTGAGTACGGCCGCCAAAGCCCTGGCGTCCCTCAAAGTTTCTGTTGGAGGTAGAGGCACAGTGCTCACCTTCTCCCAACTGGTCGGCATTCATGGCCAGGCACATGGAGCAGCCCGGCTCACGCCACTGCAGGCCTGCCTCAACGAAAATCTTGTCAAGACCCTCTTTTTCAGCCTGGGCCTTGACCAGACCTGAACCTGGTACTACCAGTGCTTCCTTGATACTGTCCGCGACTTTCCGACCCTTGACGACAGCGGCAGCAGCTCTCAAATCTTCTATCCTGGAATTCGTACACGACCCAATAAATACGCGATCAAGTTTGATCTGGCTGATAGGTGTCCCTGCTTCCAGCCCCATGTACTTGAGTGCCTGTTCATAGTTACCGCGCTTCGTGTCATTGGCGGCGTCTGCAGGATCAGGCACTTTGCCAGTGACCGGCGCTACCATTTCAGGGGACGTTCCCCAACTGACCTGGGGCACAATATCTGCTGCATCCAGCTCAACCACGGCGTCAAATTCAGCGTCATCGTCACTGACAAGATCCTGCCATGCCTGAACAGCCATATCCCATTGCTCCCCCCGGGGCGCAAAAGGGCGGCCTTTGATATATTCAACAGTCTTTTCGTCAACAGCCACAATACCTGCACGGGCACCGGCTTCGATGGCCATGTTACACACGGTCATGCGGCCTTCAATGGATAATGACTTGATGGCATCTCCACCAAATTCAATAGTGTAACCAGTACCGCCTGCGGTCCCGATGTGGCCAATAATCGCCAGAATCACGTCCTTCGCTGTCACCCCTGGCTTTAATTCCCCATTGACGCTAACCAGCATGTTTTTAGCCTTTTTCTGGACCAGGCACTGGGTAGCAAGCACATGTTCAACCTCGGAAGTGCCGATACCATGGGCCAGGGCACCAAGAGCACCATGCGTAGAGGTATGGGAATCACCGCAAACAATAGTCATGCCTGGCAGGGTTCTGCCCTGCTCAGGACCAATGACATGAACAATGCCATGGCGTGGATCATCAATCTGGAATTCATCAATACCAAACTCTTTACAATTGCTATCCAGGGACTTCACCTGGATTTTGGAGACAGGATCGATAATGCCCTCCACACCACGGGAGCGTTCATCAAGCGTGGTGGGCACATTATGGTCTGGTGTCGCCATATTGGCGCCGGAACGCCAGGGAGAGCGGCCAGCCAGGCGCAAACCTTCAAATGCCTGTGGTGAGGTCACCTCATGAAGGAAATGCAGATCGATATAAATCAGGGACGTCCCGTCATCCTGATTCTTGACCAGATGGTTATCCCACAACTTATCGTATAGAGTTTTTCCTGCCATTATATTTCTCTTATATTACAGTAGGTTATTGATTAAAATTAAAGTAATTTAATGTATTAGTTCTTGCCCGCCGGTATAACCGGAGTCTGGGACCTGATCTCCCCATTCTGCCCTCTGTTCCTGAGCAAGTGATCCATCAACACGATAGCCATCATGGCCTCTGCGATAGGGGTTGCCCTGATTCCAACACAGGGATCATGTCGTCCGGTTGTGACTACTTCTGCACTGTTTCCATGGATATCCACGGTTTCACCAGGTTGCCGGATACTTGAAGTGGGTTTCAGGGCAATATGGGCGATCACATCCTGCCCGGAACTGATGCCACCAAGCACACCACCGGCATTGTTGCTATGAAATCCATCGGGGCTTATCAGATCCCGGTGCTCACTGCCCTTCTGGGCAACCGAGTCAAATCCTGCCCCTATTTCTACTCCTTTAACGGCATTGATACTCATCAATGCATGCGCCAGGTCTGCATCAAGCCGATCAAAAACGGGTTCGCCGAGGCCTGGCGGTACCCCTTCAGCCACGACTGAAATACGGGCCCCAACGGAGTCACCTTCCTTGCCAAGGGCCGCCATGTAATCTGCCATTTCATCCACTTTCGATGGATCCGGACAGAAAAAGGGGTTTCTTTCCACTTCATCCCAGTCACGCAGTTCAGCTGCAATCGGACCAAGCTGTGAAAGATAGCCGCGAATCCTGATTCCTGCGGTCTCCAGCAGGTATTTTTTGGCAATGGCTCCGGCAGCGACACGCATCGCTGTTTCCCTGGCAGATGAACGTCCGCCGCCACGATAATCACGAAATCCGTATTTCTGCTGATAGGTATAATCTGCGTGAGCCGGACGGAAAAGATCCTTGATATTGCTGTAATCCTTGCTTTTCTGATCCGTGTTCTCGATCATCAGGCCAATGGGTGTCCCCGTAGTTTTACCTTCGAATACTCCGGAAAGAATTCTAACCTGATCAGCTTCCTTGCGCTGGGTAGTGAAACGGCTTTGACCCGGCTTGCGTCGATCAAGATCTGACTGAAGATCATTGGCATCCAGAGGCAGCCCGGGTGGGCAGCCGTCCACAATACAACCCAGAGCAAGACCGTGACTCTCTCCGAAAGAAGTCACAGTAAACAATTTGCCAATGGAATTACCGCTCATGGATTTAGCCTAATGTATTCTGCCGAATAAAAAAGGCGCGCATTATAACGCATCACCCCGGGATTTGTTACTGAAAAAACCAGTCAAACCGCTGGTTTAGCTGGAATATTTAAGCCCCTTTCCCATAATGGGCCTGCAACTGCCTGGCAGAAAGGGCGCAGACCCCTTCCCCTCCATATTCGAAATCCAGCCAGAGAAATGGTATCTCGGGCAAGGCCTCAGCCAGTGACGGCCATGTATAGCCTGTTTCCAGAATCAGTAACCCGTCTTGGTTAAGATATGAACCGGCTTGCTCCAGTATCCTCATTGGTATCGCCAGCCCGTCGCCGGCACTCACCAGCCCCATTTCCGGTTCCTGCAGATACTCCAGGGGTAAGTCTCTGTATTCAGACTCCGGTACATATGGCGGATTACTGATAATCAGGTCAAAACGTTCGGAAATAGACTCAAACAGGTCGGAATGACAAATCTGCACCCTCTCCTGCAGCTCAAAGCGATGAATATTGACCTGTGCCACAGCCAACGCCTCCTCCGATAGATCTGACAGAATTACCTGGCTGTCTGGAAACGCCAGGGCCGCCGCTATCCCAATGCATCCGCTGCCGCAGCAAAGATCCAGAATTGTCTCCGGTGGGTACTCCAGTATTGGCTCAAAGCCTTGCTCTATCAATTCGGCAATCGGCGAACGAGGCACAAGAACATGTTCATTGACG
>Ga0181563_10001186_pt1 | contig 25872 bp, 21 predicted proteins | sample 011ome_25_FD_133759 | JGI IMG/M metagenome (GOLD analysis project Ga0181563, IMG submission 133759) | Coastal salt marsh microbial communities from the Groves Creek Marsh, Skidaway Island, Georgia - 011512CT metaG (megahit assembly) | ecosystem: Environmental > Aquatic > Marine > Intertidal...
CGCCCGCGCGCGGCGCGGCGGTGCCCGATGATGCCGCCGACGCCGCGCTCGAATACGCCGCCACGCACCGCGCGCGCGCCGCCGCCGCCGCCGCCGCCGCCGCCGCCGCCGCGCGCACCGCGTCATCGTCGCGTAAGGAATAAAAACGCGCGCGCGCCAGCCGAACCCAATCCCAACCCAATCCGACGACGACGACGACGACGACGACGATCGACGATCGACGATCGACGACGATGGTCCGAGGCCGCACCCCACACCTGTTGTGGCACAACATAGCCATATATAGCCCTAGATCATGCCCTATATATGAACCTGAACCTATTGTAATACTACGCGTGCACGCACGGCGCACAATGCCCGAGCATACACACGCCACATGTCCGAACGACGCCCAGACCCCCGCGCGCGACCATCCATCCAATCCAATGCACGATGTCGATCGCGATGTCGATCGCGATCTCGCGATCTCGCGATCTCGATCTCGATCGTCGTCGATCGTCGTCGTCGTCGATCGTCGTCACACCATATATACCCATTCCCTTGATACGCATTCGCACGCGTACACTACGGCACACGCCCCACGTGCGCCGAGACGCCCCGACGGCCCGCGGGTCCGACAACGCAGATCGCGCGACACCCGCGTGTGCGTGCGCGTACTCGGCGCCTCGAAACGCCCATCACGACGACGACGACGACGACGACGCGAACCGACCGACCGACCGACCGACCGACCGACCGACCGACCGACGAGGATTGGGCGCTGGATATCGCGCGCGCGCGCGCGTGATTACCGGTATTCGACGACGCGCGTCGCGACGGTGGAACGCACGCGTACGCACCGAGCACTGTCTTTTGCTCGATCCGTTCGTCCGTGGTATATATATACACGCACACGCACAAAACACGCACGATGACGACGACGATGACGATGGGGGCCAAGGCGCGGTGTGGATCATCGGATAGCGCCGCGCGCGCGCGCGCCGGTGGACGACGAGGACGACGCGCGGTGACGCCGGCGAATTTCGCGGTGAAGGCGATGCGTGGGGTGCGCGCTTCGGCGCAGGGGATTGAGACTGAGGTGAAGATTGATCAAGCGCCGATGACGCTGTTGCGTGAAGGCGCGGATGAGGCTGGGGATGACTCGAACATGCGCGCGAGGTTTGAGCGCATGATTCGCGAGGCGCAGGATGAGATTTGTAACGCGATTAGCGAGCTCGATGGGAAGCCGTTTCATGAGGATGCGTGGACGAGACCTGGTGGAGGTGGTGGGATTTCTCGCGTGCTTCAAGATGGGAACGTGTTTGAAAAGGCTGGGGTGAATGTTTCAGTCGTGTACGGGCAAATGCCGCCCGAGGCGTATCGGGCGGCGACGGGCGAAGCCGGGGAATCGAAGGAGATGATTCCGTTCTTCGCGGCGGGTATTTCGAGTGTTATGCACCCGCATAACCCGATGGCGCCGACGGTGCACTTTAACTACCGGTACTTTGAGACGGATGCGCCGAAGGGTGCCGCGGGCGCGCCGCGCGCGTGGTGGTTTGGCGGCGGTACGGATTTGACGCCGTCGTATATTTTCGACGAGGATGTGTCTTACTTCCACCAAACGTTGAAGGATGTTTGCGACAAGCACGATGAAGCATTCTACCCGAAGTTCAAGCAATGGGCTGACGATTATTTCATGATTAAGCACCGCGGTGAGCGCCGTGGGGTCGGCGGCGTCTTCTTCGACGACATGAACGACCGCAGCAAGGATGAGCTCCTCGCGTTCGCCACGGACATGGCTGGTGCCGTTGTCCCGGCGTACGTTCCTCTCGTCGCCAAACACAAGGATGACAAGTTCACTGCGGAAGAACGCGCGTGGCAACAAATGCGCCGTGGTCGCTACGTCGAGTTCAACCTCGTGTACGACCGCGGTACCACCTTTGGTTTGAAGACTGGCGGTCGCATCGAATCCATCTTGATGTCCCTCCCGCGTCACTGCGAATGGCAATACGACCACTCCCCGGCGCCGGGTAGCCGTGAAGAAGACGCACTCGATGCCTTCAAGAATCCGCGCACGTGGGTCGCGTAAAATATATATTAATTTTACGCCAAGCGTCGAGCGTCGCTCGACGGCGTATCCATCCGTCGTCGGCGACGTCCGTCGTAATTCAATCGCGTGCGTGCGTGCGTCGTCTCGCGACCGCGTCTGCACATCCACATACACCTCACTTTCTTACGATTTGTTCGATACCTACATCAGCACTTATATACAATCACACGCGAACATCCGAGCGCGCGCGCGCATCCTGCTCGGCTGTCGAGCCGCTGTAAGAGTCTCAACGTCCCCCTGCGATCGCGTCACTCTCGCGCGTCGTCGCTCTCGCCGTCGACCGCACACGCCGGCTCGAATCGTCGACACACTCGTGTCAAGCACTCTCGTGACCTCACAGTCGCGACAACGCGCGCGTACGACCGCGTCATCGTCGCAATTTCCACGCTCGCGATCGTTTGAGCGCGTTCGAGCTCGGTCAAACAGATACACATAAACATGGTGGATTCACTCACGGTGACCCCGAGCGGGGAGCTTCCCTTTGCGTGTACGTATTCGCGTGCGCGTGCGTGTGCGCCTATTGCGTGCGTTTCGGCGCGAGTCGAGGCGCGCGCGCGGGGTGGGCGGATTGACTCGCGCGAACGCGTTTGAAATGAAAAGAATGCGAGTTCTCGCGATGCGGTCGCTGGGTGACGGAGGGCGTTCGTCGATGTGCGCGCGGTTGTCAGACGCTTGCTACGGTGTTCATGTGTTACGTGATGCGATGTCTTGCGTGATGTAAACGAACGAATGGACTGACGGAGTGCGCGCGCGTTTTTTTCTCGTTTGCATGAACAGTCGAGCTTCGGAAGCAGATTCCGAGCGAGCTCGTGTTGAAGAACACGACCAAGGAGAAGCAAGCGTTCAAGGTGAAGACGACGGCACCGAAGAAGTATTGCGTCAAGCCGAACACTGGGATCGTTGAACCTGGTGCGAGTCTCACGGTGACGGTGATGATGCAAGCGCACCGTGAGGTGCCGGCGGATTTCGAGGCGTGCAAGGACAAGTTTTTGGTGCAGGCGACTCCGAGTGGTGGTTCGACGGATATGGCTGAGTTGTTCGCGCGTGGTAACGAAAATATCAAGGAAACAAAGCTTCGCGTGGCGTACGTGAAGAGCAAAAAGCCGTCAACAGTGCTTGAGGAAGCTTTGCCGCCGCCGCCCGCGAACGAGAGCCCGGCTGAGGAGCGCGTGCGTTTGCAGAAGGAAGTTGGGTTGTTGCAGTCCAGAAACAGAGCGTTGGTCAATGACTTGAACATGATGCAAAAGAGAGGCGGAAAGATCGTGAGAGGCTTCACTTTGCTCCACATCTTGCTGACAGCCATCTTGGCGTTCATCCTTGGTCGGTATTTGTAAAACGCACGGCACTCCCTTAGCATAAAAATCTTAAAGACAATCAAAGTGCATTTACTCAATACGTTTGTGTTACATAATTTTGCGTCGCTAATTGTTTCTCTCGAAAAAAAGAAAATTCAAAACAAAGATGAATGTTTAGAGTTCGAGTTGTACGCGAGACTCTGCAGAAATTTCTTCGGCGGCAACCTCGAGCTCCTCAGCTTCGTCGATGGTGCCCACCGATGTATCCAATAGTCCGGTTTCATCCCGCATACGCTGGACGAAAACCTTGAAAGACTCAAAGGCGGTCGGGTTGAAGAGATCAGCTTTGTACCTCAAAAAGGTAAAGCACGCCATGGGTGGGAGCTTGTCTCCTTGCCGCCACGCCTTTTCATCATTTCCTTCACCCGCGCAATTGGCGATTATCTTGTTGAACGCTTCTTGGTCGAATCGACAAAGCGCGTTTTCGCCTGCAAACTGAACATCATATCGCGCGCACGCAGCGCGAATTTGGCGCAGCAAGCCTTCAGGTCCGCAGTGATAGAACCAAGGGTGGTCGGCGTCCTTCATTTCGACGCACGTAAAATTCAAGCGTGCTCCATACTTCTGGCAAATCTTCGCAATCGGTGCGTAGCCATCCTGTTCGGGGACAACGCGACCGCTTCGACAGTTAAAATATCCAGCAGTGAGCTCAGCCGGGTGAGACTTGACGTTGTACCACCAATGTACGCCAGCGCACTTGATGGCGAGCTGCACTCCAGTCTTCCCAAATACGCTCTTTGCAGTCGCCAGCATTTCATCCCCGTGTTTGACAAGTTGGTCAGAATACCAAGACAAAAAGAATAAGCCATACTCGGTATCCCAACTTCCACCCTCGTAGCGAAAGAAGCCAGTTTCGGCTGGAAGGTTGCAATAACCGCCAGCGTCGTGGGGACCGCTACCGCCCCACTCAATGTGACCTACTTTCGACGCCGCGCGCGCCATGGCGACGAGTGCGCGTTTGTCGTAGCACTGGAATTCTCCAATACCAGGGAATCTCCACTGCGAAGAGTTCTGAGCAAACTTGTTTTCTGGGTACGCGGGGTAACGCAACTCTCCGCACGGTCCACAACCGACAGAAATTTCAGTCAGAGTAGTGCCCAACTCCTTCTTAAATTTCTTCTTGAAACTCATCATAAATTCCTTATAAGCTTCGAGCGGCGTGCGACCTGCAAGCGTGCGAGCGTTATCGGCCCAGAGCGAAATACACTCTGGGTTGCGGTATCCATACTGATCGGTGAAGAACAAGTCTGGATCTTCCTCACCTGCTTCGAGTACCCAATCGGGAAGTGGAATCTCTAGCACGTCTCCAACGTTCGCCCCGCACGCGTGAAATGACATCACAGCCTGAACCTTCAGCCCAGCGTCTTTAATCAAACCAACAACCTCTTCGTACGCGGCCCAGTCGTATTTTCTCGGTCCAGCGCGTTCAACAATTCCCCACCACACGTCAATCATCACTCCCTCGACTCCTATATTTTTCAACGCCATCAAGCCGTCCGCCAAAGACTCTGGTTCGTGCACTCTCCCATCGTTCGTCACGACGTTCAACGGCAGCATGACATACACCGGCACCGGCGAGCGAACGTACTTGGGTTCGTACGCCGACGCATCCGTCGCCGCGCTCGCGCTTCTACACACCTCAAGACCGCGTACACATTCACGCGTCACACGACTCTTACGAACACTGCATAACTCAAGCTCGCATCGCGGTGACGCGCCGAACGCGTGCCACATCGCACGCGGCGTTCGTCGCGTCGAGCGTCTCGGCACGCCTCCTCGCGAACCGCTCGCGTCGCGCTTGACCGTCATCCCCACTCGCCCAAACGCATTCGCACACGCGTTCGCCATCGCGACGCGCCTTAAACCACCCCTCTCGACTCCCTGTGCGCGCACACCCCACGCACGTCCGTACGAATCGCGTGCGAGACCTAGAATCGTCACGCCACGCGCAATCCACCACTGGTCGTGCCCACCTCAGCACGAATCAATCCACGCCCGTGATCGCGCCCGTGATCGCGCCCGTGCCGCACCGCGAGACCGCTCGATGCTCGGACGCGCGCTCCGAATGCCGTCGCCGCGTCGCGCGCGGACACCGCACGGAGCGCGCGCGCGGGAATGTGCGGCGCATGCGGGCGTGACGTGGCCACGCCACCATCGCGCACGGTGTGGCTCGGCTCAACCCTAACCGATACATGCCATTTGACCAATCATGACCACATCACGGAGGGGCTCCACGTGGATCTTTGTACGACGCACGCCCATGGACTGAAACCGAGTACACTATTGGGCACAGGACTATGCGTGCAACGCGCGCCATAATCCGCCTCGCGCATCCGCGGTCGTCGTCGTCGTCGTCGTCGTCGTCGGTGCGTCGTCGGCATTGTTTCTCTCTCTCTCTCTCTCTCTCTGTGTGTGTGTGTGTGTGTGTGTGCGTTTCGCGCGCGGCGGTGATGGAGCCGGCGACGGTGGCGTTAATCACCCTCCTCGCCCTCGGGTCGTTGAAGCTCACCGCTGGGGGCACGTTGGCGTACGTGTACGGCGAGGATGCGCTGCGTTGGTTTGGGTTTACGCGGATCGCGAGCGGTGAAGGTGGGAGGGATGATGCGGTCTCGACGGCGGTGGAAACGGAGGAGAAGAAGGAGGCGTGAGTGCGCGCGTGAGCTGTGGATGTGATGCGCAAAGGATGCGCGTGGGTGTTGTTTTCGGTGTGGTACGTAGAATGAGGCTTTGACGTAGAATGAGATTGGGACGGGATGATGGGCGTGGTGGCGGGAGTTGAGAATATGTAGACTAGTAGTAATATTTCTGTCACATAGTATGCACATAGCATTGCCGCTAAATGGTTTCGCCGTCGCGGTTAGGCGTCGGCGACTCCGACGTCTAAGATGTCTGATACGATGCGTTGGCGAAAGTACTCCATGTTCTTTTGCGTGAACGCAAGCTCGGCGCCGGCTGAAAGATAATCGGCGTATTTGATCATGAACACCCCGCAATCGCACCCGTTCATTTGCTGAGGGATGTCTTTTGGGTAGCATTCTTCCCACTCGTCCTCGTCCCAGTCTTCGTTGAGCTTGTTTTTTGCCTCGTCGATGACCCAGTTCTTAAGATTTCTCACAGTCGTGCGGCATTCACCGAGTAAAGAATCATAATAGCTAATTCGCTTGTTCGTGACATCGATTTCAGCAAGTACCCAGTGCATTCTCTGATGGACGGGGACGTAAATCTTTTCGCACCGCAATACGTCGTACTTGAGCTTCTTTGCGAGCGTCCAACGACGCACGTTGGAATATTCGTACTTTCCGCTGTCTTGAAAGAGTTTGTTGATGAAAAAGGTACTGAAAAAATGTACTTTTGGCTGCGTCGTTCCTTCTGGCATGGATTTGTGAGCGCGTGCGGAGAGCAAACCGATTGCAAAATTCGCCACCTCATCATTCAACCACGTTCCCGTGCGTAAGCTCGCGATATCCTTGCCAGTCGCGTCGAGCGCACCTTGGCCTACAAAGGTTCCACTAGCTAAGACTTGGTTATCTCGCGCCAGGAATGCTTTTCGCACCGCCTCCAGCTTGGCTTTGGTGAGAGGCTTTAAAAATTCACGTGCGGCTTTTTCACGTTCGCGCTTTGCCTTTAACTCCTTTGCCTCCAAAGTCAGACGCTGGAGTTCATCTTCCAATCCGCTCGAACTTACACTAGCTAAAATCTGACTCATCTTCTCGCGTCTAAGCTTCAGTGCCTCTTCTTTAGCGCGCATTGCTGCCGCGTGTTTGGCTGAGAGCGGCTCTAGTTCTTGAATGCGTGGTCCACTATGGTGTGCATGTTCTCTCGCCGCCTCAACGCGTGAGGCGTTGGAAAGCGTACCATTGTCGTACGAGGCTATAAGTTTTTTATACCGCGCCAAAGAGTCGGCGTCGTCCCACTTTTTCATGCTGACGTATTTTTTCAACGCTTCACCAAAAATGTTCACTCGGGTCATGTGTTTGAAAGCTAACGATCGAGGCGCACCCTCGCCTTGAGCGCGCGTGTTAATGTCGCTCAAAATACCTCGGTCACTGAAATCGTCGTGTTGACCACTGTAGCCTCTATATGACGTCGCCCCGCCTCTATACGTCTCTCTCGCCGGCGTAAATACGCTCGGCGTCCTTCGCCACGCGTGTTCCCAATCCCTCCGTGCCTCCTGACCGAATGCCGTGCGTTCACTCAAGACTCTATCACGACCACTCACCCCAGCGCCCGTACGCTCGAGTGCGCGCGGTGGGGTCGAATAAGGGTGTGCACGCGTATACGCTAAACGTTCACTCCACGCGCTTCCTCGCGCAAACAAACCACCAGGCGTCAATACCGGAGTGCTATGGTCAATATCGTCCCGCACGAACGCTCGTCCTTCGTCACGAACTAATCGTTCAAGCGTCGACGTCGACGGTGTCGTCGGTGACGCGCGAGCCGCGTAAACGTCGCGTGGATCTGCAAAGGCGTGCGCTCGAGTTCGGTCGAGTGACGCTTGATGCGCGCGCAGGATATCGTCCCTGACGGTATGCGCGTCGATACCGTCGCGTGACATCCGTCACTTTGTGATTGCCCGCGCGCAGCCGCGGCGGTGACGTTGACGCGTGCGCCAAGATGTGCAGTTTCTGTCACGGTGAGCTTCAGTTTTTGCCTCGCGTTTGAGTGGCGGGGAGAGCGGGAGAGAAAACTATCGCAATGTTTAGTAATTTATCCTTTAAAAGTTCTGGGTTATAACAAATGGATATTGTAATGCGAACTATGATCACAGCTTGAGTCGATCGCGGATGACCTCGGCGATTGAATCTTCGCCAGGGCCGACGTCTTTAAATTTGTCCAACACTTCGACGACGACATCCTGTCGGCGCTTCCACTTGACACTGCCGTTTTTAACACCGTTGTTCATGAAGTTCCGTAAAACTTGAACGCAAACCGATGGAGTAAGACCAGTAAGGAGAACGGCGGCGAGAGTAGGATCGGGGTCGGGCTTTTCTTCCGGCTTTTCCACCGTCGGACGAGCGCCAAATCCGAGACTCGAACGTCGAAGGATGCTCACTTGCTCAGCCTCTTCTAATCCGGCGTAAATCACCTTGGCAACCTTGACGTTGCGTTGCGCGACGATGCGAAGGATTTCAACACCATTGTACACGACGCTTCTTAAATAGTACGGTAGAACGAATTCAGCCACGCCAACCATGCGACCGGGCTCAGACAGGGCAACTAATCCAATCGCGGCTTCGTTGTCATTGAGCTTCTCCACCATGACGTCGATTAATGTCGCAGCACGGTTGAGTTCGAGACCCATGAGCGCTTCAGCGGCTCTCGTATCTTTCGTGCGCCATAATTCAGCCAAGGCTGCAGCCGCAGCTTCAATGTTCGCCGCACCAGCGAGCACAATGGTGATGGCAATCGGGTCGTCGTCTTGAGAGACTTCAGCGACGACTTGGGCGATTTCGCTTCTATCAAGACGCGCTTGGAGACGGGCTGTGCGTTCGTCTGAAGATTCAGACGATTGCTTCACAGCGGCGTCAGCGTCCGCCTTTGCCTTGGCTGCGGCGTCGGCATCCGCCTTTGCCTTGGCTGCGGCGTCGGCATCCGCCTTTGCCTTGGCTGCGGCGTCGGCATCCGCCTTTGCCTTGGCGGCGGCCGCGGCAGCCTCCTTTTCTGCTTGAGCCTTGGCTGCTGCCGCGCGCTCAGCTTCCGCCTTGGCTCGCGCGTCAGCATCCGCCTTGGCCTTGGCGGCGGCCGCGGCAGCCTCCTTTTCTGCTTGAGCCTTGGCTGCTGCCGCGCGCTCAGCTTCCGCCTTGGCTCGCGCGTCCGCATCTGCCTTGGCCTTGGCCGCGGCTTCCGCTTCGGCCTTGGCCTTGGCCGCGGCTTCTGCCGCTGATTTCGCCTTGGCGTCCTCTTCAGCCTTTTTGCGCGCTTGCTCCATCTCCCTCGCCTTTGCTTCCGCCGCTAACTTTGCCGCCTTGTCTGCCTCAGCCTTGGCTCGCTCTTCAGCTTTGCGACGCTCTTCAGCTTCCTTGTCAGCACGGCGTTTCGCCTCCGCCTTTTCATTCTCCAATCGCTTTTGTTCGGCTTCGCGTTCCTTGGCTAGGCGTCGCTTGTCCTCCTCCGCCTTGGCCGCGGCTCTGGCAGCTTCTTCTTCAGCGCGCTTCTTTGCCTTGGCAGCTTCTTCCTCAGCCGCCTTGGCTTTAGCCTTAGCATCTCTTTCAGCTTGTTCCTTGGCACGGCGCTGCTCTTCGGCAAGACGCTGTAACTCAACCTTCTTTGCCTCCTCCTCCGCGGCTTTGGCGCGTCGACGGGTTTCTTCCTCTTCCGCAGCCAACTTGCGACGCTTTTCTTCAGCCGCGGCGCGCTCAGCTTCAGCCTTCGCGGCAGCGATGCGCGCTTCTTCCGCACGTTTTGCGGATTCGATAGCCTCTAAGCGGCGTGTTTCTTCGAAACTTACCGTCTTGGACTCGATGACGACGTCGACGCGGCGTTGAGCCTCCGCCGACGCCCGTCTCTGATCTTCATCAGAGCGTCGAGCGTTCTCTTGAGAGTCAAAACTCATGAATTCGGCGTCCCATCGCAAGCGACGAGCATCAATTTCGGAAATCAGCGCCGCAAGCACGGCTTCAAGACGTCTAATTTCCACTTCAGCCGCTTGTCTGCGCGCGTCCTCCTCGGCGCGTCGGGCGCGTTCGGCGCGCACGGCTGCGTCGGCTTCGGCACAAATAGCGTCGCGGCGCTCATCCTCTGCGCTCGAACGAGTGACTTCCTCAGTAACCGTACGCTCGAGATCCACTTGTGACAGTGAGCGACGTTGTTGGAATGCAGCGTAATCTCTGGCGGCTTCTTCTTCGAGCGAGCGGAGCTCGGACACCAACGCGGCAAGACTCGATTCCGACTCTTGCTGCATTCGCCGAGCCTCTTGGATCATGTCGTCAATGTCTGATGCGAGTCGAGCCAGTCGTTCATCTTCGCCGAGACGACGGTTTTGCTCGTCACTGGCGCGCTTATCCATCACGGTTCTGAACTGCACACGACGAGCTTCTTCGCGTTCGTACAAAGTCTTCATGGTCAATGTGAACTCCTCAATGGCTCGCGTCGCGGCTTGCATCTTGGCGTCTGTTTCGCTTCGGAGCTTGTCTTCATCCGCTTGGCGTTGTGCCGCCGCATCGGCGGCTTGCTTGCGTCGCATTTCTTCTTTCGTCCGGATGAATTCTTCCTTGGCTTGAAGTTCAGACTTAAATTCATCGAGAATACCCGGGAGTTCTGCTTGGAATCTCGCGCGTCGCGCATCCTCCTTGGCGATGAGGTCATCGTCAATCTTTTTCTGCGCAGCAAACTTGTCGTCGACGGCCTTGCGGCGAGCGTCTTCTTCGGCACGGCGAATGGCTTCTTCACGAACCATACGTTGTAGATCAGTCTGCATTTGAGCACGTCGTGAGTTTTCACGCTCTCTCTCTGCGGCATCTTCGGCGAGGAGACGGGAATCGTCAGCCAAGGCTTGTTCACGGTTACGTCGGAATGATGCTACCATGGACGCTTCGCTCTCCAACGCAGACTTGGCAGCAGCTTCAGCATCACGACGACGACGCTCCATCTCACGGATGAATGCTTCGATTTCTTCACGCTTTTTGTTTACGTCGCGAATGTGCTCCTCGCGTCGTCGATCCTCTCGAGCTCGAAGTTCAGCTTCAGTGCGTTGTCTCTCTTCAATATTTGCTTTGAACTGCGCTCTCTTGGCAAGCTCGGCTTCCCAAGCGGCGTCTTCTTCCGCTTTGAGCTTGTCAATGCGATCTTGTTCAGCCTTGCGTCGAGAATCTTCTCTGGCAATCGTTTGAAGTTCGGCTTCGGCGGCGGCTTTGGCGGCTTGCGCCGCCGACGCTGCTCTCGCATCTTCTTGGCGACGACGCTGTTGCTCTTCGTCTTCACGACGCTTCGCTTCCAAGTCGAACTCCTTGCGACGTTGCTCTTCGCGTTCTCTGATGCGAGCTTCTTCTTCGGTGCGGCGGCGAAGTTCTTCCTGAGCGCGCGCGCGACGATCCTCTTCGGCAGCCAACGCACGAGCAGCGGCTTCAGCCTTCATGCGAGCCTCAGCCTCGATAGCGCGGCGCTTGGTCTCAGCAGCCATGCGTAAGCGTACTTCGTTTGCTTCCAAATCTCTGAGCTTCGTTTCAGCAGCCATGCGACGACGATTCTCAGCCTCGACGGTCTCACGTTCCTTTTGTAAAGCGGCGGCGGCGGCGGCGTCAGCCTCGCGACGTCGACGCTCTTCAATTTCGCGTCGCTTGCGTTCAGCTTCGGCTTCATTCTTCAAATTGATTGCGGCTTGGACTCTACGCGCTTCCTCCTCTGCGCGTCGGACAGCTTCTGCCTTCGCGAGCTCTTCTTTCGTCATCATGAAATCAACGTGTCGAGTATCCTCGACAGTGCGTCGCAAACCTTCTTGAGAATTGAAAATCAAGTTTCGCTTTTCGTCTTCGATGCGGCGACGCTCTTCAGCAGCGCGTCTCTCGGTTTCTGCTCTCGCGAGTTCGGCTTCCTTGCGCTCGTTATCGGCGCGACGCTTCTCTTCGGCGTCGCGTTGACGATCTTCAGCATCCTTAGCGGCGCGCGCTGCGTCGTCGTATGCTCTGCGACGACGCTCTTCAGCTTCAATCTTCTTCCGTTCGGCTTCTTTCGCAGCTTCGGCCTCGGCTTCGGCTCGCTTACGACGCATGTCTTCTTCGGAGCAGCGGCGGCGTTCCTCTTCTTCAATAATTCTGATTTGATCGAGCGCAGCCTTGTGTCGATTGTTGGCTTCGGCTTCGCGGCGCGCTTCCTCGGCAATGATACGAGCGAGTTCTTGAGCATACGCCGGACGACGTCTCTCCTCTTCTTCATACAAACGTTGACCTTGTTGTTTGAATTCTTCAAGGGCATTACGCATTTCATCGAGCTGTCGATCTTCGGCAGTACGCGCATCAGCTTCAACTTTGGAGGCGTTGCGAAGTGCGGCTTGGGCGGCGGCTGCGCGAGATTCCTCGGACGAAAGCGCAGCAGCGAGTTCCTCTTTACGGCGCTTAGCATCATCTTCAGCGCTTGCACGACGCATCTTCACCTCTCGATCAAATCGGATGATTTCTTCTTTAAGAGTGTTGATTTGTTGCTCAGCGCTGAGACGGCGAGAGTTCTCTTGATCACGGCGGCGGCGCTCTTCATCTTCTTGATCTCGAAGGCGTCTCGCCGCATCGTCTCGACGACGCTCTTCTTGAGACTGACGATCAGCTTCTTCGCGCTCAAAACGATCGCGCTGATCTTGAACCGCGCGCATTAACGCTTCATTCGCGCTGATTCTTCGAGCGTCTTCTTGGTTGCGAAGTCGCTGCTCTTCATCTTCAATACGAGCGTGGTCCGCATCCCAAGCCCGTCGGCGTTGTTCCTCAGCGGCGGCTTGAGATGCAGCTTGATCTTGAAGTCTTCTGAGATTCGCTTCTGATTCGTTTCGTCTACGCTCTTCTTCTTGCAACACACGAGCTTCGGCTTGATTCAAACCATTGGTTTGGGCTTCAAACTTTGCTCTCAACTCGTTTTCTTTGATGCGAGTCGCTTCAAGTGCACGGCGAGCGTCATCGATTTCCTTGTCAGCCTTTCGACGGCGAGTCTCGATTGACGATTGAACACCTTCAATCCGTTTCGTCATCTGCACGACACGATCTTTGGCGCTCGAAAGTCTGTCAGTGCTCTCGGTGAACTCTGCGTTGAGCTGGTTCTTCTGCTTCTCTGTGACCGTTCTCGTTGTGATGATTTCTTCCTCGTAAATAGCTTCGCACTCTTCATACATGCGATCTATTCTCTCTTTCTCAGCTCGGCGACGGCTGTTTTCCTTTCTTCGTAGCTCCGTTTCGACTTGAATAGCTCTTTCAAGAGCTTCCTCCGCCTCTCTACGTCGGCGATCTTCGTCGGCGCGACGTTCACGCTCAGCCTTGTCGATGTCATGGTAGACTTCATTCGGTAAAGTTTCACGATTCCGGCGTGGTGCACGCTTGGCGACCATTTCTCTTGTAACTGTTGTGGTCGTTCTTGTTGCGCCGTCAACCGCAGCAGTGACGGACGTGGTCACAGATTGTGCCACTTCGCCAACAGAAATCGCCGCTTGAGCAACCTGCTTTGGAGCTCGCTCAAGCAAGTGAATGAAAAGGTACACAATGAAAGCAATCACGGCGCCAATGATACTTGCGTATTCCATGTTCACCACGTACGTGTAGAACGTGCCATTTCCAGAAAAAGCACCAGCTTGAATCAAATATGACATCCCGGAGAGAAGGGACAAAAAGTTTGGCGCTGCGGCAACAGTGATGGCAATCATGGCACGCGGATTCACTCCATTGAAGAACCAGTACGGTCCATTCGGATCACGAGTCTGCATGGCTTTACGAGATAACTTACCACCGCGCATGAGCCAGTAGTCACACAAGATGACACCAAGAACTGGAGACACGAGTAAAGAGCCAACGCCAATAATCCAAGACGCTGCGGCAACAGTTTGCTCCCACATCAGGGACGCCGGAGCAAATAGACCAACGGCCACAGTCGTAATAATCGCCGCTTGCTTGGAAGTGATAGTCGTCTTCGAAAACGGAAGCTTGAACTCTTGCAAGTATTCTTGAGGACCGACAACGTTGGAGGCGCTGTTGGTCACAAGCGAAGCGACGGCGAGCGACACGAACATGATCGATGGCGGTGCTTTGGCCATAGCGGAAGCTATGATAGCGAAGATACCGGATAATATCGGTAACCAGAAAAACTGCCCGATTGGCGCCGTTTTCGAGCCCTTGATCCGCGCAGTGTAGTCGGGATAGATGCTCGCAAGAGTTACCCAAACGCCAACCATCAGCCAAGCGTGCTTCCAAAATTCAGCCGCCACATAGCTTGGCATTCCCGCAGCGAGCGTCGCACTCAACGTACTTTGAGGAATTCCTTGGCGCACGGCCCACGCCACAAAACCCGCAGCGATAGCCAGCACAGCTTGCCCAGAACCGATTAAGCGTGTCGCCGGAACCGTGCGAAGGGAAAGCGCGAGCTGGACGACCCAGAACATCGCGTACGCAGCTCCACGGACGATCACGTCGCTTTCAATACTCATTGCAATAGAAGTTGATTTGAATAAACCAAACACAGCCTCACCACCGACCAAAGTTTGAACGGCGTACAACAAGAATCCAAGTACGGCGCGTCCGAAATCAGCAAACTCTGCCCCCCAAATCCCAAAGCTCGATCTCGCCAAAATGGGCATGTTCAATCCATACTTCGCCGCAGGGTAGCCAATCGCACTGACGAAAGGCATTGCCATCAGCGTCCCCAACAGCGTAGCCCCACCGAGCTCGTACCACAACAACGGCGCCAACGTGTGCAAGTTCCAACGCACAAAGCCATACGGCACGGAATACATCACCGCACTCAACGCCAACGCCGCCCAAAGCGACAATTCGCGTCCACGCTTAATCGCATTCTCATCCGTCGTGGGCGGAATAATCAAATCCTCATCCCCAGCCGCAACTTCAAACGCCTCATCATCCGCGTCTTCGTCGGCCGCAACCGATCGATCGTCCCCATATCCCAACTTAATCGCCCGCACCACCGTCGTCCCACGCACGCACACCCCTCCACCGCGCGCAACGCACACTCCATCAATACCACTACTCCTCTTCATCGTCTGGCATCGAACAACCCTCACCGCGCGTCGCGATTCCCTCGATCGTCGCGACGCATTCGCTGCATTCACCACGCAATCCACGCGCGTTGCTCGCGAATTCACCGACGAATTCACCGACGAATTCACCGACGACGCGCGTGTCACTGCGCCCGGCATCGCCGCAGGCGTCATCATCATCGATGCCGCGCTGCGCATCGCTCAACTCGATGCCCGCGTGCGCGCTTGTGGCGCATTCGCGATCGCAATTCGCACAATTGCAATCCAATTTTCGCCCGCAGGGCTCGCGCAACCAAAGTTCACCTAGGGCTCCACGCCGCACTGTTCGCCGCGAGCTCACGCGGACGATGTTCGCGAAGACGACGACGATGACGACGATGATGACGACGACGACGCGAATGATGGATTCGCCCCGCGGTGCGTCGCGCGCGACGTCGGGGCGACGCTCGGCGGTCGTCGTTCGCGCGGCTGCGGGCGCCAAGACTGGGCCGTACGAGGCGAGGAATGAATTTGTGATCCGGGACACGGCGGATGCGGGCGTTCGAGCGCGATTCGAGGAAGAGATGGCGAAGCGTGAAGCTTTGGCGAAGACGCTTGGGTGTGAGTCGTGTGGGTTGAAGAAGATTTCGGCGAATGAGTATGCGTTTGAGCAGCGGTGGGGGAGCAAGGAGGCGTACGAGGCGTACATGAATCATCCAGAGCGCAGACGGAGTCATTTGACGGTTGGGGTGTGGCAACGATTGCCGAAGGATAAGTGGAGCGTGCCGGATAATTTTACGCCGGTGACGAATGCGTAGTTGGCGGTGGTGATGAATGATAGCGCGCTGATTTGTAAATTTGGATGTTCTTCGCGTGAAAACAAACCATGTCTTTGTATCGTGTGATGAACAATTTTGTTTCTTGTGCTAATCGACTAAGTGTGCGCGTGTGTTTCGAGTAAAATGTCGTCGTCGTCATCATGCGTTCTACCGTGTTTACAGGGCACCAATTTTACCCTTGTAGAGATTGATGAAGACCTCGGGGTCCCACATTGGCGAGCCATTCGCGCCCGTGGCGTGCGCGTCTAGCGAGGACATGGCGGCGTCGATGGAATCTGGATCGACACTCGTCGCGGCATCTGGAGACAACAACAGTGCGGTTAAACCAGTGAGAATGAATATAGGCGCCGTCACGGCGCAGAACAGCACGACGTAGATGACGGATACGTATTCTTGTCTCGAAAGCACCCCAGACGTGTCGCCCATTTGTCGAGAAAAGCTTTGCCACTCGAGCTCGATGAGAACATCCAAAAACCACTTGCCTTCGATTTGTCCAGGCGGGCACAACGTGTTGTAAAACATATTCGTCGCCGTCTCTTCCGCGACTTGCTCCCATTCACGCTCAATCTCTTCTGGAGTTTCAAAGTACGACTCGTCTTCGCTCTGGCTTCCCGGCGCGGGGTCGGTGCGAAAATCGACTCTATCCTCTCGACTGATAATCATGCCATCGCGATTGACTCTATACGTCGTGCGACCAAAAAGCTCAAACCCCACATCACTGTCATCGCTTTCTCCTCGCGCTTTCGTGGCGACGATATCACCTACATCGACCGAGCCTTCGTCCAACCGCCGAACCGCGCCCTCGTGCATCGAATCCAACAACACGTTGCTCATCTTCTTCCCAAACTTCGCCCCATCCCACCGCGCGGTCCACTGAATTAACAACACCCCAGGCTCAACACACGACGCCCTTCGCGTCTCAAACCTAAATCTCTTCAACGAATCCTTCGTCGTCGAAGCAAAGTGCGTCATCAACTCGCCGTACTCGCGCGCCCCGCGCACCGCCCACACGTCGTTGTCGTACTCAGCATTCGCCGACAACATCTCCGTCATCGCCGCGAACGGCTCAGCATCGAACCCAGCGCGAAGCGCATTCGTCGTCGCCGTCATGCGATCCAACGCCGACGGCATCGCCGCCGACGACCCGCTCGATTCGGCCGATGCCGATGACTCGGTGCGCGCCCCATCGTCGCTCGCGGCGCGCACGACGCGCCGCGTCCGCCGCGTCCGCACCGTCGTCCGCATCAACCGCGGCGACGACCGCGCGGCGCGCGATGGTGCGCCCATGGTCGCCGTCATCGCCTCCACCGTCGTCGCCACACGCGCGCGAGGCTGTGCCAACCTCGGGACCGCGACCGCGTGGCGTCGCGCGCGCGCGCACACGACAAAAAGCAAAATCCGTCACACTGTGTACTCACACGCCCCAAAGCCCTAGCCGAGGGACCGAGCCCTAGCCGATCGCGCGCGCGTTCCGTCTCTTTGCGACGCGCGACGTCCGCGCCGGCCCCGCCCGTACGCGACAGAACGACGAAACATGTCCCCTATGTTATCTCAAAAGGAGGCTGACATCCAAATGATGCTCGCCGCCGGGTGCCACCTCGGTACGAAGAATGTGGATTTCCAAATGGAGCGCTACGTGTGGAAGCGCCGGGCGGATGGGATCCATATCATTAACCTCGGACGCACGTGGGATAAGCTCATGCTCGCGGCGCGGATTATTGTTGCGACGGAAAATCCGCAGGATGTGGTGTGCCAAAGCGCTCGGCCGTACGGTCAACGCGCGGTGTTGAAGTTTGCGCAGTACACTGGTGCGAAAGCCATCGCGGGCCGCCACACGCCGGGGACGTTTACGAACCAAAAGGATGCGTTGTTTGCGGAACCGCGCGTGTTGATCTTGACTGATCCGCGCACGGATGCGCAGCCGATTTCTGAAACTGCGTACGTGAACTTGCCGACGATTGCGTTCTGCGACACGGACTCTCCGTTGAAGCACGTCGACATCGCGATCCCGGCGAACAACAAGGCGAAGCACTCCATCGGTTGCTTGTACTATTTGCTCGCCCGTATGGTGTTGCAAATGCGCGGCACGATCTCCCCGGCGAACCCGTGGGATGTTATGGTCGATTTGTTCTTCTACCGCGATCCGGAAGAGTTGGAGCAAAAGGAAGAGGAAGCCGCGGCTGCCGCCGCCGCGCCCGTGGAATCCGCCGGGTACAACGCCGTCGCGGATGCCGCGTACGGTGCGGAGTCTTGGGATGAACAAGTGCCGGCTGGCGCTGGTGGTTTCCCGGCTGCTGCTGGTAACTGGTCTGAGGCCCCGGCGCCGACGGGCTGGGATGCCCAGCAAGGCGGTGACTTTGGCTCTGGTTTCGGCGCCATGCCGCAAGGGTATTAAACCCATCGCTAAGAGGAGTTTTCATTGAAACTCTTTTTGTCCCGGTGATTTTGTTGCTGTGACGCCCGTCGTCGCACGCACGTACACGCTCGTTTGTTCTAGTGATACATCCGCCATTTCGTTAGGGGGGAGAATAGCTAGCACGGGCACAGATACTACTTTAGGTGAAAGTTGTAGTGAGCGAGAAAAATTTGACGTAAACACGACGCGCGTCGTCGCTACAAAAACTAAAAACTACAACTACTCCTACGACCGCTCATTAAACGCACGAACGATATTTCCTAAATTACTCTCAAACAACTCACACCGCACCGGCATCTCCACCTCATAGAATGGATTCTTCAGCGCGTAGTCGCAAAACGCCTGGTACGCCCGACGCAGCGCGGCGTGCGTCGTCGGCGATCCCGCGCTCCCTTTCACCGTCGTCACAAAAAACTTCGTCCCCGTCGAGCTCTGAAAACAAAACAAATCAAAAGTATCGCACTCCAAGCACTCAATCCCCGTACATCCACTCACGGGCGCCACCTTGCGCGAGATCGCGTGCAACGAATGCCACACCGACGCCAACCGCAACTGCGCATTGGTGTCCAACCCCGCCCCGCCGCTCTCGCCGCCCACGTCGTAGGTTTTCTGAAAAATCAACCCCCCAGACTTATTCACGATCCATATCGACGACACCTTCGCCACCGACGTCGCGCGCATCCCACGACCGCCCGACGATCCCCCGACGACCGAAATCAAATCAAATCAAATCCCCGTCGTCGTCGTCGTCGTCGTCGTCTGCCGCGACGCGCGCCGATCGCGCCGATCGCGACTCGCGCCATCATCCATCGACACCACGCCTCGATCGAATGCACCATCCATCGACATCGCGCATCGATGTCGATCGACGGAACCCGCATGCGATCGCGAGACGTCTCTACGTGTCTCGGACATTCGACGTCATGGTCGACCCCGCGCGCCCGCGACTCGCGCGACAAAATCGGGTGTTTTGAGGTTGTTATACGGCGCCGCGATTTTTGTCGGCGCTGGCGCGCGGATGCGCGCGCGGGCGCGGACGACGGCGGCGACGACGACGCGCGCGACGTCACTGTTCGCGGGTTCACCGTCGCATCGCGCGCGTGACAATCTCGCGCACGTATATTCGCATCCACGCGCATCGCGCACGCACGTCTCGTCGCGCGCATTCACGTGGATTGATTGCCACGCCCGCGCCTGGGTTTTGAAAAAGCGACGCGAATGATGATGATGATGATGATGACTGCGGCGGCGCCGACGGCGACGACGACGGCGCGACGATCGCCGACGAGCGCACCGCGGGGACGCGCATCGCGCGTCGTCGTCGCGCGAGCGGGTAAGTTCCCAGCCCCGGGCGATCGCTTGTATAACTTTTCCGCGGGGCCGGCGACGCTGCCGATGGATGTGCTGGAAGATATTCAACGCGATCTGGTGAATTACAAGGGCACGGGGATGTCGGTGCTTGAGATGTCTCATCGCGGGAAGGATTTTATGGAGATTGCGGCGAAGGCTGAGAGTGATTTGCGAGCGCTGGTTGGGATTCCGGAGAATTATAAGGTGCTTTTTTTGCAAGGCGGGGCGTCGACGATGTTCGCGTCCAACGTGCACAACTTGGCGGGGGCGGATGACTGCGCGGATTACGTCGTGACTGGGGCGTGGAGTTCTAAGGCGCAAAAGGAAGGTGCGAAGATGTTGGCTAAGGCAAACGTTGCGGCGTCTTCTAAGGAGAGCAATTTTACGACGATTCCGGACGTGAAGGATTGGAAGTTGACTCCGGGGGCAAAGTTTGTGCACATTTGCTCAAACGAAACCATCGGCGGGGTGGAGTTCAAGGACGTGCCGGACGTTGGATCGTCCACGCTCGTTGCGGATATGTCTTCCAACTACTTATCTAAGCCGATCGATGTTGAAAAGTACGGCATTGTGTACGGTGGTGTGCAAAAGAACATTGGCCCGGCGGGCATGGGTATCGCCATCGTGCGCGAAGACTTGATGGGGAACGTTCGCCCGGACACGCCCTCCATGTTTGACTACAAGCTCATGGCTGAGAACGACTCGATGTACAACACACCGCCGTGCTTCACGTTGTACGTCTCTGGTCTCGTGTTCGCCAAGCTCCTCAAGGATGGTGGTTTGGCTGCTATGGAAAAGCGCAACATTGAAAAGGCAAACGTCTTGTACGGCGCCATCGACGGTAGCGGCGGCTACTACGTCTCTCCGGTTGACCCGAGATATCGTTCTTTGATGAACGTGCCTTTCACTTTGGCCGGCGGTGCTGATTTGGAGAAGAAGTTCCTTTCCGAAGCCAAGGCTGAGGGCTTTGAAGCGCTCAAGGGTCACCGTTCCGTCGGCGGCGCTCGCGCGTCCATTTACAACGCCATGCCCAAGGAAGGCGTTGATGCTCTCGCCGCGTTCATGAAGGATTTCCAAGCGCGTAACGCGTAAAATAAATAGAATCTACTACTTATAACTAACTACTAACTACTACTACTACTACTACTCATGCCGCTCGCGCACCCACCACGGCTCGTGTGCTTTGAATACCGTCCCGGCGGCGCCGAGAGACGAGTCTACGTGTACGTGGAGCTCCGACGCTTGCAAACCGAGGCGCTCATCCGGATTCTGCATGCGCACGTCATCGTCGCCGTTACCTTCACCTGGAGCTCGATACAACGTTTCGCCCACGAGAGGCGCTCCGAGGGCGGCAAACTGTCCGCGAATCTGATGCGTCCGACCAGTCAAGAGCTCGACTCTCGTCTCGTATTGATATTCGTCGTTCGCCGCATCCGTCATCCGTGCGCATTCTAACACGCGCAAAACGCAACGCTGCGGCCCACTTTCGCCGCCCCGTTCACCCGCATCGCGAATTCTAAGCTTGGCAATCTCTTCAGCCTCATCATAGTTCTCAACCAATTCGAAAAGCATCCGCCGCGGACCGCTCGGCGCGGGCACGCAGTCGTGCACGTGAATGCCGAGCGGGACTTCGCGCGTCGTCAGCACTCGATACACTTTCGTACATTCGCGCTTGGCAAGCATGTCACCAAACTCCTTCGCAAACGCCGATGTCTTCCCGAGCACCAACACGCCCTCTGTACCCACATCAAGGCGATGAATCGGCTTGAGCGTATCGCGTTCGATGCCCAACTCTCGCTCGAGCATCGCCAAACACGACTCCTGCACATTGTCCACCGTTGGCACCACGGACACGCGCGCCGGTTTATGCGCCACGATAAACTCCGCTCCGTTCACAAGCACACATTTTCGCCAATCCACGTCATACGCCGCGGGAAATCGCTTCGGACTCACGTGCACGCGCAAGTAATTCCCAACCTCCAACGCCAGCGCCACATCCTTCACCGTCAATCGCCGCGCGCGTTCACCGCGCGGCACGCCCCGCGTCGACCGTGGCGGCGCCGCCGGCGCCATCCACACCGCACCAATCTCCAACAACTCTTTAGCGCTCACGTCATCGACGCCATCGATGCGCGACGCGAGGTAGTCGAGCAGTCGAGCGCCGCTCGCGTGCACCACATGGTGCTCCACGCGCGGCGGCTGGGGCTCGCGCGGGACCGGGAACAGGCGCACGACGCCGGACGCCATCGCGCACGCGCCTCTACGCGTGCGCGCGACGGCGATGACGGTCGTTCGCGCCGTCGTCGTGGCGACCATGTCTGAGGATGAAAAAGTGCACCGCCGCCGCCAGACCATGTCGCGCGCGCTGTCGTCGCGCGCGCTCGGTGGCGGAACCGCCGTCGGCGCCGAGCGGTTCCGTGGTCGTCGTCGTGATCGTGGTCGTCGTCGCGCGCGCGTGGAGGCGCGGAATAGAATCTTGTTCGAGCCGCACGAGTGCGACGCGGAGGCGTGTGCGCTGCGTCGCGAAGATGCGCGAGCTGGACACATTCGCGACGTGTTGCGCGCCGGTTCGGGCGCACACGTGCGCGTGGGCGTGGTGAATGGTGGCAAGTACGATGGTATTGTCGAGGAGCACGCGGAAGATGGGGGCATGACGGTGCGATTGGGGGCGGAGGAGGCGAGCGCGGAGGCGAGCGCGTACGACGTGGATGTGTTGCTCGCGATGCCTCGGCCAAAGGTGCTTAGGAGATTATGGGCACCGCTCGCGTCGCTAGGCATCGCGCGAATCGTGCTCGTGAATGCGAATAAAGTGGAGAGATATTATTTTGACTCTTCGGCGTTGGATGTTGGGACGATTCGGGGGGAGATATTGCGAGGATTGGAGCAGGCGGGGGACACGCGGGTGCCGCAAGTCGGCGTCGGGTTGCGTTTGCCGCCCGTTGTCGATCGAGTTTCGGGCGTATTGTCGAGTGAAGATCCGAAAACGAATGGATTTGAATGGCTTCTTGAAGGTCAGCGCGGGTGGACGATGGATGCCGACGTTTTATTGCTGGCTCATCCGGGGCAAGGGCGGACGAGCATGGCGGATGCGTTGGAGCACGCGCGAGGCAAGCGCGTGCTGCTCGCCATCGGTCCGGAAGGAGGATGGACGGATTACGAGCTTGATTTGTTCGAAAACGCTGGATTCAAGCGTGTTGGTTTGGGTTCGCGAACATTCACGACGGATGTCGCGTGTATTAGTCTCGTGAGCGCCGTGCGCGAGCGTCAACAGTCGTGGTTGACGTAGAGGCGCGGCGACGTCTTTGTTTGTATTATATAGCTTTCTAGTGGTCGACGACTACGGTAGTACACATAGGTTTTGTTTAGGCCATCGAAAACACGATGTAAAGACAATAGAGCATCATGCACGGATAGGTGACAATCATGCGCTTACCCTCGGACTGCGGCATGGCTTTGATGAGCATCGTCGATGCCTTTCTCGAGCTCCACATGACGCACGTCGCCGCGAGCGCCATACTCAACGTCCCCGTCTTCGACGGTAAAAACAAAACTATCCCGCTATACACCACCTCAGGCAACAGCGCATATCCTAAAATACTCCCACACCTATTCAAGCCAATGCCTTCACCAGCGCCGATGATTTGATTCAACAACCAATACATCGCCAGCGACGCGAGCGTGCTCCAGCCCAAAATGTACCCAAAGTGCAACTTCCCCGCCAACAAATTAAACGCCCCCATGGCCAAGCAAAACAACAGCGGTCCAGCTAAATCCTCATCTGCGCTGTCTTCAATACGAAACGGATGGACGATCCCCATCGTTCGTCGATAAATCTGCTTCGGGTCCACGCCGAGCTCCTCCAACAGCGGCGCCTCGTCCTCGCCCGCGGTAAACGACGGCATTCGCGCGTGTCCATCACCAAACCCAAACCCCGAACCGCCGCCAGACGTCGCCGCCGACGTCTGCGCGTGCCCATACGCCCCACCACCGCCCCCACCGGACCCAGGATTCGCATACGCCGCGTAGTTTGGATACGCCTGCGCGTTGAAGCTCATGAATTCCATCTGTCCCCCGGGCGGTGGATGCCCCGCGCCTTGGTGCGCCATGGATGCCGATGCGCCGCTCGCGGCGCGCGAATGGATTGGAAACGCGTGCGGGTCTGTCGACGTCGTTCGCGCGCGCGTCTCGCGCCGTGGCGTCGCGGTCGAGGCGCGCACTGGCGCCGCATCCACGTCTCTCCGTTGCTCTGTTTCTGCGCTCGGGATCAATCCACCAATAATAACTCCGGAGCATCTAATTTGTCCTGGTCATGATTCGTCAAGAGTCCCCCCCACTCGGGGGCCCCGCGAGGCGACGAATTCGTCGCCGACGCCGAAACATCCGTCTCTTTGCGACGCACGTAGACGCGACATGGTACGTATGCTCGCGCGAGAGTGTCAACGATGCGCGCGCACGCGTGCGTTCCGCGCGCGCCGAACGCGGCGCGGTCGCGCGCGCGCGTGGAGCGGGTCGAATGCGCGCGCGAGCGCGGACGCGCGGCTGGATCGAGCGCGAGGCGCGAGATCGCGCGTTGCGCAGACTTGAGCGTCGCGCGCGCGTGGTTTCGCGTCGCGCGCGCGTGCGAATGGTGTGCGAGTGTGGTTTGGTTACATTCGTACGCGCGTCGCGCGTGCGCGATGGTCGCACGCGCGCGTGCGGGGCGTGGAAGGCGTGCATGGGACAGACCCTAAAACACAGGCTTGGCGCCCGAACGCGCGTGAACTGACGAAATGATTGCGTTTTCCTCACACAGCCGTCCAACAAGACTTTCAAGGTTAAGAAGATTTTGGGGAAGAAGCAAAAGCAAAACCGCCCGCTTCCCCAATGGATCCGTATGCGTACCGGTAACACCATTCGGTACGTTTTTTGAGCGCGCGTTTAGGTTTTTTTGGCGCCTTTGACCGTCGCAAAACGGCAATCATCGCGGCGTATTTGATAGTAGCGCGCGTGTGTGTGACTTAGTCCGAGCACATCGTGTTTTTGTTCTCGTTTACCGCGCTTAAGATTACGGGATGGTGATCTTGAGTGTGCACGCGAGAGAGATTTCCTTTTGGACGCGCGAGACTGACTGAGAGTGTTTTTGTACGCGCGCAGCTACAACGCGAAGCGTCGTCACTGGCGTCGCACCAAGCTCAACTTGTAAGTGAGTGAGCGTGTTATGGGCGAGAACCCGCGTCGGATCCCGTATAGCGTTCATCACCGTCGCGCACCGTCGCGGTATCGCGCGTCTCTGATCACAGAGACGTCTCGCGCACCGCGCGCGCTCGACGGCGAACAAACTGGGATGCGCGCCGACGCGCGGTCAGAAACTTTAGCGGATTTCATCAATATGAACTAGTTCATGATATACACACTCGCGTGCCTCTCTGAAAAAGACAACACGTTGTTCTATCTATCGTTTCATCGTCGTCTACTATTCGTTACACATACGCGTTTCCTCGCGCGAAGAGATATTTCTCACCCGCCGCCGCCGCCGTCGCGCGTCGCACGCACCCAACCACCCCCACGCTCGCCAAATATCCCACCGCCGCACCGCTCACACCCCACCCGTCGCCGCACCCTCCGTCGTCGTCGTCGTCGCCGTCGCCCCTCCCCCATCACCGACGCTCGCCCCTCCTCGCGCGCCGCGCTCGCGCTGCGCCCGCATGGCCCAATCCGCGCTATCAAACCTCGCCACCGCGCGCGCGATGAGCTTCGGTTTCCCCACCGCGCCGTACTTGGCCTTAAACGCCTCGCTCGGCTCGCCATTTTCCGTCATCGTTATCGTCGGCGGCGTCGGCGTCGTCGCGTCGAGCGGCATGATCGATGCGATCGATGGGATTGAATGCGATGCCGCGTCAGCGTATGTCGGGCGCGTGTGGGTACACACACGCACAGAGACCCGTGCGGGTGCGTTCACGATTGGTCATCGTGAGGGGGTACATACACCGTCGTCGTACTCTGCGTCTGAATCCGCCGTGTGTGACGTGATTGCGTGATTGTGATTGTGTCACACACAGGCGTATGGGATACACAGTATGAGAATGAAGGGTCCATGGACCTTCGCGTGGGTGCGCTGTATAGGGGAACGATGGTGTAGAGTATGGGGACGTCGCCGGATGTCCGAATGTAGGGCTCGCGCGCGC
>Ga0181563_10001188_pt1 | contig 25851 bp, 34 predicted proteins | sample 011ome_25_FD_133759 | JGI IMG/M metagenome (GOLD analysis project Ga0181563, IMG submission 133759) | Coastal salt marsh microbial communities from the Groves Creek Marsh, Skidaway Island, Georgia - 011512CT metaG (megahit assembly) | ecosystem: Environmental > Aquatic > Marine > Intertidal...
ACCGGCTGGACCTTGCCTACCGGATATGTGTACATTGCACTTCGCATCTTGGAAGGACTTGCCGTATCCCATCCAGCGGAAGACATCGGTGTGATATTCAAATTCTTCTATGCTCCTTTCTACAATATCTGGATTATCTGACGCAAGCACAGTAAACTGACCTGGATGCATAGACACTCTAACATCTAGGCTGCGTGCCAACCTGCCAACTGGTGCGAAAGCTCGTTCACAGTAATGGCGTACATCAGGTAACCGCCAGTAATAAGACCAAGTAGGCTCAGTGTATACAGGTAATACATCAGAACCAAGTCTAACCATTCTAAGTTCATTTGGTAATCCACCTACATATGTAATTAAGTTCATGTAAGATTGAATGTTATGAACCATAATATCCCACAGGCGTTGCTCTGCTACTTCTTTAGTTTGCCTATTCAACCATGCAACAGTTGTAGAGCGTGTATTAAAAGGACGTTGAATATCCTCTAACAGTTTCTTCTTCTGTGTTTGATCAGGATGCATGTATTTGCATGCAAAGCCTATGCGTTTATATTGAGAATTCGTCACGTAATATTTTCCAAGTTTCTTTATAATCTTTTACATTGTAACAAAAACCTAAGTCTTTGTCAATGATTTGTTTCTTCAATGGATAATCATTTCCTTCTGGGTGCATAGCATCACCAAAAAAATGTATAATATCATTTGGATCAAAATCTCTAAGAATTTGGCTTTTATCACTGCCTTTTGGAAATATATCTATACCTGTTTCTCCACCTACTTTTGCATCTATGTCCGGAAATAAAGTACAAAATGCTTTTGCAATTCTATTACGCTCATCAATCCTAACGTCATGCTCAACATATAATTTACGTTCTCCTAGTGTTGCATTTCTGCCTACAATACTAAAGTTGCACATACCAGGACGATGTTCAAAATGCAATCCAGTCCTTAGGACAAATTCACTTTCTTTCATGCACTGTGCAAGAAATTGTTCTGCTAATTCTGGAAGTTTCCAATCGCTTGTATAGATATTTTTATCTTGTTCATATGTATCACTGCCGGAACAGTTGTAAACTTTTGTAGAAAAATTGTAAACTCTATTACCTACCTGTTCTAAAGTCTTAGCTCTATCACTTCCTGTAACAAGATAAACAAAATTTTGTTCTTGAAATCCTAAAAAGAAATTTTGAAATTTTTTATCCATTTCTTTTCTACTAGGTGTTAGAGTACCGTCTACATCAAATATAAACCTATTTGCTACACTCATAACCAATTCTCCACTACAAACTTATCTTTAACCATAGCAGGATTAGGATCACCGTGGAATACAGCGATACAACAATCATCTGGAATCACAATGTCATCTTTAACATGCACAAACTGTCTCACACCACTTATAACTTGTAATTCGTTTCTATTCCTAATCTCCCATTTATAACTTTGTATCCATAATTCAGGCCAAAACTTTATTTTTTCTTTAGCACACTTCCATGTCCAATCTTGATCACCGTGTAATCTCATTGCTAGTTGGGGATTAGTTTTAAATTTTTTGTAGATATAATCTTGACTACCGTGTACCCAACTCATCACACTGCTGTTAAGGTATTTCCATTCTCTGTGAAAACACCTGTTAAAATCTCTTATACCCATAAATGCATTGCCATCTATTTTAAGTAGTTTATCAATGTTATTACAAATTACAACATCTAAATCCATGTATAGTATTCTTCCTGCTAATGGTAAGGTAGGATCAAACATATGAACCTTATGCCACCATCCTTTTGTATAACCTGCATTCTTTTGTACTATAAGATTGACACCATCTATTGGAGTGGGATCATCTGTAAGACAATGTAACTTATAAGGCATAGTTGTATGCCTATCAATCATATTCCTTAACTTTTCTACATATGAAATAGAATACTTATTGCCGAACCTAACACACAATATGTTCGGCAATGAAGTTTGTATGATTTTATTACTATTTTGTTTACGAGCGCGGGATTGTTCTTTTTCAAATCGTCTTTGTAACTTATACGCTTTGCGCTGTTCTTTAGAAAGTTTTTCCGGGTCCATTAAACCTCGTCCCTTATTTTGTGTAAGAATATTTAACTATATCTGAAATAACTTTGTCAAAGTCTTTTAGATGTAAAGCATTAGGACCATCACTTGGTGCATTATCAGGATCTTTATGTACTTCTAAGAAGAAATTAGTTACACCCATTGCAGATGCAGCACGAGCCAAGCCAGGCACATACTCACGATTACCGCCACTACTAGTGCCCAAACCTCCGGGTTTTTGAACGGAGTGCGTAATATCATAAACAATGGGAACGTTATAATTAGACAACATAAACTGAAGGCCAGTGAAATCAGTGACCAAAGTATTATATCCAAAACTTGTTCCCCTTTCTGTTATCCAAACTTCTTTAGCACCTTCTGTTTTAGATAAAATATTTTCTACATCCCAAGGTGCTAGAAATTGTCCTTTTTTAATATTAACAATCATTCCTGTTTTGCAAGCCGCTCTAACTAAATCGGTTTGTCTACAAAGAAAGGCAGGAATTTGTAATACATCAATTATGTCTTGATAGTATGCTCCTATCTTTAAAACCTCATTTACATTGTGAACATCTGTAATAATTTTAAGACTTGGAATAGAATTTTTAATATTTTCGAAATCTGTAATAGTTTTTACAAGACCCTGGCCTCTTTTTGCATCTATATTAGATCTATTGGCTTTGTCAAAACTTGCTTTGAAAACATAATCTACTTTATGCTTTTTACAGACACGGCTACATTCTTTAGCAATTTCTAAACTTTGCTCTAACGATTCATGTTGACAAGGACCGGCAATAATTCTCATTTATGCCTCATATATGGCTGAATTAGCACCATGTTCTGCACACTCAACTCGCACAACATAACATCTATTATTTGTTGCTTCTCTAATCAAACCATCTGCATAATTGAATGCATGTTCTGCAAATTTCTCTGCACCAACACCTTCAAATACTACAACATCTGCTAAATCCATATCATTTAGTTTTAAAAATGTATCCATATGTGGATCTGCTTTATCAACCACAAGTTTATGATCGAAATGATCTTCTAACCATTTCTTTAAAGGTTTAAGTCCGCCGAAGTCAACTGCCCAATTTTTATTGTCTAGTTCATCACAACCAAATGTAAATGTAAATGCTAGACTGTAACCATGTAGCAAATGACAGTGTGAATGATCTGCATTTGGTTGTCTAAATACTGCACTCAACCCTATGTTGTGTCCATAATGTTTTGTACTATAATGTTTTGCCATCTTTATCTCCTATGTATTAACGGCGGCAGAATTAGAAGGGTTGACGCCAAGTCCTATAAGCATGTAAATAATTATATATTCTGTTTAGGCAAAGGTCAAGTTCTTGATTGCCAAAACTTCAAATTTTACATTAGGCATCTTCCACTTGTTAGGCATCTTCCAATTTTCAGTATTGTATATTACAAATTGTTTGTGTGGATAGTTCTCAAATACTTTTGCTATTTGGTATTCCCAATATGAATGATCTATTGGTTTTGATTGTTTGGGTTGATAGTGTATTGTATCTTTGTAAATATTATTGAAACTATTTTTCGTACCATATAAATCAAACCCTAGCATTATTATTTTGTCTGCAGGCAAATTCGCTGATACAATTAAAGCATAAGGCCCACTTCCCCAATTGATTGGTTTATCTAATTTACTTTCACCTATATACGGTATTTCTGGAAGTTGATTTATTCTAGTATCTAATTTAGAATAATAGTTTATGTAATCTTTCCTTACGTATATTTTAGTATTAATAGTATTAGGACTTTCAATTGATTCTTCAATCATTCTTTTATCGCAACAAACTAAATGATTAACAGCAACATCCCTGTGTACAGCGTTACAACCAATCATATTATATTGATTTACGAACTGTGATAGATTTACTTCTGCACGGCTTTCGCCGTTTCCTATCACTATAGAAGTTTTATTATTGCATGGTTTCAGTTCCATGCGTGTATTTAATGATGAAATTAGTTAATTAGGCCGAAACCTGACCACAGTCCTGGATTACCTGCTTTAGTACATACCCAACCAATTGGTGCGTGTTGTTTTGGACTGTCATTCCAAACTATATCACCTTGGTTATATGTTCCACCCTTAGGTGCTTCACTTCCACTCATGTGTTTTTTATTGTTGAACTTAATATTTCCTCTAACATGTAGGTCAACATCTGGATCAGCATTGTTAACGCCTATGCTAAGTTTACCGTTTACAGAAACTTTTATTGGAGGATTATTAGGATGACCTAACTTAACATCTCCACCTGAACCAATTTCAATTCTTGTAGTATTATCAGTTTTTAAAAGTAAACTATGACTAGCAAATGTTCCTACAACGCCTTTTGTAAAATCTTCAGTTCCGATAATGACTTCTATACCATCTTCAGCAACAGATAGTGTGCCATTTGGTTCTTCTGTGCCTATTCCTAATCTATCAGTATTGGAATCATAATGTAGGTAATTGTTAATGGCTACTGACCCGTCTACAATTAAACCTCTTAATCTACCAACTTCCTTAAGATTACTTTCAACAACTCCTGCACCTAGTGTGGTTCCACTAAGCACTTCAATGCCGTTAACAGTAATTTTTTTATCTTTGGCTAAATCTAAGTTTTCTGACACAAACAATCTATCTGGATTTTCTACAAATGTTAACTGTTTTGTGTAGTCACTGCCTGCCCACAATATGCCTTTACCAGATATTCTATCTGTAAAACGAATAGAACTGTTAGAAGTAACAGTTCCGTCTTCTGTGAGTGCTAATTTAAGTGCATCTAGTGCTGAATTAATATTGTCATTGTTCATACTACTATTTATTCTTTTTAGACAAAACTCTATATTAGGGTGTTAATAAACTGCTAATAATAAAGTATCTGGATTGATTCTACCGTTTAATTTGATAGGAGTAGTGGTTAATTTTTCCATCCAATTTTCAAATTTCTTACGAGTGTTTAGATCTTTTACCTGTTGTAGTTGTTCTAAAGGCTTACGAAGGGTGTATGACACACTTGTTTTTTCGTCAAACCTTTGTAAAGTTTGTCCTTTTAGATTCAGACCGCTACCTTCTCTACCACTTCCTAAAGGATCTTCAACAGATGTGTAATATATGCCCAGTTTACGAGTTTTGCTGTTAAACACGACTAAGCAATTAGCACCTATAAATTTGTGTGGCTGAACACTACTAATACTGTATTTGTCGTCTGAAATTTTGTATTTTAGTTTAGCAACAATTTTTTCGGGTGATTTAGCACTGACTCTGCGTGGCTTCCTGTTTGCTTTTGATTCTGCAATAATTGCATCACATGCACCTTGTACTGCAATGTAGAACTGGTATAATTTTTTAATTTGTGACTTACTAAAAACAGCATATCCCTCTTTGAGCTGTGCTGCATAATCTTTTTCTAATTCAGTCATATTTTTAGTGTTTGGAGGATTAAGTATTTCTTCATACTCTGCAATTAAAGGCTCGTAAGCGGCTTTTATTAATCTAGCATGTGGCTGCTTACACTGTAGTTGACGTAGTCTAGAAGCAGGTTTAATGGCCTTAAAGTCTGTGATTTTTCCGTCTAGATAGTCATCATGTGCTGCTTCAATAAATTCTGCCATGCCATTTGCTGCTGCTCTAAGTCTATCCTGTATGCTAGGAACATATTTTTCTTTTCCTGCATTTGCCTGTTTTTCTTTTTCTTCCTGCTCTTGCTTTTCTTTTTCTTCGTCTTCTGCTTCTCCTAGCGCAACACTAATCCTCTTTTTTACGAATTCAGTTACAGGTTTCAGTTCGCCTGTGGTACCTGGCAAACTATCCCAATAATCTGCTGCTGGCTTGTAAAAATCAGGCATACCTTTGTTAAGCATTCTACATGTAATAGCAGCAGTGCCGCTTATTGTGTGTTCTTTTACTGTTTTTGCTTTTTTAATTTCGTCTTTTGTATACCCATTGGCTTCCATCCATTTCCAAACATCACCCATTAGATCTGAAGTCTTGTAATTGTTGTAGTACCATTGATGTGATCCTTGACGCTTGCGGTGGAACTGCTCGCCTGTAAGTTTTTCGTAATCTTCCCATGACGGTTCCTCAAGTTTTGCAGCCTTTCTAAAACGTTGCTGACTTTTCGATGTTTTTCTACCTGCCAATTTCACTTTGCTCCTTCAACAAAAAATATAGTATATGACGATATATATCCTTTGTCAAGAAAAATGTTATTAAAAAGAATAAATCTGACTAAAGTTAGACTAAATCTTTTGCTAAGGGGAAAATTTCTGCTATAACTTTAGCACATGCATGAGCAATTTCCATATGCTCCTTCTGTGTGCCATTAGCACCACGTAGTTCAATGTAGTGAACCCAACTACGAAGTGTTCCATTCATGTACAATCGTGTTTTAGTTAAGCCTTCTGGCAAAACTTTACGTGCTTGTTCTTTGGCGATACCTTTTTTAATTGCCCAATCATATTCTTTTTTGGCTAAATGAGCTATACGCATTTGTGCATGCAACCAGTCTAGTTGCAGTTTTTCATCATCAACGTCAATACTGTTTTGTCTATTCTTTTTATCTTGCAATCTTGCTTCGCTGTATTCGAATAATTCGCCTTGATCATTAGGATCTGCATAACGTTGACTAAATTCTTGGAAAGCAAAACTACGATGACGCACAATTTGATGTGCTATATCACGTGTAGTATTAATTTCTAAACAAGCACTTACCATTTCAAGAGGCGACCAATGGGCGTGTTTAATCAAATATTTGATTAGTTTTTCACTTGTTTCTGCATTCATTTGGTTACTTGGATTCGAAACCCTTGCACAATAAGCAATTAGTTCTTGGCAGTCATCCAGATCTAATTCTTTAGGTGCCTGTGAATGAGAAATTAGTTTTACTTCAGTAGTCATCATTAATACCTTTCAATTTATTAACTCTGTGTTCAAGCCAACTTATGGCTGTATGTATATGCCCAGTATCGTGTGGTTCAAGTTGACTTTTAGCATATTTGATTTCGTCTTGTAGAATATCTACACGAATCATATCTCTAAACAACTTGTTTTTGTCTTTACCAGTTTGGACCTTTTTCTTCTTCATCTTCTATTTCGCAAAGTTGTTCTAGTTGTTTATAGTGTTCGTATGCTTTTTTAAGTGCTTCAAATTTTTCTAATTTTTTTGGATCAGGAACTAGAATATTAAGTCTTTTTTCTATTGTTTCTAATCGCTCACGCATTTGACGTTCTGATGTTGGCTCTGTAGAAGTAGTAGTATTGTAAGTATACTCAGTACCTGTATCATTCATATCGCCAATGTCTATAGTAAAAGTAGGTGATGCTATTGTGTCTGAATCATACGTGGCGGTTTCCCCGCCACTGTATGTTACGCTGTATGAATTGTCAGACGTACTAGAATAATCAAATGAAAATTGCTTGTCGTCATCCATCACTATCCACCCATTTTTTCTGCTTTGCGAGCATTTTTAGTGTCAGTGATCTCCTTACGTCTTTCTTTGATTGCTTTTGTCATTTCTTGTAATGCTTTTCTTGCTCTTGTGCCAGCAGCGCCATTACCTGATTCAAATTTCTCATCTTCAGCAAGGAATGCATCCATTGCTGCTTTGATTGCTTCTGTTTGTGACATTATATTTTCTCCATTGTTCATGTCTAATATTTAAACTTACCTCTATTATATAAGCCTTAAAAGCGGTTGTCAAGTTATTTGTGGTTGAATTTATTGCAACTTGTTCAAAATAGTTATGTTGTAATCTAGTATTTCTGCCATTTCTGAATACATCTGTTCAAGTTGTGGTATATCCATTCTTCCTATTTTATCGATTAAATTAAATATTTCTTTTAATCTAAGTGTTGGATCTTCAATTGTGTCATAGTCTTCAGACCAAAATTCGCTGAAAGTTTTAAATCCTAAAGAACGTGCATATTCTAAACTGTACGGGGGTGCTAATAATATAAAAGGTGTTTTAGATGCTATGCACATCAATAACTTTTCACTTATGTTTGCAGTTGGCTGTGCATATCTTGTTTCAGCAACTATAGCAACAAAACACTTATTGTAACTTTGTAAGAATTCGGTTTGATGTAAATCAAGAACTGGCGGAATGTATACCCCATGCGGATTTACAACCTCTAATCTTGAATCTAGTTCAATGTCGATGTTATAATAATTTTCATTCAGCAACTTATTTCCATGCTCAAGTAAAGCACACATAGGTTCTGACAGTTTTGGAATCTCTAACCATCCGTAACTATATCTGTTGTAATCAAAAATACTTCTACTAAATTTAAAATGCCAAGTGTAAAATCCTGGATAGTTAACAAGGTAAGAAATTATTAAATGTCTAGGGTATGTGTATCTTCCAATCGCACACCAAAAATGTTTTTCTATCTTTTTTGGTTTATCAGTTATTTCATATTTTACTGCGTCCTTTACATCTGAAAGGAAAAGGTCTTTACATACTATATCAAAACTATAGTGTGGACCTAAATATTTTTCTACATTAAAATCACAAGTGTAAACTGTAACATTGTAAAATCCATATTCGTCAATTAATTTTTGTATACTATCTAATTCTTCTGATCTAATAAGAGATAAATTATCGTCTATAGTAAATTCAGTATAAAATTGTTTGTTGTATGGTTCTCCTTTTATGTAACAACATAGTGGTTCGTATAGGTAAATCTGCAATCCTTTTTTACTAACTTTTCTTACAAATTTTTCATTAAATTTAACTTGTAATAACCTAGGTATTTTTAAACTTTTGTTGCCGGTATAAACCATCGTAGGAAACTTAGTATCTTTTAAAAATGTTGAATCATTTCTAAGTATGTTACTTTGATTTTTTATAGGTAAGTTTTTGTGATAGAATTTGTGTGAATCAAGGCCCATTTAAACTTTACTCCGTTACCAGTAAGTGCCTGTAATTTGTAATGTATATCTAGGATCAATTCCTATATTACTTGCTGCATGCGGAGTGTCAGGTTGCCATAATACAAATTCACCTGCTTTCCAATTCACAAATGCTCTATCAGCAACTTCAAAGTAGTGTCCAGGTTTCCAATCTTCTAAAAAAACAATAGCACGCCTAACTTCTTGTCGTTCCTTTTTGAAAACTTTACAATAGGTATTGTAATGATCTATATGTGTAGGCATAATATCTAATGTTTCCATTTTGTAGAATACAAAACCAGGATTACGTAAATTAAGCATTTGTGCAATTTCATCTACGTAGTCTGGCATAGGATTGCGACTGTCGTACATTTTACCTGTTGTGTTTTTGTGTGAATAACCTTGCCTTCTCCAAGCGACAGATTCTTCACCTGTAATAGGTTGTCTCACATAGTCGAATTTTTTGTACTCTTCGTCCCAGATTACAGGACATTTTCCTTTAGTCCACATGTCTATCTATATCCAATGTTACGCAGTGGAACCCACCGCCTAGTGTACGTTGATGTCGCATTGGTAACATAGCACATTCTATTCCGTGCTGTTCAAGGACCTTACGTAATGGTTCTTGATTTTTTTCTAATGCTACTAACTTTGTATTTACGCTAAACAAATTCATGTTGATCCAAGTGCTTGCATTACACCAACCTGGATAGTGTCCTATGTCTACAGGATCAGGACACCAAATAATTTTCCAACTACTAAATGGTTCAGGTAAATCTTCTTTGCTTTTGATCCTACTTGGATTTGCAAGCAATAATCCTTCTTGCAAAAATGCCACAGTGCTGTCAATATGCATGTAACTGTAAACATCTTCAAGAAGATGTACTTTAACAGTATCACCTAAAGCATTTTGCAATAGTGTGGCACCTAATCTATTGCCACTGTTGCTTATCAAGTATAATACATCTGCGTTTGCACGAATAATATTTGCAGCATCAAAAGCCGGCGCAAATTCTGTAAGTGCAAGGATGTCTTTGTTGCCTATACAATCTGTATTGTACAACTTTGTTTCATGATAACAAGGGACCTGTAAAGGATCTGTTAAATGTTTTTCAAATGCTCGCCATTCATCTTTTCTTGCCTTAATTGGCATAGGTGTAGCAAGTGTTAAATCCCCGTGTACAAATACCGAGTCTCGTGGACAATAATTATAATAGTTACAATCATTAACATTAGGGCGTAAAACTTCAATTGATTCTCCTTTTAAAAAATCTACAAAGATTTGTAAATCTTCATTTGCTTCTTCTATTACTTGTTGTGGATAAGGACCTTTTTGAATTTTGCTTTCGTCAACCTTATCTGCAAAATTTACACAGCGTAAACTTACATCGATATCTTTAGGAATCTTGGCATTGTCTGCAACACCAACTATTACCTTTTTAAGTTGTCCCCATTCATTACTGTTCATCGAATGCCTCAGGACATATAGATTTCATTGCTTCGATTATTTCTTCAGTTGTAAATTTACCATCCTGTATTCTTTTACTATCTAAATCATAACCGCAATTAGGACAAATATTATGCTCCATCGAATACCTCCATTGAAGGTAGATAAGGATAATCTTCACTAGTCCATAACTTATCTGCTTGTACAGTTTTTAATTTTTCTATACCAAGTTCAGCAGTTTCAGGAGTCATGTAATAGTGATATCCTATTTGTTTAATATTTTGTTCTGCCCACGGCTTGTCATCAGTTCTTCCGTCATAGGACATTTGTTTAAGTGTTGTGTAATCTTGTATTGTAGGACATAGTATTGCGCCGCCTCTGCCCAAACTAAGCATTTTCTTGTGTTGAAAACTTAGACACATTAATTGTCCTGTTATGTAACTATTTCTAGCAAAGTTTACTGCACCGTCTATAATTCTTGTACCACCAATGAAATAGTATTCGCTCCATTTAACATTTACAAAACTCCAATTCAAGTTAAGTTTTTTAAGTGTAAACGGAATGCTTATGTAAGTTCTAGTTGGAATAGTCAATTTAACTTTTGGATTATCGTGTCTTAGTGAAAGTTCTATTGCATGTGTGCAACTATCTGTTGCTACTGCATATGGCGCATCATAATAGTCTGCTATCTGTTTTTCGAACTCTTTGACTGTTTCAAACATACAGGTATTTATATGCGTAGTTAATAAGTACATATATGAATGATTTTACTCTTATTCCGTTTCATAACATTGTTAAGTTTGGACAAAAAACAATGCTGGACGAACCGTTGTTTAACGTGAGTTGGATACTTGGTCGCTTTTGTAATTATAGTTGTAGTTACTGTTGGCCATACGCAAATTCAAATGTTCCAGATCATCAAGATTTTGAAGTGTATACAAATACAATAGACGAAATCAAACGACAAGCGAGAGAAAACGGATTCACTGAATTTCATTTTAGTTTTAGTGGCGGAGAACCAACAGCGTACAAAAGGTTTGGTGATCTAGTTGAATACTATGCAAATGATGATAAGGCTAAGTATCAGAGCATACATCTTACAACCAATTTAAGTCCTGGTGAAAAATGGTGGAAAAGATTTATAGATAATACTAGTCACCTAACACGTCGCAGTATTACCGCAAGTTATCACGCAGAGTTTGCAAACGAAAAAGACTTTGGGGATAGATGCATACAGCTCATGGAAGGAGGAGTATTTGTTACAATTAATCAAGTTATGGTTCCTGAACAATTTGAAGAATATTATGAACGTTGTAGTAGATTCGCAGACAAAGGAATTAACGTCACTCTTAAACCGCAGTCCGACCCTACCGCGTCTAGAATAGTTGATGGTTATACTAAGCAACAAATTGAACAAATGCAAACAGGCTTTCCGCAAAATTGGAAAGGCGAACAAGTCATGCAGATGTATTTAGAAGATGCCAAAGGAAATGATTATGGATTGGATCAAGCAGAAAGAATGAATGCGTTTGGATTCAATAAATTTAAAAATTGGACTTGTAATGCAGGGTATCAAAGTTGCATTATAAGGGGGGTTGAAGTGAAAAGAGCATATAGTTGTGCGGATGAGCCTTTAGGCACGCTTACAGACGGTTTTACGCTGTTTAAAGCACCATCTAAATGTATTACTAGCTCTTGTGTAAGCAGTGCAGACAGCAAAATACCAAAGGTGCTACATGAAGGTTGAATTGGAAGACGTTAAATTTTGGATGGATGCAATTCGGAATAGCGAAGACCGTGACCGTACACTTGAAAGTTTTTGGGGCGGCCAATTGAAATCCAAAGAATGGTTAGTTGAAACATTACAAAAACACAATCATGTTTCTAATGTTAGTTGTATCATATTTGGCGGTTGGAACGGTGTACTAGCAAATATGTTATTCAATAGCACAATAGGATTTAAACATATTACAAGTGTTGATATTGATCCTAAGTGTGTAGAAATAGCAAACACAATAAACAAACGTTATGAGATGGAAGGAAAATTTACAGCGGTTACAGCCGACATGTGTGAATATGAATATACTGAGCAACCTTACATGGTCATTAATACAAGTTGCGAACATCTTACACAACAACAATATAATAAATGGGCAAAACGTGTACCAAGGAGTACAGATGTAGTTTTACAATCTAATAATTATTTTGAACTAGAAGAACATGTAAACTGTTCTAACAGTCTTACTAGTTTTCAGAATAAATCTAAACTAAAATCTATTGTAGTAAAAGATGAATTAGAGTTACCTAAGTATACACGTTATATGTTAATAGGAAGATTTTAATGTTTGAATTTTCAGATCTTAAAACAATACATATTGAGCTAACAACAAATTGTCAAGCCAAGTGTCCTATGTGTTCACGTAATATACATAGTGGCATTGAAAACCCATTACTTAAAATTGTTGGTTGGACACTAGAAGATTTTAAAACTATTATAAACAAAGAAGTATTAGAAACAGTTAACCGTATCTACTTTTGCGGCAACTTTGGAGATCCTTTACTTAATGACAACCTTATTGAAATGTGCAAGTACGCAAAAGAAACAAGTCCTAAAACTGCTATAGGAATTCACACAAACGGTAGTTTAAGAAACGCAAAATGGTGGACAGAATTAGCACAGTCTTTACCACAAGATCATTGTGTGTATTTTGCACTTGACGGTTTAGAAGATACCCATAAATTATATAGGGTTGGCACTGATTGGAATAAAATTATTGAAAATGCAAAAACATTTATTGAAGCAGGCGGCCGTGCTAACTGGACCTATATTAAGTTTAAACACAACGAGCACCAAGTAGAAGAATGTAGAAAGATTGCAAAGGAAGTAGGCTTTCAAGATTTCACAGTTAAGAACACATCAAGATTTTTAGTTGAACCTAAATATGATGTGTGGGACAAAAATAGAATACCTATATACAGTTTAGAAGCACCCTCTGATACTGAGACACATTTTTTACCTAAAGAAGTAATTGATGATTATAAGTCAGTGCTAGATGAAGCAGAGATAGATTGCCATGTGCAGAAGATTAAAGAAATTTACATTGACGGATTTAAAACTCTATTACCTTGTTGTTGGTTAGCACAAACTCCAATGACGTTTTATGATCCTGATCATATTTGCGAAGATGTTGTAGACATGTTGCGTAATCAATACAATAAAATGATAAGCGACTTCGGAGGCATACAAAATCTTGATGCAACAAAAGGAATAAAAAATATTATAAATTCTGATGTATGGCAAAACATATGGAAGAAAAAATGGAACGAAGATAAAATGCTTATGTGTGCAAGAACATGTGGCAAGTTTAAAACTTTTGATATTTCACAACCGCAAGATCAATTTATAGAAAGAGAAATGCTGTAATGACTTGGTACTACGACAAAGAAGATACTAGACTAGGTAAGTTTCAAAGAGAACTTGCAGAAGCATCTACAAAATCTTTTTGTGTGCTACCTTGGATACACATGGCAACTAGACCAAATGGTGATATGAGATTATGCTGTACTTCTAATGCAAGTGGTGCGGGTGATGACCACGAAGTAGGACTTGTAAAGATGGAAGATGGCAAGCCTGCAAACTTTGGTAAACATACACCTATGGAAGCATGGAATAATGATTACATGAAAAGTGTACGTAAAACAATGCTACGTGGAGAAATTCCTGCAAGTTGTAAAGGTTGTTTCAAAGAAGAATCACAAGGTATTGTTAGTAAGCGTATATGGGAAAGTGCTACTTGGAAAAATGACGAAGGTGTTGACATTCCAGAGCTTATTGCACAAACACAAGAAGACGGAACAGTACCTGAAAAACTACAATATCTGGATCTAAGATTAGGACATACATGCAATATTAAGTGTGTAATGTGTAGCCCACACGACAGTAGTAAATGGGTTGCGGACCATAAAAAACTTATTCCTGTGTTACAAGACCCAGAAGTTAAAAGGCAAATGCAATGGGATAAAAAACTTTTTAATAATAAATGGCATGAAAAAGATACTTTTTGGCAAGAGCTTAATGCACAAATACCTTACCTAAAGCAAGTATATTTTGCAGGAGGAGAGCCATTAATGATTAAAGAGCATAAACGCTTTTTAGAAGAAATTATTACACAAGGGTATCAAGATAATATATTAGTAAGATATAATTCTAATGGCTTACTGGTTGACGAAGAACTTATTGATATATGGAGTAAGTTTAAGAAAGTTAAGTTTGCTGTAAGCATTGATTCGTATAAAGAGCGTGATGAATATATTAGGTTTCCGACTGACTTTAATCAAGTTGAGAAAACTTTACACATGCTAGACAACACGCCAGATAACATTCATGTCAGTATTGCAACAGCAGTACAAATATTCAATATAAAAACTATACCTGAATTTATTAAATGGAAAGTTAACAGTAATTTTAAAAAGATGAATGTTGGTTTGATTGACGGACATGTTATGGGTGGCGGCCTTGTAAATGCACACTTAGTACACATACCAACATTTTTAAATATTACAATACTACCTGAAAAAGACAAGCAAGAAGTACGTGAAAAATTTGCTGAACTTAAACAATGGTTATGGGATAACTTTACACAAGATGATGAGTTTTGGAAACACAATCCTAAAGGATGGCGCCAGTGGGAAGGGTTATTAAAGCATATGGATAGTTGTGATAACAGTCATATGTTATCTGGCTTTAAAGAGTATGTAAATAAATTAGACGCAATTCGTGGTTTAGATGCTGCAACTGTATTTCCGGAATTATCACATTTACTATGACAGATATAATTAAAATTGTTAATACTAGGCCGGAAGATTATATAGCAATCACCTACTTCCCTACAGACATTTGTAATTTTGATTGCTCATACTGTTTTCCAGGAAGTCATCCATCTAAGTATAGATATAGAAAAGACACAGACTTTGTTATAGAAAATTTTAAAAAATTATTTTCTTTTTATAAATCAAAATTCAATAAATCTAAAATATATTTTGAAATTGCAGGAGGGGGCGAACCAACACTGTGGCCAGATTTATTAAAATTTTGTAAAGAAATTAAAAAAGTTCCAGACTTATCTATAGCATTAGTATGTAACGGTTCAAGAACAATTCGTTGGTGGAACACAATTATTCCTTATATCGACGAAGTAATGTTAAGTTACCATAACGAATTTACAAAAACAGAACATTATATTAATGTAGCAGATTTGATTTGGGAGAATGGTAAGAAAGTAAATGCCATGGTGTTAATGGATTATCCTAATTGGGATAAGTGTATTGATGCAATTGAACAAATGAAACAAAGCAAATACAACTGGTTTATAAATGCAAAAGAAGTAGTAACAGCACCAGGTCATGATGTAGAATCATATACTCAAGAACAAAAAGAATATCTAAAGCAGCCTATTAAACGTTTGCCTGATTCAAATTATATACTAAACAATTTAGAAGATTATAGGATGGTTGAAAGTGTTGCAATACTTGATAACGAAAAAGTAGTCGCAGCAGGTCCTAACTATTACTTAATTAACAGTATCAATAATTTTAAAGGATGGGCATGCAGTGTAATATCTGAAAAGATAACTATTTTTCCTTCAGGAAAAATAACAGGATCTTGTAACATAGACTTCAATTATAATTTAAATTTATACTCGAAAACATTAGAACAAGACTTAAAAAAAGTTACATCACCTTATGTGACATGCACTATGAATTGTTGTGCTTGCCTAAGTGATAATCATATAACAAAATCAAAACCAACTAATACTATTGAAGCAGTTCCTTTGTAAGAGGTATATCCGCAGCACAGGTACAGAAATTACGTGTGCAAATAATTGGTTTTTCCGGCGGCTCAAAACTTCCATCATAGATATTACCTAGACTACCACCTACTCTGCAAGTTGCACGATGAACTTCACCATCCCAATTAATCATTAGGCTTTCTATTCCTGCATTACAACTCCACCCTTTGAACTGATTAAGGTTTTGTTTGATAACATCATTGGCATGCATCATTTCACCATCAACTAAAACATTTGGCTCTGCTGTAGCATTCTGTTTAAGTATCCATTCAAGGTCTTTACCATCATAACGCATATCGTCAAACACATCATGATCGCCTTCTGTCCAACGTATTCTTCTTATTGCGTATTTTATATTATGACCTGCAAATCTATCTACCGCTTGTTTTACTTTTAGCATGTGTTCATGATGTGCCATAACATTTACATGAAAATCAAAATTGTTTTGTATTTCATTTAATTGATTAAACAGTGTAATTGTTTCAACCTGCTTTGCCCATTGAATATCTTCAAAGTGCAAACTAAACACAATATAATTAACAGGAAGGTCAGCATAAAATTTAGGTGTACGTGTACCATTAGATGTTACAGTTACCCAGTCTAATCTTTGACTTGCATGTTCTAGTAGTTCTTGTATATCAGGATGTACACAAGGTTCTCCTCCTGTTAGACTTAGTCTTATAGGTTTACCTATCTCTGCCAGTGCATCAACAGCATCTTTTAAAACTTTTATATTGGTATGAGGACTAAAGTTGTCATGTATTTCTGCAGGACAATATGTGCAATCTAAATTACAACGCTTGCCAAGGTTCCATTCGACATGAACTGAATCTGCATGTGAATTCCATCTAGGTTCTACTTTATACATACGGAGCAAACTCCGGATTAATAACTTCGAATGGTCCTTGATTACGACTTTTGTCTAAGTTGCGGTTAAAATTAATGCAGTCTTGCCATAGTTCATCATGTAGATCATCTGCTTCTAAGAAGTTAATATTGTCCTGAATCTGCGTTAGTGTAAAATCCTTTATGCGTTCGTCACTTTTAACAAGTTTATAATCTAGAACTTTTGTTTTCATTGCTTCTAATTTAGCAATAACTTTTTGTTTTAGATCTGGTGGAATACATTGTGCTGATAATGCCTTTGGATATTGTACCCTATGACTATAGAAAATAATGTCCATGTTTTCCATGAAGTATTCTATCACTTTGTCTATTTGCATTATGTTGTTTGCTTGCACTGTAAATGCTCCAACTATTCTACTTACTGTTGGTATAGTTTTCATTATCTTAATATTTTCTTCAATCTCTTCAAACTTACCGTTTCCTCTAATATATTCATATACATCATGTACACCATCAATTGAAACGTTAACTGCAACACTTTTAAACTTAGGCCAGTAATCATGTATTGTACGTCCGCCTTTGATTCCTAGTGTGGTACCGTTTGTTGCATATTTGATTTCAATGTTTTTACCGTATGGGGCCAACATGTCTAAAATTTTATAGTGCTGAGGATCCATTAAAGGTTCGCCCCCTGCAAACTCTACACGCCTAAAATGAGGTAGCAGTTTTTCAAAAGATTTCCACCAGTTGTCTGTGTCATTAAATGCATCAATATACTTGCCTGGTGTATCTACTAATTTATCAACTGTAGGTATAAGAAAGTTATTTTCTTTTTTATAAAACTCTGTTACTTTATCCCAGTCTTTCCATTGTGTACTATCTAATGGGTTACACATACGACACTTTAAGTTACACAGATTATTAAGTTTAACTTCCATTGTAGGAAGTTCAAACGGCATACTGTAATCATCTTCTAGTGCGTCTAATGCATCTGGGTATAAGTTGATCCTTGCTTCAGGTATTACTCCTTCTGTATGACGCTGTCTTAAACTTTGTACACCTTGATCTTCTAGTCTAAAGCAAGGCTCACAAACATCAGGACGTTCGTCATTCATAACCTGTCGGCGAACTTCTTTCATTTTATCGCCATTCCAAATTTCTTCTAGTGTGTTGTCTTTGATATTTCCAATAGGAGCACTACGGCAGCAAATCTTAATTGCACCATCTTCTCTGGTTGCTAATCCTGTAAAAGGATGCATACAAAATGTTTTACTTTTGCATGGCATTCATAACTCCCCATTGTCTTTCTTGGCACCAAAAACATTTCTTACATGTTGGCACATATTGTCCGGGTGTGTATGTTTTGTAATCTAGTCCTTTAAACACTTCCGGATATTGATCGTTATCACCTTCACAACTTCTAGTGATGTTTAACAGATCAGCAATATTGTTGTTTATATATTGTTCCATAATCCAATCTTTTTTAATAGCAATAAAAGGATGGCAAACTGTTACACCCATATGTGTTATTATAGCATCTATTGCTGGCTCTTGTCTATCACTTAAAGCACCTTCAAATTCTACGTCAGGATTTAGTGTAACCGCTGCATACCACGCATCTAAGTTTACTTTGTGTGCAAGATACTCGTTAAAAGATCTAAGTATGATTCTGTTGCCTGATTTCATTTTACCATTTTCATCTTTGATCATAGTGGTATGTGGCTCTTCAAGTTCAGGCGGAATAAAGTTAACGTGTCTTTCAAATTCAATATCAGGAAAGTGTCCAACGAACCAATCAAACACTTCTGCTGAAATGTGTTCTTGCCATGGTCGTGATTTCCACATTCTTATCTGTGTACTGATGTGTACTTTGCAATTGTTGTGTAGATTTTTACAAATCAAATATGCAAGTAATGCACTATCTGCACCACCACTTAAACTGATACCAACGTTTTTCCATTCTATGTCCATTGGTAAAATTACATCGTTAATATTTATTTTACGCATAGTCATATTTACCAAGTTATATACACAGTTAATTGCGTTCCGGTAAATATACATATGATACAAAACACCAAATATTCAGTGTCTTTAGATGATATAGCAGGCGTTCTGGGCGATGTATATGACATTGGAAAGTTTGACATATCGGAACAAACTGGCAGTTTCTTTTATGATCCTTGGCATTTAAAACCAGAGTTCATAGGAACAGCATGGGAAACAATTTGGAATAGTTTACCAGATCCAAAAGGCCAAGGAAGAATTATTATTTTAGAATCCCCTAGTTGTTACACTTCACATGCAGACATTGATAATCGATGGCACCTAAACTTATGTGGTGACGAATCGTATCTGATTGATTTAGAAAAACAGGAAATGTTTAAAACTGTGCTTGATGGCAAATGGTATGATATGGATGCAGGTATTCCTCACACTGCTATGAACATAGGTGCTAACATTAGAGCTCAGTTAGTTGTAAGAAAACTATTACCAAAAAATACTATCAATGATCCGAGACATGTAAGAATTACAGGGACTAAAGAAAACGTAAGATACGAGTTTGACAAGCATTTAAGTCCTTGGTTAAACAAGGCAGCAAACAACCAAAAAATTATTAGCAACGTAAAAGTTATTAAGCAAGGTATAGAGTTCGATATTGAGGAAGGATTACTAAGTCAAATTCCTGAAACACCAAACATGGAAATAAAAATAAACGTATGAAAGACTGGGAACCATATCTTAAACTAGACCAAGAAGGCTATCCTTGCATGGCTCAGCAAACTTATGAACCTCTTATAAGCAAAGACGGAACAACATTTTGTAAAAATTATAATGTTGATAGCGAATATCAAAAGATGGAAAACAAACCAAGACCATTTTACACCAAAGAAGTTGTTGATTGGTTTTTCCAGAACGAACTAACATACTTAGAATTTTTTAAAGATAAAAAGTATGCGCCAGAAGTTAAAGATATTGATTATAAAAATCAAAAGATCTATATTAAATGGTATGGCAAGAGCTGTAACCAAATAATAAATGATCCTAAAACAAAAGAATGGCCTGAGTATATGTGGCGTACACAAATTAGAGATATCATAGTTGATCAATATGACGAAGGTGTATACAAGTTGACAATGTATCCACACTGTCATTACATTACAGATAGAAAGCAAATGAAAGCAATTGATTGGTACGGGTGTGTGCCTATAGATGATCCTTTCATTGAGCAAAAATATATGCAAGGTATTATTCACGATACAGCACAATTTAGATTAGATGAAACAGGTGAGCCTATTGACAATAAGGTGAATCTAGAAATAATGTTTAAGCGTAGTCTAGGAGAACATGTTTTATGGGGCGATGAAAACATGAGTTACATATACAGGGAATTGTTTGGAAATGGCTAAATTTTTTGGTAGCACACAATCTATTATTGACTGGGATCCTATTGTTGACCTGTGTGCTAAATCTAGCACGGGTGATTATAATTCAGTAAAGACAGTTGTAGATCGTTCAGAAGGTAACTGGAAAGACAATCCAGAACTACTAGGATCATATCATAATGTAATTAACACTTGGGACGAAGCAGGTTATAATTTAGAAGAAATTCAATGGTGGGACTATTATCCAGGCGAACACTTTGATATTGAAATACAAAACAAGTTTGCAAAACTAGTGAACGCACAGCCTCTTAGAGTTTTTGTAAGCGATGTTGCTCCATGTAACAATGTGCCTTATCATTGGGACGTAGAAGATAATGAAGAAGAATGGTTGAAACTAGGTAAACTTAAACGCTGGGTATGTTTTATGGACAAACCGCGTTGGGGCAATGTTCTTATACTAGAAGACCAGTGCTTCCATAATGTAGCACAAGGTGACATATGGGAATGGGATGATTATCGCAGTCACCATGCAGGAACAAGTATGGGCGTACATCATCAATACCTGTTTCATTTTTTAGGAAGGCCAAACAAATGAAAAATTTAGGTGTATGTGATACTATTGATTGGGATAAAGTTATTAAACAATGCGCAGGTGTTGATCCTGAATTTGTAGGGCCAAGTCACAAGCGCGGAGACAATATTCCAGGTTTAGATCCTATACTAGATATGTGGGAACTAGCAGGAATCAAAACTGTACACGAAGGTGGTACAGCAGGTTGGGATATGTTTATTCCAGGCAAACAGTTTGACCAAAGCATAGTTGATGCTTGGAACAAATTTTATGGATTGGACTGTAAGAATGTATGGATAAGTAGAATACATCCAGGACGTTTTGCACCTATTCATTGGGATGTACATGATAACGAACAAAGTATTGCTGATTGTCCTAGATATCATTGCCATATAGGTAGTCCGCAATGGGGGCATATTTTTATTGCAGGCAATGAAACATTTTATAATATTCCACAAGGTACAACTTACGAGTGGAAAGATAGAAAGATATGGCACGCCGGGACTAATTGCGGTCTAGTGCCTAAATATATATGGAACGCATGGTAATGGAAAAAATTTTATATTTAGATCATCCGCTGATTTCTGTTTACACAGATATTGTAGATAATGAAACTTGTGATAAGTTTGTAAAAAAATATACAGATATTGGAATGAATCCTAATGCAGGGTTAGAATCTAGAGAACAAACACACGGACAAATTACAGAGGAAGTTGAACAGCGTAGTATTAGTTGGGACACTTCAACTGAAGATAGACAATTTTTTAGAAATAAAATTTGTGAAGTATTAAACATACCTGACAGTCATATTGAAGCAGGGGATATCTACAGATACGATACCGGTCAATACTTTGGACTACATCATGACTTTCCATATACACCAGAAGACATCGCTTATTACGCTAAAGGCGGTGATAGAAAAGCAACCGCAATATTTTGGTTAAATGATGGTTATGAAGGAGGCGAATGTGACTTTCCAGAGTTAGGTGTTTGTGTTTCTCCTAAGAAGGGAGGAATGATGTATTTCGAATATGACTATGATGATGAAAAGATAAACAAAAGCACAATACATGAAGGCATGCCAATTACTAAAGGTGCTAAGTGGATTGCTGCATTTTTTATTGCAAATGGTCCGAGGGTAGAATGAACATTGTCGTGCTAGGCGGAACAAAAGGTATAGGTAAAATCCTTTCAGCATATTTCAAACTTAAAAATTCAAATATAAAAGAGTTTGGCAGAAGCAGTTCTTTTGATGAAGTAATTGATGCTGCTAAAACTTGTGATGTGTTTATTTGTAATGCTTACGCAGATGGCACGCAACTAAACTATATAGAAACGCTTAAAGACTACAACATAAAAATTATAGTAAGTGGCAGTATTGCAGCAGATTCACCTGATCCTGATATGCCTGTATACAGTTTAGATAAAAAAAATTTACGTCAAAGAATACTTGAAATATCTCAATCCCGTGATGAATGTAAAGCAAATATATTATTACTAACACTGACAGGAACATCAGTAAACGAATATCAAACAATACATAATACAATAGACTATTGGCTACAAAACAGTACAATTAACGAAATTAGGTTTACAATATAATGAATCAATATAAAGAATTTACATCTTGGGTAGACGTTGACAAGTGGAATAAAATTTGCAGTGAGATTTATAATGCAAAAGTTCTAAACGAATCTAGTAACAGAATGACTAAAGAAAAATGGATTCTCGCTGCATTAAAGTTAAGCAATCATATGGATAACATAGATTGGGTTGATTGTTATGACTACGATGTAATATTCGAAGAATGGTCTTTAGGAAAAGTTGAAATTAAAACTGGTAATAATCCTATGTTTAGCAAAACAATGTGTAAACAAAAAGATATAGTAAAACTTAAATTAAAAAACATTTATGAAAGTTCATATGATAGAGACACACTTGATAAAGACTTTGATCATTTAATGGTTGTAAATCTTTCTCCTGTATTTTGTGTTGCTTTCTGTGATTATGCAACTGCAAATAAACATTTAGTTCAGTTAAAAGATGGATTTCTTACAAAGATACCTATAGATGAGTTAACTATAGTATATAAAGAACCTAACAATTTTACACAAAGTAAAATAAATTTTGATCCTAAAAGCGTAATTTTAGGACAGTTACAAGAAGCAGGTTACTAAATGAGTAATAAAATTGTAATTACAGGACATACCAAAGGTATTGGAAAAGCAATATTTGATAAATTTACTGAAGTAAGTTGTCATGAGATTATAGGTATGAGTCGTAGTAACGGTTATGATATTGAAAAAAACTTTGACAAGATTGTACAAGAAGCAACTGGTGCGGAAATTTTTATTAACAATGCTTATAGAGACGGACAGCAATTAAAACTGTTCAACGCACTTAAAGACAAAGTTGACATGATGGTTGTTATGGGCAGCGTTAGTAGACACTATCCTGAGCTTATTCCTACAGACTATGTACATGATAAACAAGCACTTGCAGAAGCATGTAGATTAGAGAGTATTAATCCTAACGGCATTCCTATACTGCACTTAGATTTAAGTTTTATAGAAGGTACTGAAATACAAGAGGACGATCCTACAGCATTCTTGAGCGATTACAATACACCATTAAATGATATTGTTGACACAATTATTTTTTGGGCGCAGAAGCCTACTATAAGGCAAATTGAATTTAGATGGAAACTGACTGAACACGTCAGAAAAGAATTAGAACGTATTAATCCTAACTTAGACCCATCTAGGGTACAATTCTAAATTAGCATAAAATTTATCGGGGTGTATTTCCCAAACTGTTTGATCGGTATGCCTGTAATGCACTTCTTTGACTTTGCTTACAACACCTATCTTAGCAAGTGTAGGAAAGTATATTGAATGTACTAGACGTTGGCTTCCTTCTTTACTTTTGTTTGAAGTTGCATACACTCTACCTTTACCTTTTGTCCACTCTAAACACGCAGGAAGTAAAAACTGATCAGTAAGGTTTTGATGTTCAGCACAAAGTCGATGTGCTTTTACTAATCCGTTGTGTGGTCTCGCATCACCAAACGTGCATACCCTTGTAAGTATCCTATAACTGTTAGGACCCATAACATCATCAAAGGAATGTGCTGCAACACTTCCTATAGCAGTATCGTTTTCGTATAGTATCCATGCATTCCATTCACGCTCATTACGAAAGCAGTCAATCATTACTTTCTGACTAGCATTGTTTACGAAACCTCTGCTTTCAGCCTTAGCATAAAACTCAGACAAGTCTAAGTTTTCGTTCCATTCAACTAATTTATGCATAAATGTCTTTTGCCTTTTCCATTACATCATCAGGAAAGTTTGTTTTAAAACTATCAAATGCTAGTCGTTGTATTTGAACATGATCTGTAGGAGTGTTAACATCAATGCCTGCTGCTGTCATTTTAGGAAATAGATCCGCTTGTCTATCCTCACTGATATGACTCATCACGCTGCGTAAACTAATAGGTAAGTCTGTGTCTTTGTAACAGAAAAAATAGTTTATGCTTTTAAGTGACCCATCTACGACAAAGTAACTGCTAGGGTGCATACTGTATTTGTAAATGCCTAGGTTTCTATGTGCTTGAATGATATCAAGCATTTGATCTTGCCAAGAGTCAACAACACTATAATCTTTACCTTGGCATCCTGCAAGTTCCCACATATCAGGACCGTCAATTTTCAGAAACAATTTTCTGTTAACAAAGTCAATATCTTGTATTTCTGGAATATGTTGTGGATAGTGCATTTCCATTTCTTGTATAAAATTAATCTCACGTAACCATTTTTCTTCCATTAGGTCAGGATCAACTACTTGGTTGTGTCCGCCATGATATTGCTCATCATTGTAGTACCATTGGCAAAAAGTCTTTTTATCCTTACTAATCAAACTGGTGTAGATTAAGTTATTTCGGCATTGTCCTTTTCCTGGAACTGTGTTATAGTAATATTCAAAGTTGTTACTCATAGCACTATTTAACGGTAAATATCTACATGATAAAAGGAATTGGCGGAAAGCCTTATATTAACTTAGATCCACACCTGGATATATCAACATTTAGAAAACTACATCCAGAGATTGCCAAAGGATTTGCATTAGCAAGAGATTACGCAAAAGAAGGCACTTGGATGACTCCTGGCTTTGAATGGAAAGATTCAAGTTATATTCTGAATTGGAAACCCATATATAAAGCATGGGAAGATTTTCAAGCATTGGAAGATAATGATCCTATCAAAGTAGAAGGCACTAAACTTATACCTAATGACTGGAGTAACTATAAAGAGCGTAACACATTTACACGCTACCTAAAAACAACAATGGGTGCAAATGATCCATACATCTATTACTTCCTTTGGAACGAAGGTGACTGGAATGAACGTAATGCTGAAAGACAAAAGACAGAAGAAAGCAAATACTTTCCAGGTGTCGTAAAATGGGTAGAAGATTTACAAACAAATAATATCATTGATCGCATTGGCAGGGTTATTTTCTTTCACTGTGATCACAATGGCAGAGCATTTGAACACAGAGATTTAGACGCAGACAATGGAGTACATGATGATAAGCAATATAGTCCGCACAATAATGAATTTATACATATACGCTATCGCACAAAAAGAGGATTCTATATTTGGGATCCGGAGTCAGAAAACAAACATTACCTAAACTGTAATGCAGCATTTTGGAATGACCAAGACTGGCATGGCGGTGAAAACAGTGTAGAAGTAGAATACGGCTTACGTATCGATTGTAAGTTTAC
>Ga0181563_10001192_pt1 | contig 25779 bp, 17 predicted proteins | sample 011ome_25_FD_133759 | JGI IMG/M metagenome (GOLD analysis project Ga0181563, IMG submission 133759) | Coastal salt marsh microbial communities from the Groves Creek Marsh, Skidaway Island, Georgia - 011512CT metaG (megahit assembly) | ecosystem: Environmental > Aquatic > Marine > Intertidal...
GGTTTAAGAAGGTCGTCATGGCTTCTACCCCATCAATCATCCCTTCATCCATATTCACGTCCAAGATTTGAGCGCCCCCCTCGACTTGGTCGCGTGCAATATCTAAGGCTTCGTCAAACTGACGCTCCTTGATCAAGCGCAAAAACTTACGCGAACCCGTTACATTCGTGCGCTCACCAACGTTAACAAAATTGGTCTCCTCAGTAATTACGAGTGGTTCTAACCCACTGAGTTGCATAGGACGCGGTGGAAGGTTAGTGCTCATAGGTTCTTGGGCTGTAATTTTTCGATAAGTCAGCAATGGCTTTAATGTGTGCCGGTGAAGTTCCACAGCAACCGCCAATGATATTAATCAAGTTCAAATCCAAATAATCTTTAATTTGCGCAGCCATCTGCTCTGGTGTCTCATCGTATTCACCGAATGCATTTGGCAATCCTGCATTTGGGTGTGCACTCACTGCAAACGGGGCTTTGGCATCTAAGGTTTGCAGATAAGGCATCAATTGTTTGGCACCCAAGGCACAATTCAAACCAACACTTAGCAACGGAGAGTGGCTTACGGAGATTAAGAAGGCCTCAGTAGTTTGACCGCTCAGTGTACGCCCAGAAGCATCGGTAATGGTACCACTCAACATGATCGCCACCTCTCTGCCCGAGGCATCTATGGCGTCCTGGGCAGCAAAAAGCGCAGCCTTGGCATTGAGGGTATCAAATACCGTTTCGATAAGCAATGCATCCACGCCCGCATCAATGAGGGCAACACATTGCTCATAATAGGTGTTCTTGAGATCGTCAAAGGTCACGGCACGATAGCCTGGGTTATTGACATCAGGACTTAATGATGCGGTCTTATTGGTAGGCCCTACAGAACCTGCAATGAATTTAGGCCCTTGACCTCCTGCCACTTCATAACGTTCGATGGCGCGACGCGCGGCCGCTACAGCTGCTACATTCAATTCTACCACGAGATTACTCATGTAATAATCCTCCATAGAAATGGAATTCGCATTGAAGGTATTGGTCTCGAGGATATCTGCTCCTGCCTCTAGGTAGGCATAATGTATATCTTCAATCGCCTTAGGCTGGGTAAGCACTAAGAGGTCGTTGTTCCCTTTCAACGGGTGAGAGTAGTCCTTAAAACGTTCACCACGGTAATCTTCTTCCTCAAACTTGTAGGCTTGAATCATGGTACCCATCGCGCCGTCGAGCACGAGAATCTTTTCCTTTATGGCCTGTTGTATTGTCATCTCCTTGTAAGTTAGGTGCTATGAAGAAAGCATGGAGATGCAAAGATCCGTATCATTCCCTTTCGGGTGGGTGGTGGCACCCGGCGCTTCCGGGTTGCCAAGACTTCACAGGGCCCAATCCCTCCGTCTTTCTTGATAGCTAGACAAAAGTAGAACGGATTTTTGGAAAATTTAAAATCAAGCGCAGACAATTTCATTTTGTTTTCTACTTTTGACGCCGTGGAAGGATTTGACTGCTTGCAACCACAGTAAAAAATGCTAAATACAGATCATAGCATCTCGCTGAGCAAGCAACACCTCCTTTCTGGCTAACCTAAGAGCAACCCTAAACAGAATAGAGATGTCTTACTTTTTTACATCCGAAAGCGTGTCCGAAGGGCACCCAGATAAAGTAGCTGATCAAATTTCAGATGCCATTATCGACAACTTCTTGGCCTTCGACCCTCGATCGAAAGTCGCCGTTGAAACACTCGTAACCACAGGCCAAGTAGTATTGGCCGGCGAAGTAAAATCTTCTGCCTACCTCGACGTACAAAGCATTACGCGCGGTGTGATCGAGCGTATTGGCTACACCAAGAGTGAATACATGTTCGAAGCAAATTCGTGTGGTGTATTGAGCGCCATTCACGAGCAAAGCTCAGATATCAACCAAGGTGTTGACCGCGGTTCTATTGAGGACCAAGGTGCCGGTGACCAAGGAATGATGTTCGGTTACGCATCTAACGAAACCGAAAACTACATGCCATTGGCATTGGACTTGAGCCATAGAATTTTGAAAAAATTGGCCGAGTTCCGTCGCGACGGCAGCCAGATTGATTACCTACGTCCAGATTCAAAAAGCCAGGTGACTATTGAATACGGCGACGACCACAAGCCGCAACGCATCGAAGCTATTGTTGTGAGCACGCAGCACGATAACTTCGGCCCAACGGACGACGCAATGTTGGCGAAAATCAAAAAAGACATCGTTGAGCTGGTCATCCCCGCTGTGAAGGTAGAACTCCCCGAACACATCCAAGCGTTGTTCGGCGACGATATCAAATACCACATCAACCCTACGGGTAAATTTGTAATTGGTGGACCGCACGGAGATACCGGATTGACCGGTCGTAAAATCATTGTAGATACTTACGGCGGTAAAGGTGCACACGGTGGCGGTGCTTTCTCAGGAAAAGATCCTTCTAAAGTAGACCGTTCGGCGGCCTATGCCACGCGTCACGTTGCAAAGAACTTAGTAGCTGCAGGTATCTGTGACCAAGTATTGGTTCAGGTATCCTACGCCATTGGTGTCGTAGAGCCTATGGGGGTGTTCGTAGATACTTACGGTACCGCCAAAGTTGATTTCACCGATGGAGAGATTGCTGCGAAGGTCAAAGAGATCTACGACTTCCGTCCAGGATTGATCGAGGAAGAATTGAAATTGCGTCAGCCCATGTACAGCGAGACTGCTGCCTACGGACATATGGGACGCGAACACGAGGTAGTAACCAAAACCTTCAAAAGCGCAGATGGCAAATCTGAAATCAGCGTAGATGTAGAGCTCTTCACTTGGGAACGCCTAAACTTCGTCGACAGATTCAAAGCAGCATTTAACGCCTAATGAGCGGTTTCAAATACAGTGTAAAGAAAAAAACCCGAGCCTCCGGCTCGGGTTTTTTATACTCTACATCTAGGTCGCTCTACCGTACCACGGAGATAGTCTCTCTCCACAATCCATTCGTTCCACGCAGAACTATCTGGTAAGTACCCGCAGGGAGATTGCTCAAGTCAAGATCTTGCACAAACGGTACATCAAGAATTTGCGCTCCTGTGCTTGAATACAGTGTGATTCGCTCAGCGGCAGAGCATTCAATGTGTAGCGATCCAGAAGTTGGGTTTGGATAAAGAGATGCTTCTAAAAGCTTTTCATCAATTCCAATGCCACTGGTCACCACAATAGGGCTATTATCTGACCCAGAACACCCGGCAGTATTGGTCACAAGTAAGGTAACGATGAACGTTCCCTTGTTCTGGTAAGTATGCTGCGGGTTCGGCGTCGTAGAGTTATTGCCATCGCCAAAGTACCACTGCCATGAATTGGCATACATTGAAGAATCTATAAACTGAACGGTCGTGCCCGCTTGTACGGTATCAGGGAATTCTGAAGCGACGTACAACACATCATTAACAGCGACAGACTTGAAGGTCGTATCAGATCCTCCTGAGTTACTTGTAACAAGCATGACCGTATACGTGCCTGGCTTGTTGTAGGAATGCTGAGGGTTCACGGCCCCTGAGAATTGACCATCACCAAAATCCCAGTGGTATTGGGCTCCGTTTGAACTTTCATTACTGAACGAAACTGTACCATTACAAGCATTTTGTACTTGAAATTGGAAATCTGCCGTAGGTGCAAATACCACATTTGCGAGTAACTGAACTACTTGTAAGCTATCATTGTTCGAAATAGTCAACAATCCACTTTCAATTCCACTATTTGTTGCGGTGAATGAAATGTACAGCCATTGTGAAGAACCCGGTGCAATTGTTTGTTGAGTCCAGTTAGGCACAAAATGCGAGTTATTGGAAGTGATATTGCCAATTGTGAGATCTGTACAACCCTCATTCTCAATCAGTATACTATCCAATACTGGAACAGTACTATATATGCTTCCAAAATTTAGCGATGAGGTGCTAAGAGTCATATCAGGCTCACTAACAACATTCACAGTCATGGGGACTTGGTATAATGGATCCCCGGGATCATTGGTTTCAAAAATTACAGATGTGTTATAGGTGCCCAATGCAAGATTTGATACTGTCACAAGAATACTTTTTGACACCGTTGCTCCTGCATTTAATGTGCCCGATGAAGCACCAACTGGACTGGCCCAAGTAACATCATCTTTTTGCCAAACATGAACCAAACAAGCTTGACCAGACACAGAATTATAGTTATACGAATATAATTGAATGGTTAAATATCCTGCATTTACAACATTTGTTGCTTGCCACCCTGTGATGTACCCACTTATTGTATCGTTAGTATAATTGGTTACATTATTGTCATAAAAAGTCTGAACATAAGAACCATTAGCATAGAGATAGAAATAGTTATTCGTTTGGCTGTATTCACCATTGAGTACTATTTCATAGAAAATGGTATCTGAATCTATAATGTTATTGAATGTGTATACTAACGAATTACTGTAGTTAGGGGCCGTGTAAAGCCATGATTGAGTGTATGAAGAATCATAAACTTCTGCCACATCTACGAGGTAAGAAAGCTGAGCTTGTCCATTATTTGATATGGTATATGGCACAGTTGTGAAACTATTACATTTATTCACAGTAACATTTATACTCGAAGGAGCTACGCCAATATCCGAAGCGCCGACAATTGTCGCAGTTAAACAACGATACACTGTATCTACCGTCGAATAAATTGATAATGTGTCACTCACACTACCAAGTGTACTCTGATAAAGTGACACAGGAATGTATCCCGTATCACCAGGAGCGATATTTAAACTCACACTTCCTGTCGTAAAGGAAAGACCCGTCGTTGCCGCAGAAGTTATTTGTAATGTGTCACACCCAATATTGTATACCGGCACATCTCTAGTATGCACCACATTTTGATAAGATGAACCAAAATCCAAACAACTTGTGTCAATTAAACTCTCACCTTGACCGTTTATCGTAAAGTTCACAGGAATAGAAAACACTGGATTTGATGGATCATTCGTGGATATTGAAATGTTTAAATTATAAACTCCTGCTGCTAGGGTATCAGCGTGGGCTGTTCCAATTACGACTGATGTATCACCGCCAAGGGTATTACCGGTTGATGCGTCGAAAGTAAGCCAGTTGATTCCGGTTGCTTTTTCACTTAATGTACTTTCGAAAATATTGTCCAGAATTTTAGTAATATCAGGATATACAGTGTTGAAATTGAATCCATAATATATTACCTCACCATCTCCTAAGGGGAAATAACTTAATGCCTGACGATAATAGGTGTTATATACTAAATACACATATCCTGAATTATAAATGTAAGCATCGAGAACCGCAGACTGTGGCACGAAAGAGGTACTAACACCTTGTACATAAGGATGGGTGGAATAGCTGCTATTTACGTAATGGGTATAATTTGTATAATTCCCATAGTAATACCCTGTGATGAAATTCATATCCAAGATATTGTCAACGTAGGTACTCCCCATTATCAACATTTTACCACCATCATTAACCCAATTAGACATATCATTTTGGATTGCGGTGTAATCCGAAGATGCAGATGAATTGGTAATAGGAGGGAATATTACTACATCCGCCCAACCAAGTTCATTTGAAATCGCGGATGTGCTTGTTACAACCTTTATGGCGACATCTTCAACAGTAGCCATATAATTTTGGAAATTGCCCCAAAGTGTAGGATAAACATTACTATTTACCAATAGTACATTCAACACCTCTCCTGATGATACTGTCCAATTCATATTTGTATTGGATGCAGAATTACCGAAAACAAGATTAAATGAAATGCTATCACCACAATTTTGAGTACTCACATTTATTGCACTCGTGTTAGCCCAAGCTGAAGGAGACTCATCGACATAACCAGAATAACATAAAGGCCAAGTAGTATCACTAGTTACAACGTACACAGTATCATTAAAAGCGCCAACCGTAGTAGGCTGTATAGTTATGATCACTTCATCACTATCTAAAATCGCAATTGAACTAGAAACGGCGGCGGCGGAAAATGCGCTACTTGAAGAAAAAATAGTCCCAAATAAAAGACTATCGCAGCCAAGGTTTGATACAGATAGAGTATCGTATAGAACACTACCTTGAATCAAGGTATCTAGATTGAAACAAGTATTCCTGTCAATATATGTTTCTGATTCACCATCAAGGGTCAAATTGATTAACAGTGTTATACTACTATCAATTGGATCATTTGAATTAATATATGCAGTATATTGATAGTACCCTTCTATTAAACTATCGGAATATATACTCATGTAAACTAGCTGTGAGTCCCCGGCAGTAATAGTATCATTAGCTGGATTGAATGAGATATCAGATGGATTCGCACATGGCACGCCACAATTTGCCCCGAACGATGCCATTTGCGTCCCAAGATTTGTCGCAGAGGTATTGGTGTAAGAATCAATAACAACACCATTTTCAATAACATTCAAACCTATTTCTGACTTATAACTTCCTGTTGCTGTGACAACAATATTATATGTGTCACCAGAGCATAACATCACATTTTGGGTATAAGAATAGCCCGTATAGAATGAGCTTCCCAATGTATACAATACATTTCCATCAGAGTCTATGAGATCTACCAATGCTCCATTCCAACCATCACCATAAGAATCTGTCAACTGTATCGTGAACATGCAAGAAGCAGTTGAATTTGCTGAAACTGCATCCATTTGATAATTCAGTGGTTGCTGTCCGTCATTATAAATCCAAAAAGGAATCACCACGGAATCAGGACAACCAGATACAGAAATATTAAAATTAGAGCTGTCTAATTTTATGGATGCTGCATCATAAGCTTGAGCACTTAAATACACCACAAAACTAGAATCAGGAGTAAACACTTCGATTGAATCTAAGTAAACACCCGCCAGAGGGGCGTTAAAACTGTAATCTAAATAGGCAGTATCATTGGCTTGGATATTCGTTAAAGTTGCTGAGAGATTTGTCGAATTGACCCGAATAGAATCTACTTCTAGTAATGAACACCCCGTATTTTGCACTCGTAAAGAGTCAATGAAATTTTGACCGGTGGGTATGAGACCTAACTGAATGGTGTCACTTTGAGGGGTGAATTCATATCCCCCTATAACATTGATATTTACAGGAATAGTATCTAAGTTAATCAATGTATCATTGGATTGAACCGTTATATAAGATGTATATGAACCTGCAGCTAATCCCGTCGCATCGAATTCAAGACTAAAGGTAGAACTGTTACCCGCAAGCACAACAGTAGAGGAAGGACTCACCGTCAAACGACTAGTCTCTGACCCGTACCCGATACGAATGTCATCTACGAATGAAACATCACTTGAGTAATCATTTACCAGACGTAAGTAACTGACATAATCTGCTGCCGTATTTGATGTTGGATTTAAAAAGCTAAAGCTATCATAATATACCCCGTTGATATACATGTCGAAAGTCTCCGTCGACCAATCAATGTTGCGGTATTCTATATGTGCCCAATTTCCGAGTGAATTAGAAACGTATTCGAACCCTAAGTATCCGCTTAAGGTTTTTCTGCGGATACCTAGCCTACCATCACTATACCAGAAAGTATATCCCAAGACGGATGGGTTAGTTGAATTTCCACTTGACATTTGAAATTTACATGCACGGTATCCAGAAGTATTAGCACGAGTTCGATACGAGAAATAGGTCGGTTGAAATCCTGGTCCACCATCAGCTACTGGAATACTTACGGGTTCACTTGATGAGGCGCTTGTCACTCTCAGAGAATGGGTTCCCTGTGCTGCAACAGTAGATCTTGTTAAAGATGCACTACCGGAAAGCATGGTTGCCCCTTCCAAATCATTGTCAAAATGGATGTGTTCCGACCCAGATGTATCAAATACTTCGACAGTTGCAGTCAATGGTCCGGCACCGGTATCATTCGAAAGTGTCCAATATTCTGTATGGATTGTACCACAAGGTACATTCATATTGAGCGGATTAGTAAATGCCAATAAAGAAGGGGCACTAGAAATGTTGATGCTTACCGTAGTGGTATCTGAAGTATTACAATTTGCAGCAACGAGCGTGACTGTATTTACACCCGGCGTGGCGAAGGCATGGCTAGGGTTTTCTTCGGTTGAAATCGTTCCGTCCCCAAAATCCCATATATATTCTCCAGCATTTGATGACGTGTTTACGAACTGTATAGGAATATTGTAATTCTGACTAGGTGCAGAATAGGTACAATTGGCCGTGGGAATACTACTCGACGATGTGCTCCAACTCGCCACGAAACCTGATGAGTTACCATAATAATTTGTATAGAAGCGTATAGTTAAAGCACCTGAAGATCCTTGTATGGGGTTACCACTGTTAGGTAAGGTCGATGTCGAACCTGAATAATAACCCAAATAAGTAGAACCGGATAAACCAACGCCATCATAGATTTGAATGAAGTCACTTCCATGGTATAGATTCCAATTTGTAAATGATAAACTAACAGTATCATTACCAGGTGGATTTATTACGACATAACCGTTGTTGTAAGATGTGTAGTTACCGTTGATACCTCCTCCATCGACTAAAACACCAGAACATTCGGTTGTAGTATCAGTGGAGCCATCAATGGGCATTGAAACTATAGTAGTTTGCGCAGAAAGTCCCATCGAAACCAACAGCAAAAAAAGTACGCGATTCATCATGCAAAACAATTTGCTCAAATATAATCACCTAAGGACTTAATGCGAGTATCCAACGAGTAAACGATAACCTTCTTCAAATTTTAGACGTTGAAATAATGATTTGGTTCAAGTTTCTATGAACCCTACAGTCCCTACCTTTGTCTCTGTATTGATTGATCACCATGATAGAAACAGATTTACTGATAATTGGCGCAGGACCCACGGGTCTTTTCACCGTGTTCGAGGCGGGGTTATTGAAGATGAAATGTCACCTGATCGACTCACTTCCGCAACCCGGCGGACAATTGGCCGAAATCTATCCCAAAAAACCTATTTACGACATCCCAGGATATCCTGTAGTGATGGCGGGCGAATTGGTGGACAACCTCATGGAGCAAATCAAACCCTTCAACCCAGGCTTCACACTCGGAGAAAGCGCAGTGACCATTGAAAAAATGGAAGATGATTCGTTCATCGTCACTACAGATAAAGGCACCCAGCACAAGGCACCATCAGTAGCCATTGCGGGGGGCTTGGGAGTGTTCACGCCGCGCAAACCGCCCATCGAAAATCTACCGGCCTTTGAAGATAAAGGTGTGGATTATATCGTTCGAGATCCTGAAAAGTTCCGCGATAAACGAGTGGTGATCTCTGGAGGTGGGGACAGCGCATTGGACTGGACAGTGTTCTTGGCAGATGTTGCGAGTGAGGTGAGTTTGGTGCATCGCAGAACCTCCTTCCGCGGACATTTGGATACGGTGGAAAAGGTGCAAGAATTGGCCCAGCAAGGAAAAGTGAAACTCATCACGAATTCTGAGGTGGTGGATGTTCATGGTACGGACCAATTATCTCAGGTCACCATCAAGCAAAAAGGCGCCGAAGATCTGCTCATGGATTGCGACCATTGGCTTCCATTGTTTGGACTGACCCCTACCCTCGGCCCTATTGGGAATTGGGGATTGGAGATTGAGAAGAATGCCATCGTGGTCGACAATGCAACGGATTACCGCACCAACATTGAAGGCATCTACGCCATTGGTGATGTCAATACTTACCCGGGCAAACTCAAGCTCATTCTCTGTGGATTTCATGAGGCAACCATTATGGTGCAAAGTGCCTTCAAGCGTGCCTTCCCGGACAAAAAGCTTTCGTTTAAATACACTACCGTTATGGGCGGCGTCGGCAGCCTCGAATAAGCATGTCAGATATTACCGTACACATCATAGACCGCGAAGGCGTGCAACACGATGTTGCTGCTCCAACCGATATGAATATGAACCTCATGGAGGTGTGTAAGGCTTATGAATTACCGGTCAAAGGAACCTGTGGCGGCATGGCCATGTGTGCCTCGTGTCATTGCTACATTGAAAGCAACCACGAGCTCAACGATCCTTCCGAAGATGAGGAGGATATGCTTGATCAAGCGTTTTTTGTTGAAGACAATAGCCGATTGGGGTGCCAAATTTTCATGAAGGAAGCGCTCGATGGATTGACCGTCCGTTTGGCCGAGGAAAGCGAATAATTCCATCATTATCGCCTCCCCTCTTTCCTACCATCAAACTTGAATGTTATCTTAGCGGGATTCAGATCTATCCCATGAAAAAGACATTCATACTCCTAACGGCAATGTTCGTTTCTTTCGGAAGCATTGCACAACAAAGCATCGACCTAAGCACCCTTTGGCAACGCTACGCCTTCTACGCAGGCGGTATCAGTGGATTGCACAGCATGAACGACAGCAAGCACTACACGGCTCAGGGTGAAGGAACCATCGAAAAATACAGCTACATGACCGGTGAGAAAGTAGCCACCCTTCTTGATGTGAACTTTCTGGCTCAAGAGGAAGAGCGCGTGCCAAACTTTGACAGCTACAGCCTTTCCAACGATGAGCAGTGGGCATTGCTCGAAACGGAAACTGACCAAATCTACCGTCGAAGCTCAAAAAGCGTCGTGTACGTAGTGAATCTTCAGTCGTTGCAAGCCACAAAGATTCGTCCGGAGAAAATCAGCAATGCTACCTTTTCTCCTGATGGCGAATATGTGGCCTATGTAATGGACAACAACCTGTACATCTACGACATCAGCGAAGATGCTCACATCCGCATCAGCTCCGACGGCAGCTTTAACCACATCATCAATGGGGCTACCGACTGGGTGTATGAAGAAGAATTTGCCATCGTGAAAGCGTTTTGGTGGTCGCCAAATTCTGATAAAATTGGCTTCTTAAAATTTGACGAAAGCAACGTCCGCAGCTTCAATATGGACCTCTACGGCAAGGAATTGTATCCTAATCCTTACACTTTCAAATACCCTAAAGCTGGCGAGGATAACAGCGTTGTCACGGCACACATTTGGGACATGAACAGCGGCACCGTAAGCAATGTATTAACGGACATCGACTACGAATACTTGCCGCGCGCCAAATGGTCGAATGAAAACACTTGGATCATCAGTACCCTCAATAGATTGCAAAACACCTTGGACCTCTACGCCGTGGATGCCACTTCAGGAAATGCTACTAACATTTACCACGAGGAGGACGAGAAGTATTTAGAAATCAACGACGAACTCCACTTTTTGGAAGATGGATCGTTTATCATCTTAAGCGACAGAGACGGCTGGAACCATTTGTACCATATCGCCTCTAACGGAAAGATCAAGCGCCAAATCACCAAAGGAAATTTCAACGTCACGACCTTCTACGGCATTGACAAGAACAAGCGATTGTACTACCAGAGCTCTGAGGCCAGTGCCACAGAACGCAACATCTACAGCATTAAATTGAATGGCTCGAGTAAAACCCCTGTTGCTGGGAACAAAGGAACGAATAACGCGACCTTTACGCCGGACATGACGCTCTTTGTAAACACCTTCAGTGCAGAAGGACAACCTACTAAAGTTACTCTTGTGGGGTCACGAAAAGGAGAAGTAATACGCACGATTAAAACTAACGAGCGTGCGGAAAAAGCCCTCGAAACGTATACCTATACCCCGAAGGAGTTCTTTACCGTTAGAACGCCGTCTGGCGGCGACTTGAACGCCTGGATGATCAAGCCAGTGGATTTTGACGAGAGTAAGACCTACCCCCTATTCATGTTTGTATACGGCGGGCCAGGCAGCCAAACCGTCATGAACAGCTATGATGCGTTCCGAGGCATGTGGTTCCAAATGTTGGCGAATGAGCTAGATATCATTGTCGCCAGTGTGGAAAACCACGGAACGGATGGTCGCAGCGAGGAGTTTAAGAAGAGTACTTACGGTCAGATGGGGAAACTAGAGACGCGCGATCAAACAGAGGCTGCATTGGAGTTGGCCAAGCGTCCGTACATCAACGGGGATCGCATCGGTGTTTTTGGCTGGAGCTATGGAGGCTACATGGCGTCCAATTGTCTGTTCCAAAGCCCAGAGGTCTTCAAAATGGCTATTGCCGTGGCGCCTGTGACGAACTGGCGATTCTATGATAACATTTACACGGAGCGCTACATGGGCTTGCCTTCGGATAATGGCGATGGGTATGATGCCGATAGCCCGCTCTCGCATGTGGACGGCCTTCAAGGTAAATACCTACTGATCCATGGCACAGGCGACGATAATGTACACGTACAAAACTCTATGCGCATGGTGGAGGCCTTGGTGCAAGCCGATAAGGATTTCGATTGGTTCGCCTACCCGGATAAAAACCACGGCATCTACGGAGGCAATACCACGATGCATTTGTACCGCATGATGACCGAATTCATTGAAGAGAATTTATAAGAATTGGCCCCTAACCGCTCTTAGAAATAAAATGTATACTTGTTGAACACAAAAAACACCTGAAACATGAGTGATCAATCAATGAAGCATCCACCAGCGCTGTGGACGCTGTTTATGTCGGAAATGTGGGAGCGTTTCTGTTACTATGGGATGCGCGCCCTATTGACCCTCTTCCTCATCGAATCGATGATGAAAGGCAACTCTGAAGCGTTCTTAATTTACGGAGCCTATACTGCTCTAGTCTATGCTGCGCCTATTCTCGGGGGCCGATTAGCCGATAAGTACCTAGGATATCAGTATGCCATCATGCTCGGTGCCGTATTGATGTCTATCGGTGAATTCCTCATCGTAGCTAGTACCGATATTTTAGATCTAAATACAGCACTACGCGATACCCTTATGCTTATTGGTATGGGCGGTCTGATCGTAGGTAATGGATACTTCAAAGCGAACATTTCTACCATCGTCGGTAAACTCTACAAAGACGGTGACCCTCGTCGCGATTCTGGTTTTACCATCTTCTACATCGGTATCAACATTGGTGCCTTATTGGCCACCACAGTTGTTGCGGTAGTCGGTAAAAAGTACGGTTTCGAATACGGTTTCGGCCTTGCAGGTCTAGGTATGCTTGCTGGTCTGTTTATCTTCTGGAGTGGCCGTAAAAAATACGAACACGTACCAAACATTGCCATTACTGACGAAGGACGTGAGAAATGGTTGGGCATGGAGCGCTGGAAAACAATCACTCTCCTCTCTCTATTGTTGATTCCATTATGTATGGTGCTCATCTTCAAAAACAACATTTTGATTTACATCTTGATTGCCATCTTTATTTTGGTCGTCTTCCAATTAATTTCTGCCGGCGTGAAAGAAGGTGGCGTCTGGAGAGATCGAATGATTGCCTTGACCATCATGATGGTGATCAACATCATCTTCTGGGCTGCCTTTGAGCAAGCCGGAACCTCTCTGACTCTTTTCGCAAAAGAAAATGTAAACCGTATGGTCGGTAGCTGGGAAATGCCGGCTACCATGACGCAGTTCTTCAACCCATTCTTCATCATCACCTTCGGGTCTTTGTTCTCTTGGATGTGGGTAAAATTGGACGCCTTGGGCAAAAATCCATCTATCCCAATGAAGTTTAGCTACGGTATTCTTCAGCTAGGTGCTGGATATTTGGTAACCATCATCGGTATGCAGTTTGCGAACGAAGCCTTCCAAGTACCGCTATTGACGTTGGTATTCTTGTACATGCTTCACACTACAGGTGAGTTATTCTTAAGCCCTATTGGTCTTTCTATGGTGACCAAGTTGGCGCCTAAGCAAATTGCAGGAACAGCAATGGGCGGATGGTTCCTTTCTTTCGCCATGGCGAACTACCTAGCAGGTGCGATCGCTACCCTCACCGGTGGCGAAGGTCACGGCGGTGAGGAGGTTGTGTTAAGCGCTCAAGATGGGCTGCATACTTATGTAGACACCTTCTCTACGCTCGGATTTGTTTTGATTGGCTTCGCTGTATTGATTGCCGTCCTAAGCAAACCATTGAACAAACTGATGCACGGCGTCGTGTAACTTTAGCATAGTTTTATCATATGAATCCTGCGCCTTGTGCGCGGGGTTCTTTATTTTGGCCATATGAAAAAATTCGCCCTACTCCTTGGAGTACTTTGCTCCACACTTGTAATGGCTCAAGAGAAAATCCAATGGATGAGTATCGAAGACGCCTATGCTCTAGCCTTGACAGAAGAGAATCCTAAAAAGATCTTCATAGACGTTTATACGGATTGGTGTGGATGGTGTAAACGAATGGATAAGGCCACCTTTCAAAACGAAGAAGTGGTCGCCTATATGAACGAGCATTACTACAATGTGAAATTCGACGCTGAGCAGAAGGAGTCCATCGAAATGCTGGGCAATACGTTTGAGTTTGTACCACAGGGAAACCGAGGCTACCACGAATTGGCTGCAGCTCTATTGAATGGCAAGATGAGCTACCCTACTGTCGTGTTTCTCAATGGTAAATTTGAAATGCTCAGTCCCGTTCCTGGGTATCAAGAACCAGCGGCATTCATGAATGTTGCAAAGTACTTCGGTGATAACATCTACCTAGAAACTAGCTGGCAAGACTACTCACAGCAATAAAGAAAAAGCCCCGCTTCGAGCGGGGCTTTTTCTTAGAATTTAAAATCGTACCCTTTAAGGGTGAGTTTGTCGTATTCCTTTTGATCGAATTCGAATAAGCGGCTTGGTTTCTTGTTTCCTGGGGCTTCGAAGATGCTCTCTCCTACTTCGACAAGCAATTGGCTGCGCATGAACTTCTTTCTAAAGTTTCGCTTGTCCAAGGTTTTCCCCAAACATTCTTCGTACAACCCATGAATCATGTTAAAGGTGAACTGTTTAGGAAGTAAAACGAATCCGATAGGACGGCGCTTTACTCGGCGCTTCAATCGCTCATTGGCCATCTCAAGAATTTCATTGTGATCAAAGATCATCTCTGGAGCCTCGTTGAGGTTCATCCATTCGTACCCTTCTACCTGGACGTTCTTCACGAGATCCCAATTCACTAATGCATAGTGCGCAATGTTCACCACACGACCCATAGGGTTGCGGTAGACTTTCGCAAAGGCATTGAGTTGCTCTAGTTACACCTTATCCATACCAAGAATCTTCACTGCCAAACGCTTGGCAACATCTTCTACGCTTTCTGAGGCACTGACCCAGTTGCTAGGCAGCATGGGCGCTCCACGATAAGGCTCTTCTGATTTCTTTCCTACGAGGGTGACTAATTTCTCGCCGTCAAAGGCAATTACGACGAGGGAGGTCCCTAAGGCAACATCAAATTTCATAAGTAAGGGTATTTGAAGCAAAAATATAAAATGTCCAAGTGGAACTTTATTTTATGCTGTTAATTTTAGGTTAATCAAGGGTTTGAGTATATTAAGTTTCTTTTTAGAACAATAATCAAGATAGAAAGTTCAGAGACAAAAACGAAAAAAGCCACCTGGAAATCCAAGTGGCTTTTCATCTTTAGGGTGAAAGACGGGGTTCGAACCCGCGACCTCCGGAACCACAATCCGGCGCTCTAACCAGCTGAGCTACAATCACCATTTAAGGGGCGCAAATATATAGTTATTCCATTCACATCTGCAATAGGTCGGATTAAAAAAATTGGCCAAAAAAAGACCGACTCCAACGGAGCCGGCCTCAAATATCATTGATTCCTACGGGCGGTTAAAACACCACCCAAAGAGTAATTACGCAGAGTATGAGAAGGAAAGTTAACGCACGCGTGGTTGAGGACATAGGTACCTTGGTTTCCTTGCTCCAAACTAATGAAGCATCGTCGTAGGTCTCTGCCTCCGGCTTCGCCAAGCTCACTAGAATTAGAATCACGGAACAAATAGCGAAGAGCAGCAAAGCGAAGTGTAAGAAATTCATTCCTACGTACCAGCCGAGGAATCCAGTATATTCTCCTCCTGTAACCTCCATGGACAATCTGCCCAAACCTAAAATGGCGCCAGAAATCAAGGCCCACTTGGCCCCTGCAGAGTTGATCTTCTTGAAGAAAATACCTAGCAAGAACGCGGCGGCAATTGGCGGAGAGATGTAAGCCTGAATGGACTGCAACTGTTGGAACAAACCACCTTCGATGGCTTGCATCAACGGAATCCAACCTATGCCCAAGGCGACAAGTGCAATGGTCGAAATACGGCCGGCATTGACCAATTCTTTATCGGAAGCTTCCGGACGGTATTTTTTGTAAATGTCAAAGGTGATGAGCGTTGAAGTAGAGTTAAAGACGGAGCTCAACGAAGACATGAGAGCAGCCAACAGTCCAGCCACTACCAACCCTTTAAGACCAGTAGGCAATACCGTTTTGACCATCAAAGGCAACGCTGCATCATAGCCTGAAGTTCCAAAGGAAAGGAGTTCTGGGTTTTTCTCTGCCAAAGCAAAGGCCACCACACCGGGCATCATGAAGATGAAAAGCGGCAACAATTTGAGGTAACCTCCGAACAAGGCCCCTTTGCGTGCGGTATCCACATCTTTCGCGGCGAGGACGCGCTGCACGATGAATTGGTCCGTACACCAATACCATACTCCAAGAATAGGGGCGCCGAACATAATTCCCGTCCACGGATAATCTGTATCACTCATAGGACGCCACAAGCTCCAGTGATCTTCAGTGGTATACGCAACTAACTCTCCTACGCCACCCAAATGGTTCAATCCGAAAATGGTCAAGATGACCGATCCCCCCACCAGGACGAACATTTGCATCATGTCCGTATAGACTACCGCTTTGAAACCGCCGAAAACCGTATAAATACCCGTCGCAACCACAATGAAGATGGCGCCCGTCCAGAAATCAATACCTAATAACGCCGTAAAGACAATGGCCCCTGCGAAAATGGTCACTGAGATCTTTGTTAAGACATAGGCAACAATGGACACGTAAGATAAATATGTTCTGGCCCAACCGTTGTATCGTTTTTCCAAAAACTCAGGCATCGTAAAGACTCCCGAACGCAGATAGAAAGGGACAAAAACCCATCCCAAAAGAATCAAAATAAGAGAGGCGAGTAATTCGAATTGGCCCGCGACTAATTCTCCAGAAGCGCCCTGACCTGCCAAGCCGACCAAGTGTTCAGAACCAATATTAGAAGCAAATAATGAAGCACCGATAACAAACCATCCTAGGTTTCGCCCGCCGAGGAAGTAATCCGCGGCTTCACCATTTTCGCTCTTTTTCGAACCGCTCCTAAAAGCAATAACGAAGACCGCGACGAAATAAAGTGCTACAATAATATAATCTGTTGTATGGAGCATGAGTGTGTCTTTTAAGTTTCGTTCCTAAGATAGTGTACTTTGGACAATTACTCTTCATTGCGTGAGAATTGTCTGTTGCTGCAGCGAAGGTATTGTTTACCTTTATTTCATGGCCCGATTCTCTTATCTCCTCCTACCCCTTCTCTTTTGGCAGTGCCACACTGCGGTAGAAGAAATCCTTATTACGGGACCCGCCTACGCAGGACCCCCAACCTACGAGGGCGGAGATCGATTCACTCGGACCGAACAGACCATCGCCCTCGGACAAAGACTCTTTAACGACCCAAACCTCAGCATCGACAGCACGATCAGTTGCGCGAGCTGCCACAAAGCGGATGCCTATTTCTCAGATCCCGGTAAGGCACTTTCTGTAGGACTCGAAGGAACACCCACCCAGCGCAATGCGAGTGCTCTTGTGAATTTGGCCTGGCATCCCTATTTCTTTGCGGAAGGCGGCGCACGAAACCTAGAGCTCAGCTCCTTTGTCCCCATCAACAACAGGCACGAATTTGGCCGTGAACTCCACGATGTGGTCGAAGGACTAATGCACGACCCTGCCTATGTTCAGGAATTCAAAGAAGCCTTCGGAACACAAACCATCACGGATGCCCAATTCATCACTGCCCTCGCCCATTACATGGCAGGACTCCAACACTACGACAGCCCGTACGACCAATGGTTGCGCGGAGATTACTATGCCCTAGATTTAGAAGCGCGCGCCGGCTATGAACTGTTCAAAACACATTGCGCTTCTTGCCACAGCGGACCTCAGCTGAGCTCATTTGCCATCGCGACCAATGGCGTGCCCACCAATGCAGATTACGGCAGGATGAACCTCACCAACAACGCAGAAGATAGCGGCGCCTTCAAAATCCCTACCCTCAGAGGCATTGCCCTCACCTATCCCTACATGCACGACGGGAGCTATGCCGATCTCGACACCGTGCTTAGGACGTATAATAATGTGAGAGCGCTGGGGCTGACCGGAGAAGAATTGGCCCAACTCAATGCTTTTTTAAATACCCTTCACTAGCGTACCTTGTAGGCATGAGCAAAGACCCGAAGGTTTTACATGTGGTGAAGTGGTATCCGCACGCATCGGACCCTCAGAACGGCATATTCGTCCAAAAGCACATCGAAGCAACTTCCGATGCACCTTTGGTACTGGGCTTTGTGAATTCAAACGACAAATTAGAAGAGCGCGACGGCATTCAAGTATACGGTGCGCGACGTATGAGTCAAGTGGCCAAGTTTGGTGCATTCACGGCGCGCATCGCCTCTGACCGCCCCGAAATTGTACATTTTCATTGCTACGCCCCCGACCTGCTCTCCCTATTGTGGTATGCCTGGTTAAAGGGAATTAAAACTATTCATACTGAGCACGGTAGTGTCTTCCTAAAGGATAGATTGCCCTTACTTCAAGGCTGGAAATTAAAAGCCGCATGCTGGTACTTTCAACGAATCAATCGACTCACCTGCATCAGCCCTGCGCTCAAAGTAGGTTTATCCGAAATTTCGGGAAATCAAAACATCAATATCCTTCCGAACATCATTTCTACTGCGGCCAAAGAGCGCACATCCTCTCCTTCAAGCTTCAGCTTTTGCGTAGTCGCCGATGTTGTGTTTGAAACGAAAGCGCAAGAAATCATTTTAGAGTGCTTCCATCAACTCCCCCAAGCCCAGGCCGAGCTTCACTTTTACGGCGGAGGCCCTGATTTCGAACGCTTACAAGGCCTGGCACGTACCTTGCCCAATGTTTGGGTGCACGGGAGAAAAACAAACGAAGAGGTGCTGCAAATGCTCCCAAATCACAACGCACTGATTTTACACAGCCATTACGAGACATTTGGCATCACCGTATTTGAGGCAAGGACTGCAGGACTATGGGCCATTTCAAAAAGCTCTTTTGGAGGAGCACCTTGGTACGATAACGGAGTACTCATTGCCGATTCACAGGAAGCATTGAAGGATCAAATGAGATTACTTCTCCGGGCGGAAAAAGCTCCCGTAGGAAAGTTTGATGCACTCTCTTCTAAGTCCATCGGTGCAGAAATCCACCAATTATATCGCGAAATCCTCGGTTGACCCTCCTATTTTCAGGACAATCCGTTATATTTACTCGACACAAAAACACCTTAAGTATATGAAAAGACTTCTACTCGCATTTGCTGGTTTGAGCGTCATAGGCGCCACAGCTCAAGAAGCCCGCGTAGATCGCGGCCGAAGTGCAGATATGTACGTTGCATCTCATTTAGATGGTACACCCTACAATACTAGTGCCAATAAATACACTGGGACACTTATCGGTACTGCACCGAACGTGTACGGTACAGGATTCGGACCAAAGACAAATATTTGGGCAGATGAAGATTTGAATACTATCGTTTTCCTGCATCGTTCAGATTACAGTTCAAATGGTGATAATAGTTCAGGTAGTTTGCGTTTTGACTACTCAACAGATGGTGGAGCCAACTGGACTGCAAACGCCGGCCCTGTTTACAACCCGAACTTGAGCGGTTACGCTTATCCTGGTTTCGCTCGCTATCCACATATCGGTATCTTGAACGAAAGTGGAAACACAAACCCATTAAATGCGAGTATCTCTGTTTGGGCTCCGACCCTAGCAGGAACCAATGCAGCGTCCTGGGGTGGTGCGTTGATGGGTACGCATAAAATGGACAACACTACTACCAACATGTCTGTGGATACTACTGGCGGTCACTTGACACTAGAGAACTCTTACGTGGACGGCGGTACTTTCTGGGGTCTATCTTTCGACCATCCTGATTATCTAAACACTGAATACACAGATACTGCGTTGGTCTGGAAGGGTACTATGGATTGGACTAACGATTCTATGACCTTCACTGAGACTAAGGCATACCTGCCTTCTTCATTTGTTGTGTTCGACGACGGTACAAGTGGAAAAATTTATGGTGACGGGCATATCTTCTTCGCTTCTAATATGACCACTGGATACATCAGTGTTGAAGCGTATGATAGTACAATTGCTCCAGGTAGAGTAATCCATCCTTATTTGATAAAAACTACCGATGGCGGCTCTAGTTGGGGAGCTCCAATGGGACCAAATCTCGATGAATTAGTTGACAACGGTTCTGGCGATAGCTTGGTGGATATCTTTGATATGATGACAGGCGGTTGGGATATCGGTCACCTAACTTCTTCAACGCGTGGACATGATATGGCTGTAGACATGAATGGTAATCCACACATGTTCGTACACGTATTCCCAGGTACAGGTACTACTCCCACTGGAGGCAGTACAGCAGGTGAGTTTACCTATTTTCCAGCTGTAAACTTGTTGGTTGATGTATTCACAACTGACGGTGGATTGACTTGGGAATGTAATATCATCTCGCAAGTATTTACGTTCAGCTTTGATTTCGATGCAATTAATGGACCCGTACCTGAGGCAACACGCCCATATATTAGTATGAATGAGGATCGCAATATGATGTTCTTCTCTTGGTTCGAAACGGATACCACTTTTGCAAGTGGAACGGATAATGAATTCCCTGATTGGAGATGTCAAGGGTACAATGTTACCGGTGATTCTTTAGAAGGTCAAATGACCGTAATGGGCACTTATGGTGATGCTACTTGGGGCAACGTGGCAGATTGGGCTTTTGATAATGGCGACGGAACACACCAATTACACATGACATATGGTCCTATTGAGGATTTCAGCTCGTTCAGTGTTTTAAATCCCATTGACTTTTACTACTTAGGGCAACCATATCCAAATAGCCTAGGTTTAGAAGAAATTGAGCTAAACAACTTTAGCGTGAGCCAAAACTACCCAAATCCAACAGAGGCCTTGACAAAGATTGCTATTGAAGCAGCGGCTCCAGCGCAATTCAACTTGAGCATTGTGGACCTCACGGGTCGTTTGATCTTAAACGAAGACCTAGGACTTTTGAACGAAGGTCGTCACATCCACACTGTTGATGCTACCAACTTCGCATCAGGTGTCTATTTCTACACTGTTGAATCTGGTGATTACAGCATCACTAAGAAATTGATCGTGGAGTAAGCGAAAATTTTGACAAACTAAACCCCCCGCGGCTGCGCCGCGGGGGGTTTTTTATGCCTTAGATTTTTCTCCTTCGTCGAGGAGGAAATGCATTAATACTGCATGAGATCTTCAATGGCCGCCTGAAGCTTGCTCTTGGCCAAGTAGCCTTCCTCCAACACTTGGTGGAACGGCACTGGTGTCGCATCAGAAGCCACAAGGGTGATCGGACCGTCTAATTGGTCCCAACATTCCTTCGATAAAAGACTTACCACGTGTTCGCCATAACCGCCGACGGCCACATCCTCTTGAAGCACGATGACCTTGCCTGTTTTGCAAACACTTTGTTTGATGCCTTCGATATCGAGCGGTACCAAGGTTTTCATGTTAAAGATCTCCACCTGGCCTTCGAGTCCTAAGGCTTCCACAGCCTCTAAGGCCCAATGCACCCCCATGCCGTAGGTAATGATGCTCAGGGCATCGCCTCGTGCCACCACGGCACCCTTGCCTAAAGGCATGCTGGTTTTCCCCTTAGGCACGGCTTCTTTCAAGGTGCGGTACAAGGCCTTATGCTCGAAGAACATAACCGGGTTTGGATCTGCGAAACTTGCCAAGAGCAGTGCCTTCGCTTCGCTTGGGAACGCGGGATATACTACCTTGAGTCCAGGGGTATGCGTGAACCAGGCCTCCGTACTTTGCGAGTGGAACGGACCGGCAGCCACGCCCGCACCTGTCGGCATTCGGATGACCACATCCACCGCCTGGCCCCAACGCCAATGCAGTTTTGCCAAATTATTGACGATTTGATTGAATCCGGTGCTGACAAAATCCGAGAACTGCATTTCCATCATGGCCTTACCGCCAGCAATGGCATAGCCGAGCGCAGATCCCACAATGGCACTTTCACAAAGCGGTGTATTGCGTACTCGGTCCTCCCCAAATTTCTCGGTGTACCCTTCAGTCGCTTTGAAAACACCTCCATAGGTACCAATATCTTGACCCATGTAGACCAATTCCGGCCACTCCTCCAATGCCAAACCCAATGCATCGTGAATGGCGTCGATCATGCGTGTTTCTTGCGTGCCTTCTTCCGTCCAGTGCGGCTCCACAGCTGGTGCATATAGGTCATTGAGACTTTCTTGCACATCGTAGATTGGGCCGTCAAGGGCCAGAGCTGCATGGAAGGCTTCGTCGACCTCAGATTTGAATTGGTCCATTTTTTTGTCCAATTCTTCCTGGGTCAACCCCCATGCACTTAGATTATTTTGGATCAAGGCCATCGGCTCCTCCTCCATCGCTGCATCGATCATGCCCTCTGGATAATATTTGGTGCCGCTCGCCTCCTCATGACCGCGAATTCGGAAAGTCCGGGCTTCTATAAGGATGGGTTTCTGCTCTTGTCGGGCAAAAGCTGCGGCCTCGCTAAACGCTCGGCCTCCCTCCTGCAAATCGTTGGCGTTGAAAGAACGTGCTTCCATACCATAGGCTGGCCCCTTATCTAAAAATGATTTAAAGACAAACTGTTGTTCTTCCGGGGTACTCAGTCCCCAGTAGTTTCGTTCGACGACAAAGACCACGGGCAGATCCCAAACAGCCGCGACATTCAGTGCTTCGTGGAAATCCCCCTGAGAAGTCGCCCCGTCGCCGGTAAAGGCCAGCACACATTTTCCTGTGCCGAGCATTTTTTCACGCAAGGCCAAACCACAGGCCAGTCCCAACTGGGCCCCCAGATGACTGATCATCCCTATGATATGGTGCTCTTGGCTCCCGAAGTGAAAACTGCGGTCACGTCCTTTGGTAAAGCCTTCGGGCTTGCCCTGGAATTGGGCAAAAAGGCGCAGCAAAGGCACTTCGCGGGCAATAAACACTCCAAGGTTTCGGTGCATCGTACAGATGTACTCATCAGAGGCCAGCGCATGGGTGGCTGCAACGCTCAACGCTTCCTGTCCAAAGGAGCTAAACCACTTAGATATCTTGCCTTGACGCAAGTAGATCAACATTTTCTCTTCAATGGCCCGAGCGCGTAGGAAATCTTCGAGTAAACGCTCGTTTTCGGTGGTGTGGTTCATAACTTCTCTTCGGGTGGTCCCTGGTCGTCCATTTGACTGCTAAAAGGTAGTTATTTTTGTAGTTGTTAACCCAATCGCAGGGACATGTCTTATATACCAACTTTAGATCTCGCCCATTGGACCAAGGGCACACCAGAACAGCAACAACAGTTTGCTGCAGACCTGGGCAAAGCGTACACAGATATCGGCTTTGTAACCATTACAAACCACGGCTTTACCGACGAAATGCAAGCTAAGCTCTACAGTGAAGTAGAGACTTTTTTCGGACTTGATACCGAGACCAAAAGAATGTATGAGATTGCCTCATTAGCGGGGCAACGTGGATATACAAGCTTCGGACGTGAGCATGCCAAGGGCATTCCCGCAAAGGATTTGAAAGAATTCTGGCAGGTAGGACAACCGGAGCCTGCGTATAATGGTCCCGAATACCACGATAATGTACATGTGGACGAGCGACCAGATTTTGCACCAACCTGCGTGCAAGCCTACCAGCAGTTAGAGGGTGTAGGTCTTGATATGTTGAGTGCCATTGCCACCTATTTAGAATTGGACCCAGATTATTTCCAACCTTGGGTAAAAGGAGGAAATAGCATCTTACGTGCCATCCACTACCCGCCTATTACGGAGGATCCGGGAGATAGCGTACGTGCGGGGCAACACGAAGATATTAACCTCATCACCCTATTGATGGGCGCGAGCGCGGAAGGCCTCGAGGTATTGAATAAACAAGGCCAATGGGTAGGCATTACTGCTATTCCAGGCGCACTTGTCGTGAACGTGGGCGATATGCTTCAACGTTTGACTAACGGCTGCTTAAAATCTACAACTCACCGTGTGGTGAATCCTCCGAAAGAACAATGGGGATCTCCGCGTTTTAGCATTCCATTCTTCCTACACCCCGTGGGCAAAATGCCATTGAACGCTTTGGCACAGTGTATCAGCGATGCACGACCAAAAGCTTTTGACGACATCACCGCTGGGGAATATTTGGACGAGCGCTTGGTAGAAATAGGCCTTAAGAAAAAATAATCGTGCGTATAGACATCATTTCTGTAATGCCGGAGCTCCTCGAGGGCCCTTTTTCGCATAGCATCCTCAAGCGTGCTGCGGATAAAGGCATTGCCGAAGTGCATGTGCAGCAGTTGCGTGAATTTGGTGCCGGCAAGCACCAACAAGTCGATGATTACCAGTACGGCGGGGGCGCCGGCATGGTCATGCAATGTGAACCTATTGTGGCCTGCATAGAAAAGCTACAAGGCGAGCGCGACTATGAGGCGGTGCTATACATGACCCCAGATGGCAAGCGATTCGATCAGCGTGATGCCAATGCCTTGAGCTTGATGGGAAACATGATCATGATCTGCGGCCATTATAAGGGCATCGACCAGCGCATTCGCGACCATTGGGTAACCCATGAGTTCAGCATTGGAGATTATGTGCTTTCTGGCGGGGAATTGGCCGCAGCGGTCATTACCGACGCCATCATTCGCCTCATTCCTGGGGTGCTGAACGACGAAACCTCTGCCCTCACGGATAGTTTTCAAGACGACCTTTTAGCACCGCCCGTATACACGCGACCGGAAGAGTTTCGGGGCCACAGAGTGCCAGAAATCTTGCTCAGCGGCAATACCAAGGCCATTGATCTATGGCGTGAGGAGCAAGCCTACAAGCGCACGAAGGAGCGACGTCCAGATTTACTTGGAGATTAAAACAGGTGAAGGTCGGTGATGGCCTCTCTGCCCAAGTGCTCGTTGATCGAGGCAATAATCTTGGACTTCACCATCAATAATTCTTTGCGGACGACAGACGAATCTAATTGGACCACCAATACCTTATTCTGTACTTTTTTCGAGGTGGTCTGTCTAGTGATGGACGGGCCTAGCACATCGTCCCACGCCTTGAGTATCATGGCATCGTCGAAACCGCGGCGCAGACGGTATCGTTCAAGGAATAGCGACAACGCCTCCCCCATGGTTTGTTCGTTAGAGGGTTTGTACTTCGCCATTATCTGCAATTTCAAAAGTGGTATGGTTGAGCTTCAGGTTGTCGCTGAGTTGCTGCATGCGCTCTGGATGGGTATCTGTGATGAAGATTTGCCCAAACTCCTCGGTGTTCACCAGCTGCAAGAGATTGGCCACGCGCCCCTCGTCTAATTTGTCGAAAATATCGTCCAACAGCAGTAGCGGCGGCATGTTCATGTGGCGCTTGCTCACTTCGAATTGGGCCAATTTCAATGCAATCAAAAAGCTCTTTTGCTGCCCCTGCGATCCGACTTTTTTTATCGGGTGCTCGCCCAACTTGAAGGTCAAATCATCCCGATGCGTTCCCGCCGAAGTGTATTGCAAAACCCTGTCCTTTTCCAGATTCGAGGTCAGCAATTCCTCCATCGACGCGGTAAGCAGTAGACTCTTGTAGGTCAAACCCACGTCTTCCTTGCCGCCAGA
>Ga0181563_10001197_pt1 | contig 25731 bp, 20 predicted proteins | sample 011ome_25_FD_133759 | JGI IMG/M metagenome (GOLD analysis project Ga0181563, IMG submission 133759) | Coastal salt marsh microbial communities from the Groves Creek Marsh, Skidaway Island, Georgia - 011512CT metaG (megahit assembly) | ecosystem: Environmental > Aquatic > Marine > Intertidal...
GATACTTCGACCTTGGATGTGTTTTCGATGATCACAAGTGAACTACCTCGACTCACAAAGGTATTCACATCAATCTGCTCACTCACGATAATTCCATCAATGGGTGCAACGATTTTGGTTCGTCGAAGGTTGACCTCTGCAACTTGAAGTTGGGTCGCCGCGAGTCTCTCCGAGGCCTCGATGCGGGTTCGTTGTTTTCTCTGAAGGTCTAATTGGTTTTGAAGAGTAATTAGTTGTTGGGTTGAAGCTAAAAGGCTTCGGCTTGCTTGGTCAATTTCGGATCCAGCTGCGAAGCCTTCAGGTAACGCCTGTAATCGCCGGGTTTCTTTTTTTTGTATTTCAACATCTTGTTCTGCGACATTAATTAACTTTTGGGTATTGATCATCTCCTGATCGAGTTCCTGCACCCTTTGATACTCCTGATCTTTCAATTGAGAGAGACGTTGCACCTCGAGTTCATAATCTTCCGGATCAATTTCCATTAAAAGCTCGCCCTGCTTCACGAAGGTTCCCGCTTCGCATTTGTCTGACTTTCTGAGGATTCGACCAGCCACCTCGGCGGCCACATTCGCTTCTTCGAACGGAACGACAGTACCATCGACCGATAGGAATAAAGGCGTTTTTGCCGTGTCCAATGCTCTGATCGGTTCCACTCGAATGGGCGCGAGAGCTTGTAGTCGTCCTGATCGGCTCATGTCTGGGGCGGGTCGCTTGGGAGGTTCTACCGTCCCCAGCGAAATAAAGATCAAGGTGGCGACAGCAATCAATGCTATCGGAGCTAAAAAATTGACTAGCAGTCCGTACGCAAAGGAGGATGTGGGAGGAGAGTTGGATTGCATGGTTAATACTAAAGATTCTTTAAATCAGGTTGTGAATCGATGGAGCGAAGTGTTATCGGTTACTTGCGGTCGAGATAAGCTTGTTTCTTGTGACCGATGCTCTACTAGTTTTAAAAACCGAGCGACTAGTCACTGTCATTTTCTTGGTCCAGCATTTTGGCGACGATGGATTGGTGTTCTCGGATATCGCCGTTCTGAAGGGTCGTTAGGGTGCTTGCGACGATATGAACCGTAAAAGAATCGATACCAAAATGTTGTCTGCGGTTCTCTTCAGAGATCAAGATTTGAATCATTCCCGATCCGGTTGCGTGATACGTACACTGTCCAACAATCCCCAAGGCGATTTGCTCGAGTTGGTAGGTGGGTAGGTCAAATGAACTTAGCTCACCGAGATTACTGATCAAGTGATCGAATTGAGGCCGAAAAATGACTCGCACGATATGCTCGAAAGCCGGTGTCGGGCGTTGAATTTCTCGCATCAACAATTGAGTTTCCCAGCCAGATTGGTCAGACGACATTCTGCAGAGCAGGTTGCGAACCGTTTTGGTGAGCCGTTTGCAAGGATCGGGTTCGTCGGGGTTTGGGCACGGGTAAAGTTGGTCTCTCTTGCTGCGGATTCCTTCGATTACTGCTCGGTAGAGTCCAAGTTTGTCGCCAAAGTGGTAGCCGACAGCAGCAACATTGACATTTGCTTCAGTCGCTAATTCGCGAACGGTCACCGCATCAAAGCCGCGGGCGGCGAAAACAGGACCCGCTAAATGAAGGAGTCGATCCCGAGTCGAACATCTTTCACGACTCGAAACATCGGTTCCACGAGCTGGTTGGCCGCGGGATTCGACTTTGGGTGCGGCGGGTGCCATGGTGCGAGCTGAATGCCTGTAGGAGGTTTGTCTGCCGATCTTCCTGATCGAGCTACGCGTGAGGCGTCGACGACTATTAAACGATTGTTTTAAACAGTTGTTTGGCGTCAAGTGCTGAAACCCCTCGAATGGCGGTTTTCAGACCCCTTTCTTTTTTGCACGATGGGCGGATGTTGCATTTTTCGTTGGAGTTTTAATGGTTAGTTACGGTCTAGCTCTCTTTTCCAAATTACGGCCGGGGGACCAATGCTTGGTTCTGCATCCCGAGCACCCCCGGTGAGCTGCTTAGTCGTCCGAGTTAGAACGTGAAAAGCCTTGAAGTTCTGATGCGGGATTGACGTTAATGGGTTCAGCACATCATTCTTGGCGTGTGGGTTTGCATAATCCGGTTCAGCAACGCGGTTGATCGATATCCCCACGACCTAAATAGTTCGAGACTCGCCATCGGTATGCGAGTTTCTTATTTGACGCAGAAAGGTAACGGTTTTCCGATGACAGCAGCATCCTCTAGTCCCGATCTTCAGATCCAGCTTCCCGACGGCACGATTGTCGAACAACCAGCCAGCGGAACATCGATGGATATCGCATTGGGTATCAGCGAAGGTTTGGCTCGATCTGTGGTAGCAGCCGAGATTGACGGAGTCATTGTTGACGCGGATCGGCCGTTCGGAGATTTGCCAAGTTCGGGTCAGCCCCTAGCGCTGCGTCTGTTGACGAGTCGGGACGCAGAGGCGTTGGGGGTACTACGTCACTCTGCAGCTCATGTGATGGCCAGAGCAGTGATGCGTCTGTACGAAGGTGTTTCACTAGCCTTCGGTCCAACCACCGAAGGAGGGTTCTATTATGACTTTGATTTGCCCGAAAAAATAAGCGAAGAAGATTTTCCGAAAATCGAAGCGGAAATGCGGAGCATCATCAAAGACAAGGAGCCTTTTGAACGCTTTGCTCTAGAGCGAGACGAGGCGAGGCAGCTGTGCGCCGACCTTAACCAAGATTTGAAGGTCGAGCATATTGAGACCGGATTATCTGATCAGACGAGCGTGAGTTTTTATCGTCAGGGAGAATTTGTGGATCTTTGTCGGGGGCCACATATCCCGGACGCGGGCAAGATCAAAGCAATCAAACTGATGAGTATCGCCGGAGCTCACTGGAAAGGTGACGTTTCAGGACGGTACCTTCAACGGCTTTACGGTACCGCGTTCTTTGATAAGAAAGAGCTTGCGGCGTATCTCGAGCAGATTGAGGAGGCAAAGCGTCGTGATCATCGTGTTTTGGGACGCCAGCACGGGCTTTTTTCCATCAATCCTGAGGTCGGACAGGGGCTTTGCTTGTGGCTACCCAAAGGTGCAAAAGTACGTGTGGCGTTGGAGGATTTCCTTCGCAAGGAATTACTCTCTCGCGGCTATGACCCGGTCTATAGTCCGCACATTGGTCGTGTGGAGATGTATGAAACCAGTGGTCACTTCCCCTATTACCGTGACAGCCAATTTGCGCCACTGTTTGGTAGCGAAGTAGGAGGCCTACTCGATGCTTGGAGTCGTCGTTTGGAGGAGGGGACCTTAGATTCGGATGGAGAGGAGAAGCTTCTTGAAGCGGCAAAAGTTTTTGGAGTGGAATTGCCCAACTACCGTGCTTCAGCCACCACCGAAGATCGTCAACGGGTTCTTCATCAATGGCAGCGAGTGAATGAACGTTACTTACTAAAGCCGATGAATTGCCCTCATCACTGTCATATTTTTAAGGCACAACCTCGTTCTTATCGGCAGCTTCCTCTGCGTCTGTTTGAGTTTGGTACGGTTTATCGCCACGAACAAACCGGCGAACTCAACGGGATGCTTCGTGTTCGCGGTTTGACGCAGGATGATGCGCATATCTTCTGCACCTCCGATCAGGTGGAGGACGAATTCCGAGCAACGATTGAGTTAACCAAATTTGTGCTTCAGGCAGTCGGATTGGATGATTACCGGGTGCAATTGTCTTTGCGTGATCCAAAAAGTGACAAATACGTTGGCAGCGAGAAAAATTGGTCGCAAGCAGAAACGGCATTGCGAAGTGTGCTCGAGCAGTCTGGTTTGGACTACAACGAGGAGGAAGGCGAGGCGGCTTTTTATGGACCAAAAGCTGACTTTATGGTCCGGGATTGCATCGGTCGGTCCTGGCAATTGGGAACGGTGCAGCTGGACTACAATTTGCCAGAGCGGTTCAAGCTCGAGTACAACGGTAGCGACAACGTTTCTCATCGGCCGGTAATGATTCACCGAGCGCCGTTTGGATCGCTGGAACGTTTTACCGGGATGCTAGTGGAACACTTTGCCGGTGCGTTTCCACTCTGGCTGTCGCCCGAGCAGGTTCGGGTATTACCGCTGAGCGATAAATCTCTTGACTACGCCTTTCAGGTCGCCAGACAGCTGGAAGCCGAGGGACTGAAGGTTTCGGTCGATAGCAGCGGCGGAAAGGTACAAGCCAAGATTCGTAACGCCCAACTAGAGTTGGTCAATTACATGGCGATTGTCGGTCCCAAAGAGGCAGAGGCTGGTCATCTTGCCTTGCGTGACCGAATTGATGGCGATTTAGGGTCAATGCCAGTCACTGAGGCGGTTGCAAGACTTAGGCAAGAAATTCAAGAACGTCAGGTTCGTCAGGTTGTAAGGAGCTCCATGGGGGCCTCTGCCGTAGCGGCCGTTGATTCGGAAGCCGTTGGAAACGAGTACTAGGATGTGCAGCGATCGGTGTTTCTAGCACTCGCTGGTGCCCCACGGAGTGCTAGGTCAATGGCTGACTAAGCGTTAGATGAGTGGTTGTCGGAGTGCTTGATCAGTAGTCGTTCGGTTCGAGTGATGTCTTAGATTCGGCATCCAACGAAGATGGTCATGTTGAGGATGGTCGCTGGTGGGATTGCATCGGTTGCTAATTGCGTTGTAACCGAGAAAAACATCACATTTGAGCGTGCAAGACTCAGGGAATTCGAGTCATTCTTGGGTTTTCCGGCTTATAATCGAGTACAGATCGGATCCTGAGTAGTTTTGTTCATATTCATCGATTCGGATGGCATCAAAGTCTCGTAACTATTGCGAGGACAAAAAAATTCATCCGTTGTTGATTGCCGCAAAAAGTTGCAAACGTGAATATGCATCTGGGAAACACGATTTGTTTGTAGTGGATGATCGCGGTTAGACCAGAAATGATTTGGCTTGCGATCCGAACGAACGTTTTGAACCCTTCCAAGTTCAATGAGCGAGATATGAAAATGCGACGACTCTGCTTCTTCGCTTCTCTACTGGTAGTGTGTCTCTTGCAATGGACGTTGCAACCATCAGCAGCGTTCTCGGCAGAGTTGTCTGTCGCACAGAAACGGCTAATTAGCCAAGTCAACGAATCGATTGTTGCCGCGGGTAAGAGCTACGCCGCTGGGAAATATGACGTTTCGGGAGAGCGGATCACGCAGGCAATGGAGCGAGTGTCAGAAGCCGTCTCCAAAGGTGGTCCCGATGTGTTGGCAGAACTTGGGCCAGCGATGCAACGAATTGAAAAGGCGCACACGCTGTTGCAGTTCGAGGGGATTTCTCTGCCACCATTTCGCAGGCCAACCGCTCAAGACGCGGAAGCGAGCCCGCAGGTGATGAAGTCTGACACCCCGAAGGCCGAACCGACCCCTGAGGCACCCAAGCCGGAGCCCAAGCCCGTAAACGGTCCGATGATGGTCAGTTTCAAGGATGAAGTTGCTCCCATCCTGGTGCAGCGTTGTGGGCAATGCCACATCCGTGACACCAAGGGTGGATTCAATACCGCCACATTCGCTGCCCTGATGAAGGGGCCTCCCGAGGGGGTGGTTGTTTTTGCGGGAGACACGGTCGGTAGCCGATTGATTGAAACGATCGAGACGGGGGATATGCCACGCGGAGGTGGTCGTGTCTCTCCCGCGGAATTGAAAACGCTCAAAGACTGGATTAACGGGGGAGCGAAATTCGATGGCGATGATCCCGAGGCGTCCATTGGCGGCGGTGCTGCTCCTGCTGCTGCGCCGAGGATGAACCTTGAGGTTCGTCTTGCCACCGGAAATGAGACGGTAAGTTTCGCAGCCGATGTGGCTCCGCTGTTGGTAGACAACTGCAATGGATGTCATCTCGATGCGATGCAGGTTCGCGGTGGGCTTCGTCTCGACACTTTCGCGCAGTTGCTCCAGGGCGGTGATAGCGGAGTGATCATCACTCCGGGAAAGTCGAGTGAAAGTTTGCTGATTCAAAAACTCAAAGGAATGGTTGGCCAGCGAATGCCATCGGGTGGTCGCCCTGCCTTGTCGGATGAGTCGATTCAATTGATTTCAACTTGGATAGATGAGGGGGCTACCCTAGACGGCGATAGCCCGAACCAGCCAATTCGAGTGATGAGTCAATTGGCATGGGCCGCCGCAGCAAGTCCGCAAGAGATGAGCGAGCATCGTGAAGGGCTGTCAGGTGAGCATCTAAAACTAGTGACGGCGTCTTCTGGAGATGTTGCGAAGGTCCAAACCGAGCATTTCCTTGTTTCTGGCCCTGTTTCCGAGGCTACCTTGGAATTGGTAGGGCGATTGGCGGAATCGCAAATGAAAACAGTCCGCACGGTGGTGAAAGGTGGCTCGGGTGAAGAATTCTTTAAAGGTCGGGCATCGATTTTTGTCTTCCCCAAGCGTTACGAATACAGTGAATTTGCCAAGATGGTTGAGCAGCGTTCGGTTCCAAATGACTGGACAAGTCACTGGAGCTTCGATGGAATCGATGCTTATATCTCGATGGTGTGCAGCGAGCAGGAAGAAGATGAAGACGCCATTGCGGCTCGATTATCCAGCCCCGTCGTGGCTTTGGCGGTTGCGACTCGGCGTCGAGGGATTCCACGCTGGTTTTCAGAAGGGGCAGGATTAGCAGCCTCGAATCAGGGTGCAGCGACAAAAGATCGCGATGCGATTCGGCAGCAGCAGGCAGATCTATCAGCGGCTCTTGCAACCATGCAGAATGCGAAGCAGTTTCTTGACGGCAAGCTCTCACCCGAACATACGGACCTGATCGGTGGCATGATTGTGTCGACGATGATGGGATCTCAACGCCGAAATTTTGACTCTCTCATTCGTCTTCTGGGAAATGGTCAGCCTTTTGAACAATCGTTTGTCGCTTCGTTCGGAGCGCGACCTGAGGACTTTGTGAAGTACTGGATCACGATGGTTCGAGGTGGTTGATTCTTCTGGACACCACGTTCGTAGAAATGGGTTAGACAGTTTTCCTCTCGCGGTTGACAATGGTGACAGCGAGTGGGGTTCACGGACCAAATCGGTTTTAATGAAAGAGTAAAACAATGATCGTAGTGATGGAGCCTGGAGCGAGTGATGAACAAATTCAGGCAACGGTGCGACGGGTCGAAGAACTAGGGCTGAAAGCGAACGTCATTGTTGGTACCCAGCGAACGGTTGTCGCAGCGATCGGCGAAAAAAGGGAGCACTTCAAGGAATCACTTGAGAGCGGCGATGGCGTCTCGGCAGTGGTTCCCATCGTGGCACCCTACAAAATGGCCAGTCGCGAAGTGAAGCCGGAGCCAACTCAAGTGAAGGTGCTTGACTTCGTTGCCGGTGCCGGCAGCGTCGGGTACGTAGCTGGGCCATGCAGTGTTGAGAATGAGGAGCAAATTCTTTCGACTGCTCGCGCCGTCAAGGCGGCTGGAGCCACAGGCCTGCGAGGTGGTGCGTTCAAGCCAAGGACAAGCCCCTACAGTTTTCAGGGACTCAAGGAAGACGGTCTGAAAATGTTGGCGGCTGCTCGAGACGAAACCAATCTGGCCGTTTTCACCGAAGTGATGAGCACCGAAGATGTTGATTTGGTCGCCAAGTACGCGGATGTGCTGCAGATTGGTGCTCGAAACATGCAGAACTACCGTCTTCTCGAAGCGGTCGGTGCTTCCGGTAAGCCTGTGTTGTTAAAGCGTGGTGCCTCCTCCACGATGGACGAGTTCTTGCTCGCTGCCGAATACATCCTGAACGAGGGCAATGATCAAGTCATGTTGTGTGAGCGAGGGATTCGCACGTTCGAAGGACACACTCGATTCACGCTACCGCTGGCTAGCGTGACCTACTTGCATCGCAAGACGCATCTGCCGGTTATCATTGATCCTAGCCATGGAACCGGTCATACCTACATGGTTCCTGATATGGCGGTTGCTGCTTGTGCTGCTGGTGCCGATGGAATCATCGTGGAAGTTCATCCGGATCCCAGCAAGGCAATGAGTGATGGCTATCAATCGTTAACTTTTGATGGTTTTGCAAAAACCATGACGCGGTGTAAAGCTGTCGTTGACGCGCTGCGTGCGATCGATCAGGAGGATCTTGTGTGAGCGAGAAGGCTGGAAGTGACTCCTCCGCTTCGCATGGGGTCGATGACGGTGTGCAGCAAGAGGCTGTGAGGGCGGCCCAAGAGCGGACTTTGGGGCTCTATCACCAGTTGATGAAAATTAACGCCGCCTCTCATCTCATTCGTACCTTGCGTCAACTTGGCGTGGTGGATGCATTGCGTGAAAAGCAATGCACGCTTGAGCAGCTTTGTGAGGATCGGAAGCTACATGCCGACGTTTTATCCGAAATATTAGACGCGGCGGTAGCGATCGGAATCGTCGAGCAGTATCAGGATGACTATGCGTTGTCGCGCGCGGCTCATCTTTTGTGTCAGTATGACCATGATCTTGCTGATGAGCATTGGCAAAAACTAGCGGGACTGGCCAGCGGGGAGATAACTCGCCAAGCGATTGATGATCGGCTGCACAACGATCATCTTGCCGCGACGCAGTGGACCCACACGCCAGCAGCAATGGAAGCGGCCGAAGTCCTTGATTTTGGGGGTGATTCATCCGGTCAAGTCGCTGAAATTCTTGATCTTGGATGTGGTTCTGCGGTGTGGACTTGTGCCATGGCCTACCGAGACCCGAACACGAAAGTGACGGCGGTTGATCATCCTGCCGCATTGGAAGCGGCTTCGAATACAGCGGCTTCGATCGGATTGGGTGATCGTTTTCAGACGATTTCTGGCGATCCACTTAATTTGCAGCTCGTAGAGTCAGCCTACGATTGGGTGGTAATCGCTCAAAGGCTTTCGGGCTTAGGGGGGGGGATTGAGAGTGAAAAGTTTTTGAACAAAGCAGCTAGGTATTTGAAGCCTGGAGGACGTTTGGTTGTCATTGATTTGGTCGAAATCGGTGGGAAACCTACTTTGGCAGATCGAGTGGATTCCTTGCGACTGAAGCTGGCGACCCGTCATGGGGAAGTTCTCACGCCGGAGCAGCTTCAGAAGCTGATGGCCTCGGCAGGACTGTGTGAATGCCAGTTTGCGTTGTTGAGCAAGGGGCACTCCAAAATGGGGGTGGCCGTGGCGAGACGTGCGGAGGAATCGAATTAGCGATGATTGTGACGCCTCGGCGGCGTTTTGCTTTCCCCGTCGTTTTGTCGGGCCGGCAATGCGAGGGGTGCTGCCGAGGGGTGGTTTTTGATTTCGACGCTCAATTTTGGGCTAATTGATCGGGATTTTCGGTTCAGATTCAAGGTTTTTTGAGAATCCTGCGTGGAGTGCGTTGACGAAATCAGTCATTGGTTCCTAACATACGCGACTTACTTCAACACCCACTAAATCACTTTGGATTTACAGCGATGGCTGTCCCTAAGCGAAAACACTCCAACAGCCGAAGCGGCAAGCGACGTTCCCACGACCATGTCAAGCGTCGTCAGGTAAGCTACTGCCCTCAATGCAGCACCGCAGTCCCCACCCATACGATCTGCCCAAAGTGCGGGTATTATCAGGGTCGCACCGTGGTTGAGCATCAAGAAGACTAAGTCAGTTTTAGTCGTTTGAGTGCATTTCTGGTTTCAGAAGTATCCATCCGCATTAGCTAGCTTCTGACTCGGATCGACACGCAAGCGTCGCTCTAGTTTCAGGCTTTGATTATGACTTCAGTCGGTATTCTATTCCCCGGTCAGGGTGCACAATCCGTCGGGATGGGTAAATGGTTGTGTGAGCAATACCCCACAGCCAAAAGCTACTTTGACCGAGCTTCAGAAGTTCTGGGATACTGCCTATCGGATCTGTGTTTCAATGGTCCGGCCGAAAAGCTCAATGAAACCGAGTTTAGTCAGCCTGCATTATTCGTTGTGGGCATTGCTGCGGCAGAAACGCTGAGAGAAATTCAGCCAGAACGTGTTGCTTCCATCACCGCCGCCGCCGGTTTGAGTCTCGGGGAGTACACCGCTGTTTGTTTCGCTGGTGGGTTGAGCTTCGAAGACGGAGTTCGTCTCGTTCAGCGACGAGGTCAGGCGATGCAGGCAGCTGCCAATGCGGTTCAGAGCGGCATGGCGAGTGTCATTGGTTTGGAGCTTGAAGCAATCCAATTGGTCTGTGACCAGTCAAAACAAGATGGCGAGGTTTTGCAGCCCGCAAATCTGCTCTGCCCTGGGAATATCGCAGTTTCTGGCCACTTATCGGCTATTCAGCGGCTCATTCCGGCAGCGGAGGCTGCCGGCGCCATGAAAGTGGTTCCACTGAGTGTTGCAGGGGCGTTCCACACTGCATTGATGGAGCCAGCAGTCGATGCGTTGGTTGAGGCGCTGCAGGAAATGCCGATTAGCGATACAAAGCTACCTGTCTATAGCAACGTCGATGGACAACCTCATCGGTCCGCTGCTGAGATCAAGCAACTGCTGAGTCGCCAGGTCGTTGGCTCCGTTCTGTGGGAGTCATCGATTAGGCAAATGGTTGCTGACGGCATCGAGAAATTCGAAGAAGTCGGCACCGGACGGGTCTTGCGGGGAACCTTGAAGCGTATCAATCGCAAGTTTGCCTCAGATGGGTTCGGTGACGAAGCCTAGGGGCAACCGAAGTCATTGTCTCGGCTTGGATTCATCTTTTTTCCGATGATCAGGATAGGCTACTAGTCCAGTCTTTTTTCTAATCGCTTTCCCTCTCAGGATGTTTTGCTGGGAAATGCCATTTCTTGGCTAGTTTGGAACTTCACGTCGTCCGCGTGCGCGATTCCATCCTTCTTTAAGGATCAAGTGTCAACGTTTCAGGCATCTTTTCATGCAGACGCAGCGGTCTTAGATTGTTAGCGAAGTTTACTACCCACCAATAGAAGAGCGACCATGAAACTTTCGATGACGGCGGATTTGACGGGGCAAGTGGCGATTGTGACTGGAGCCTCACAGGGGCTAGGCAAAGCGGTAGCCGTCGCTTTGGGGATAAACGGAGCACACGTTGTTTGTGTTGCCAGAAATGCTGAAAAATTAGCTGGCACCGTGGGCGAGATTGAGACTCTGGGGGGGAAAGCAGAGGCATTGGCCTGTGACGTTACCGATCGGAACGCGGCTAAAGAAGCGATTGAAGGGACAGCGGCAAAGCATGGTCGCTTGGATATTCTTGTCAACAATGCCGGAATCACTCGCGACAAACTGATGCGAGGAATGACGGATGAGGAGTGGGATGATGTGATCGCTACCAATCTCACTAGTTGCTTTGTCTGTTGCAGAAGTGCTGCGGGGATCATGCGGCGCAAGAAGTATGGTCGAATCATCAATATGGCGAGTATTTCGGGGATGATTGGGAATCCTGGCCAAGCAAACTACTCCGCAAGTAAGGCGGGAATGATCGGTTTGACTCGAACCCTGAGCAAAGAGCTGATCAGTCGAGGGGTAACGGTGAATGCCGTCGCACCAGGATTTATTGCTAGCGAAATGACGGCAGAACTTGGTGATGTGATTCTGGAGGAGGCGAAAAAGCGGATTCCTGCTAAGCGGCTCGGGGAAGCTGAGGATGTCGCAGCTGCGGTTCTGTTCCTTGCTTCGGGTGCTGCGAGCTATATTTCCGGTCAGACTTTGGTCGTCGATGGCGGAATGATTGGGTAATTCATGATACGATAATCGGTTGGAGCGAGAAAAACCTCGGTTTGCTCGGAATCCTCGCTCCGAAGCCTCATCCGTGTATTGACGCGTTTTGCTTGTTTAACCTATCTTTTGCCAACGCGATTCATATCGCCGACGCGATCGAAACCGCTACCACCATCACGGGATCCGCGGTGGAGATGATCTCCCCCGAACCCATTATTTGTTGCTGAGAATTTATAGAGAAAGCCCATGGGAACCGTCGAACAACGTGTGATCGAAATCGTGTCCGAACAACTCGGTGTGGACAAAGAGAAAATCACCTCGGACACCTCATTTGTAAATGACTTGGGTGCTGATTCCCTTGATACCGTCGAATTGGTGATGGAACTCGAGGAAGAATTTGACATCAGTATTCCAGACGAAGCTGCTGAAAAGATCCAGAAAGTGGGTGAAGCGGTAGCTTTTATTGAGAGCGAAAAAGGGGAAGACGCGTAGTTGAATTAGACAACGCGATAAGACTCCGTTTCGTAGATGCTGCCGCCTAGGTTCTTGAGTTAGTGATAGCTTGAGTTTTGCTGGGCGGCATTTATTTTGAATCGTCACATGGATTTTCAACGAGTCCTGTGACCGACATCACCAACAGGATTGGCCGAAGGCTTTTGTGATGCAACAACCAGGGATGCGAAGGATTGTCGTTACCGGCGTTGGAGTCGTGACACCGTTGGGTAATGATGTGGATACCTTTTGGAGTCGCCTGTGTGCCGGGAAAGTGGTGTGCAAACACTCACGACGATGGACACAAGTCTCTACAAGGTTCACTTTGGCGGTGAAGTTGCAGAATTGGATCTTTCCGGAGCCGTTGATCCTCGTGAAGCGAAGCGACTCGATCGTTTTACCCAATTCGCCGTCTACGCTGGCGGTAAAGCGATTGAAGATGCGGGCTTGGATTTCGATAAAACCGATCGACATCAATGTGGTGTGATCCTCGGTTCGGGGATTGGTGGCCTTGGTGAGATCGAGGCTCAGATCGAGCGAATGATTGCAAAAGGGCCAGATCGAGTTAGTCCGTTCACTGTTCCGAAAATGATGGTTAACGCCGCAGGCGGTAATCTCTCGATTGCTCACGGACTCAAAGGTCCTAACTACGCGGTTGCAACTGCGTGTGCGAGTGCGACCAATGCTATGGGCGACGCATTGAGAAGTGTTCGTCTTGGTGAAACCGATCTCGTCATCACCGGTGGCACCGAGGCCGCAATCACTAAGATGGGGCTTGCCGCTTTTCAAAACATGAAAGCGTTATCGACACGCAACGACGACCCTGCTCGCGCCAGTCGACCGTTTGATGCAGACCGAGATGGATTTGTTCTTGCGGAGGGGGCGGGGATCCTTGTTTTTGAGGAACTCGAGCACGCCAAGGCTCGCGGGGCAAAGATCTACGCAGAAGTGCTGGGGTATGGCACTACCAGTGACGCGGGTCACATCACAGCGCCAGACCCCGAGGGCAATGGAGCAGCCAGAGCAATGACGCTCGCCATTGAGGATGCTGGAATTAGGCCGGATCAGATCAACTACGTGAACGCCCATGGAACCAGCACCCCGTTGGGTGATAAAGCCGAGACTACCGCGATTAAGCGAGTCTTTGGTGAACACGCTCATCAATTAAAAATCAGCAGCACTAAGAGTGCTTTAGGCCACTCCTTGGGTGCCAGTGGTGGAATCGAGGCTGTGATTCTTAGTAAAGCAATTGTCGATTCCAAGATTCCTCCGACGATTAATTTGGACAACCCCGATCCTGCCTGTGATCTTGATTACACCCCCAATCAAGCAGCAGATTTGGAAGTCGAATATGCCATGAGCAACAGCTTTGGATTCGGCGGACATAACGCTTGCATCGTCTTCGCTCGGTATTCTGGCTAACACACGTGCTCCGAGCTGAATCGTAGCCAGTGGCAGCAATCAGCGATTTGATTGATGATTGAACCACTGTGGAGTTGTCTGGTTGGACGCGAGTTGCTTGGTTGAAAAGATCATATTCTGCGATGAGAAGACAGTCTCATTCCGGGCGTTTGCCCCTTGATTGAATGCAACGCAAAGTCGTGAAGTATGCTTCTTAAAGTATGCATTCTGGCGTTGGATCGAGGCTGGAGGTTTGAAGGCATCGAACGTGGTGAATGTCTCGCCCTTCTACTTACTGATGACTCTCAGATGCATTGACGCCTATGACCGAGGGCATCACGGCGCCAATCTCGTTGGATCATTCCGAAAATTGAATCGAAACAGGCTTCGCATTTCTCACTTGCCCCGATCGTCGGTGTGGTTGCGAGAGTTGCTAAACTGTGGGTGATCTTGATCCTTTCCTCTTCGCGCGTTGATTATGACTACACCCACTCTTGATCGTTCAGAGTACGTCGAGCAAGCCTACCTGTTTCAGTTGTTGCGGGAACGTTCGGCTGAGGAAATGCCGATGCAGGAGTTGCTAGAGCAAATCCGCTATGAATTGCTATCGACAACGAAATTACCACTTGCGATTGATTACTTACTAACCGAATTAAAGCATTCGGGGCTCATGTCACCGGCGATGAGCAAGTTGTCTCATTACTTTACTCCGTTTCAGGCTTTCCTGATTCATCAGGCGGAGCAAGAGGCTGGGCGGTTTACCATTCAGACCGCGTTGCAAGTACTTGAGGCAGAAGCTAACTACCGACTGAAAAACTGTACCGCCCCAGGCCTGTTCTTCTTTCAGTTTGAAGTGCTGTGTCGCAACCGGTTGCATTACGATCGTGGGCTTACCGCGATTAGTTCTGATCCGATCTTCACAAAGGATTGGGCGAAGTGGATTTTGCAATTCCGCGCTCAAGTCGGTTTAGTGGAGATTGCCGATTTGCTGTTTCTCGCAAGCGAGGAGTATTCCGAGCGTTTGGTTGCCGCGAATCAGAGCCTAGAGGGTAAAGGCCCCTTTTTGTTTGGTCGCAAGGAAGGGCGAATTGCATTTGGTAATCGTCGAAAAGAACCGCTCTTTCTGTTCGGTGCGTTGCAGCGTCATTTAGGCTATCCCGTTGTCCCTCGGCCAGTTCGTACGAGTGAGAATCAGGATGCGATTCCACAATTGATGCGACGAATGGAGAGACTAGAATCACGAATCAAACTGATGGAAGAAGAGCGTCGTGCATCTCTCGATATCACCAAGTTCTACAAAAAAGAAGACTCCTTACCCAACTTAGATTGATGCATTTTATTGCGGGCACGTCGCGTGATTTGCTTGGTTCTATTACGATCTTTCTGGTTGTGATGCTGAATAAAAAAAGGCTGAGACTCCAAAAGGAACCTCAGCCTTGCGATTCAGTCAGTTTGATTTCAGTAATCTTTACGCGCTTTTGGTCGTGGGCATTTGAAAGACTTTGGTTTTACCAGCGACCACATTTTCGTCCACTGTGACGATGGTGCCTTTCCCCTGTTCGGGAAGGTCATACATGATGTCCAGCATGGCTTCTTCAACGATGCCACGCAGTCCCCTGGCACCGACACTTTTGGCTAACGCCTTTCTTGCGATGTAGTGAAGAGCCTCGTCGGTGAAATCTAGTTCGCATTCCTCCATTCGAAACAGGGCTTGGTATTGCTTGACCAAAGCGTTTCGCGGTTCTTTCATAACGCGAACCAAACCTTCCTCGTCCAAGGGTTGCAGGTAGCTGACAACCGGAAGTCGACCGACGAGTTCAGGGATAAGTCCGAACTGTAAGATGTCCTCGGTTTGAACCTGAGAAAGGAGTTCGGATTCGCTCTGTTCATTGCGAACATTTTGACCGCCAAAGCCTAGCGTTTTGTGCCCTAGACGTTTTCGAATGATCTCTTCGATGCCGACAAACGTGCCGCCGACGATGAACAAAATATTGCTTGTGTCCAGTTGGATGTATTGTTGCTCGGGGTGCTTGCGTCCACCCTGGGGAGGAACGTTGGCAACCGTTCCCTCGAGCATCTTGAGCAGACTCTGCTGGACACCTTCACCCGAAACATCCCGAGTGATGGAAACGTTTGCACTGGTCTTGCCGATCTTATCCACTTCGTCGATGTATAGAATCCCCCGCTGAGCTTGTTCGACGTCAAAATCGGCAGCGTGAAGAAGTTTCAGCAGAAGGTTTTCGACGTCCTCGCCAACGTACCCAGCTTCGGTCAGTGTGGTCGCATCTCCGATCGCAAAGGGCACATTTAGCATTCGAGCCAACGATCTGGCGAGCAGGGTTTTTCCGCTTCCGGTTGGTCCAGCTAGTAAGATATTGCTCTTTTCAATTTCCACATCTGAACCGTTGTCCCAACCGTTGCTCAGACGCTTGTAGTGGTTGTGGACCGCAACGGCGAGGACGCGTTTTGCAGCAGTCTGGCCGATCACATATTGATCAAGATGCTCAACAATGGACCGCGGAGTCGGGATATCACCAAGAAGCGATTTTTCAGGACCTCTTCTGCGTTGCTCCTGATCCAGAATGGATTGGCAAAGCTCAATGCACTCACTGCAAATGTAAACGTCACCTGGACCTTCTACTAAGGGGCCAACATCACGGTAGCTTTTCCTGCAAAACGAGCAGAAAGCATTTTTCTTGCTCGACGAAGTGCCGCGACGCGAGGTGGTGGAGGAGGGGGTATCTTTCGAGGGCATACGTACGCGACTCCTGATTCAGCTGCCTAGCAAATTGGTCCGTCAGAGTTTCTCGGCGAGCACTTATCTGGTTTCATTGACCAATCAAGTGTGTGCGAGAGGTGGGCTCAATTCGATCAGCAACTCTTCATTTTTGGTTATCGGGCCACAGCTCGAATACTTTTCCCAAGAATGTCGCAGGGGTAGTGCGATTCTGGGATGGGCATCCATTTCCTCGAAAGCTCGAGCTAAATGTGGTTTGGGGTAAAAAACGATCCGTGCATTCCCGAAGCATGCCAAATTGAATTGGGAGGCAAGCATTCAGGATTTGGAGATGTGATATCTCCGACGCGTAACGGCAGCTGGTTCGCCCTTCGGTTTAGTCAAAACGACCAAGCCAAGCGGCAAAGCGAAGCCAAGTGATCGATGACCGAGATCAAGCAAGCAGGGCGTTGCCAATCCTGGTCGGGGAAGGTGATCATTTGGTGAACTATGCCGTATGTGATGAACCTGATGATTCGTCCGGGGAGGCTGAAACATCAATCGCTGGATCACACGCTGAAAGCGTTTCCGCCTTCGCCTGTATAGTTCGGAATTCCTCCTCGCTAATGTCACCTTTGAGGTGCATTTCTTCCAAGTTTGCGAGTGCATCGAGTGTGTCATCCCGGTCCTGAGCCGCGTAGTCGCGAAATCTTGACACGAGGGAAAAACCAACTGTGGTCAAGATGCATAAAATCGCTAGTCCAGCAGCAAGCTGCACATTCGGATCTTTCAACCAATCTGACATTTCGAGCTTTTCCTGAAAAACGAGCATTCCCTTGATCACCGTCATGGATGGGATCGGGCGAACCTCATGCTCATCGATCTCGGTATCTGTTAAATCGTTCGGATTCAACCCAGAGGAATTAATCAGCTACCTGAATGATACGTATGTCCAGTACGTCGGCACACTACTTTTTGATCAATCAAAGAAAAAATTGAGTTTCACGAGTGCCATGTTTCACATCGCTCGGTCTCCCGGCCCTTCGAGAGCTTGGTTTGAATTGGCTAGATACTCGGTCTGACAAGTTGTTCGAGTCGTGAAGCAGATTGTTGGCAATCAGCTTGACCACTCTCAAGAGACCATGATCATCGGTCATCGAGTGTTAGTCGATCGATTGTTGTTTCAATGGTGATGGCACTCAGGTGACTCGGAAACGAGCGGAGAGAAGGAGTGAAGGTGCTACCAGTGAAAAGATAGCCATTCCCCACATTGGACCTGCACCTAGGGCTGCGAAAGCGGCAGCAAGGGGGATGATCGTGAGGATTCCCGCTTTAATCGTGAATTGGATTCGCTGCGGAGATGGGCTTCTCACCGCTCGAATCGCACGCATTAGTACCGGCAGCACGATCATGCTGATCAGCAAGGGGAAAACGGATTTTGTATCAAGTCTTGGAGCAATCATTCCCGGAGAGGTTTGTGGGGCCATGGCCAAGCAGACCGCCCCCAACGCAGTGATCAGACCGCCGACGACGAGATGCTGTCGACTGCCTCCGGTGGCCTCTCTGCGGGCCATGGTGGTCACACCCATGATGTAAATTCCAAAGCCAATCGCGATTCCGACTGTCTCTGCCGGAATCAGTCCTCCGAGGGGCTTGGATTCACTCGCCGCCAAAGCGATGCAGGGAGATGCTCCTAATAAAAAACTAAGAAGACGACAGGATCCCATAGTGGCTGGGGCAAAGATAGTTCGTTTGAGTGGACCATTGTAGGCGATGATCATGATTGCCAAGGCAAATGAAAGAATGCATGGGAGCGAGGTGGTTGGTACGTCTGAAGAAGAAAGGTACCCACTAACGGTCGCCAATCCGATTCCTAGGATTAGCAGCAGCCATCCCCCAATACTCGCTTGGCGTTTATCGATCCATCCTTGAGGAATCGGACGCTTCGATCTTTGCTGAGCATCAATTTCCGCGTCAAAAACGTCGTTGAGAATCATTCCAGCCCAGTAGAGACTGACACCACCGAGCACAACGCACACAAATCGGTCCCACGGCTGAATCGATGACGCAGTGAATAGAAAAGCCGCGCTAACATCTGCAATGATGGTAAAGACATTTGGTAGGCGTACTAACTGCGCCCAGACTTTCCATTGCGCAATCTGTTTTTCGGATACTGCTGCGCTCGTTTCGCTTGCGTTCACCAATTGCATTCCTTCATACGATGAGGCCAGTCGAGCACCGGTAATCGAATGTCTCGACTCACTATCTTCGTAGTCTAATTTTTTCACGTTCAGTTAGCTGGATCCCGTGCATTTGGATATACCGATCCGTCTCGTTGATGAAATTGACCTCGGCTTCCTGGTTTTCGAAACGGAATCGTTCAACCGGAGGTGCGATAATCGGCTGGATCGAGTAGAGCTCAATCAGAGTGATGAGGCGACTGTTCGTTTCAGCAGGACCTGAATCCGCAGCATCGCGTCCTTCCACCAGTGTGGTCTGCAATGGATCGCTCCAAAACTCAAATCTTAGTGGAAGTAGCTTGGCAATTTCGACAGAGTTACCCATGCCGGAGGCAATCGCCACGTGGACACGAGTCGGTAAAAGCATGGGCCACGTTGTTCGATCACCTTGGCTCATGATTTCAACTCGGCGACGGCTACTAATTTCCCCCTTGATCACCCAAACCGGTTTTCCATCGAGAGTCGCACTAACGAGATCGAGATTGTAATCCCGGTAAATGGTGGTCAGTAACTCGACCCAGGCACCAACGGTGTACCTCGGTGCAATCAGGCTGTTCGTTTCTGATTTCCCCACCCACTCCTCCAAACGTCCAACGTCGACTCGCTTCAAGGTAATTCCGGAGGCAATTTCTGTACGAGTCCATGCTAAGCGTCCATCACTGATTTGTTTTAGGCGATGCTGTCCACTTCCGTCGTGCATGGTTACTTGCAGGTGGTAACGTCCGGTACCCTGCCCTGCCTGTTCATAGGTTCCTACTCCGATGACTTCTCGATCGTTCGTCCAGACCGTTTCTCGAACTTTGCAGTGAAACGCAGGGCCGTGGACAAGCTGTTGCAGAACTCTTTTTAGTAGCGTTACGGCCTGAGGATTGTGTCGCTGCTGATGTTCCGAGAAAAACTCGGAATCGTCTCTTTCTGCCTTTGCTTCTGGATCCAAAGCAATATCGGCGGTTAAGTCCGCTGGATTATCTTGGGGAAGTTCCGGTAAGTTCTCCGTCGCAAGTGAACGGTCTGTTTCGGTGACCAAGGTGCTCCTCGGACTGATCGATACACCTTCATCCGCTCGCGAAAGGCTTTTGCTAGCTATTGAACCCACGATCAAAAAGAAAATTGAGCTATAAGCGAGAGACTTTTTCATCAGGGCGACTGAGAGCATGCTCATCCAGGCTGTTTGGTTCGAAATAGCTAGGTTTAACGGTGTTTTAGCATCGGGGGGCCCCCGTTTTTGGGTTCGTTCGTCCCGCGAATTTGCGTTGCACTGCTTATAAGGATGAATCTTCATGGTTCGGTCGTGCTGATTTTCTCAAAGATTCCACGTTCAACGTGCCGATGACCAACTACGACAATCGTCTGTAAGTCTTGTTCGGTTCTTCCAAAAAGAAGCGAAGCGGATCTCGGATAGATGTCAGAGGTTCTCGAACGACGAGATCGTAGTTCGAGATGCCTTTCGAAGTCCACATGGATCTAGCAATCACACGACCACCACTCGGGCTTGATCAGTAGCCCATTGAGTATGCAAACCCAAGGAACGGGGGAAACGATGAAACGAATCGTCACTCATTTGTCGCTAGTTGCGACCTCGGCGATCCTCGCCACCGGATGTGTGCCGGTTCGCCACAACCTACCACCCGAGCAACGTATGATGGAAGTTGGCCCAGGCGTCGGAGGCCCCGGACCGGGCGTACTCGGCGGACCTGTCGCTCCTCCTTCGATGCATGTTGCCGCTGCTGCACCCGAGGCACTTTCGGTTGCTAACAGTGACATCGCCACGGGAATGGTTCAAGATGGCGAAATTGGTTTGGTCAACTATATGCATTCGGGTTCTGCCGCCCCCGGGCACGCTGCAGCGGTTGCTGCTCCAGCGACGCTTCAGGTGACCTTCCGAAATCCTGATGGCATGCAGGTTCGCTACGATGCAACCGGCAATGGTGGATTCGATAGCGAACCACTGGTTGCACCCGCTCGTCAGAATTTTCCACAGGGTGGCTTGTATCGTCTAAAGCTCACCAACATCCCTAATCGAGAGGGTGTCGAACTGTACCCAACCGTTGAGCTTGCATACGCCAATCCAAGAACGGGCGCCTACCTCGCTCACAATTCGGTTCCGGTCGAGTTCACCGAGGAAGACTTCGATCAGGTGGTTACCGGAAACTTTGTTACCAAAGTAATCTATCTTCCAGATCCCGAATTCCAAGGGCCCGCTTTGGCCGGTATCGACACGCTGGTTAGCACTCGACTCGATCCAGGTATTGATCCGATTGTTGAGGCAGACCGACGCGGTTCGATTCTTGCGATCATCCGTCTCGGTGACAAGGACGTTGAAATGTCCGGTGCGAGCGCCGATAGCTTGGCAAGCATGATGACTCCGCCGATCGCTGGCCTGCCTGCGCCTTACGCCCCTGCAATGACTGATGGTTGCGGCCACTGCCAGACCGCAGCAACTGCGATGCCGGGTATGGGGATGCCACAGTATGGAATGACGATGTCAGGTACTCCGATCGGAATTCCTGGCCCACCGCATCTTCCACTTGGTCAACCTGCAGGCCTTCAGAAGCACGTGATGAGAAATCACACAGCTGTCCGAATGCCTCGCCCGACCGAGAAGGTTCGAATTGACGTTCGCGAACTTCCGGGCTACAGCTACCCGGCCACCGCTGATCGCGTTCGCTTCACCGGACAAAGCGTTCAGTAACAACAGGTTTCGAACTGAGAAACGTGCGGGCAGCCAATCCCTGCCTGCCGTTCTCATCAAGGGAGCCAATCTTATCCAGCGCGGTGCGGAATCTAATGACCTCACCGCGTTTTGGTACATCCGCCTGCAACTTGGGCTTCACCACATCCGCTCTCATTCCTTAGACCGGTTCGTTCAAGATGACAAAAGTATCGATTCTCCATGCACGCTATTCTGCAGGCCTGTTGGCGATCGTCGTCTTGTTGGGTGGTTTCGTTCGTGGCGGCGAACCGAGTGATTTTCTACCTCGCGGTTCATTCAACCCTCTGTTGCGTGCAAGCGATCCCCCGGGGACCGTTGGGCAGACAAGATTGCTGGGACGCGGTCCGGTGGTTGGATATTACCAACCCGTCGCAATCACAGGTCCAAAGGGCGTTCAATTTGCCTTGCCCTCGGGCAATGGGATGACTCTACCCACTGAGCGCCTCGAGGCTGGATTTTTGATTGGGTCCGTCTATCGGTTCCACATTACCCAGATTCCCGGAGCTTTGGGAGTCGAGTTGTTTCCGACGGTTGAAGTGATTGATCGGACTTATCCACCGCAACATCTCGCAACTCAATATCCGATTGAAATTCAACTTGATGAGGAGGATTTCAGAACGGCTATTGCAGGTCGTATGGTGACGCGGGTGATTTATTTGGAAGATCCGCAGACTGCGATTCCTGTGCAACAGACATCAAAAACCAATGTTCCATTTGAAGTGTCCCAGTTTCAGGATCCGTTAGCAGTGGCTGATGAGTACGGACGGCCCGTTGCGATCGTTCGTATCGGTTCACTGTTTCCACCTCGACAGAAATCACTGCTCCCGGAATTCTTTTTCGGCTACCCGCAGTGGGCGCCGTTCCCAGGTGCTTCGGTGGCAAGCTCGGCGAACATCGACAACATTCCAAGTGAGATCAAATAAGTCATCATGAGATCATCGCTTTACTTTTCTGTTGCTCTGGTGGTGAGTGTTACCATCGTTGTTGGTTGCGCCTCACAGCAGTCATTCGTGATGCAGCCAAGCCAAACACCCGTTGCCTTGTCCGATTCGGTTGAAACACAAATCGTTTCGATAGGCCATGCCGATGTGGTTGATAACGTGCAGTTGGTAGGACACCAAACCGCTTGCCCGTGTTTCGATTGTCAGTCTACGAAACAGCGTTTATTTTCAAAGAAGCGGATAGTCGGTCGAACAGACGCGACGCTATTGGATTCAGGGGTCAACGAATCCAATGGTCTGACTACCGCCGCAGCATCGCAATTCTATGACTCTCAAGAGTTCCTGAGAGACGGTGGAGATTCTGGTTCGACTGTTGTACGTCTAACGGATCAGTCACTCAAAGGTCTGCAACCGGAAGACACCATCGTTCATTACAAAACAGCCGCCGGCAAAGTAGAAATTCAAGCAAGTAATCAGGTTGCCTTGTACGCTCCAAGATTTCGGTCTGTTAGGCAAGTCTCGGGTGCGGTTGCCGGCGGCCGCGCGGTCGGTGCAGCACAAATGGATCGTCCTGTTGGGACGGTCAAGGTGGATCAGCCACTGCCCGGTCTCGTGATGCGAGACTCCGTGGAGATCGGACATGCTGACGTTGCTCGTGGGCTTGATGCCATGCGAGATAGAGAGAGAAGCGTGCCCGTTGATGCTGTTCAGCAAGTCAATGTAGCTAGCAACGTGATGGCGGCTCTGGTAAATCTTTCTTCCCAACAAGCGTATCGCTTGCAAGGGGATCAAAAAGCTTTGTTCCATCAGTTTGCCAATGCAGCTGTTACCTATCAGCTTGATGAATGCCTAGAAGTTGCGGTTCAAAACTTACGTATCCCTTCGCTGGTTCGTGATCAAACATTGGACGGTTTCACCATCTACGAATTTGAACACGGACATGGTCGGCTGCAAATTAGCAAATTCGCAGACCGAGACGACGCAAAGCCAGGAGACATCGTGACGTTCGGGATTCGAATTGAGAACGTCGGTGATGGGCAAGTGAACGAAGTCGTGGTCGTTGATAACCTGACCACCCGACTCGAGTACGTACCGGATAGTTTGGAATGTGAGGAGTCCGTTGACTTCCAGACTGATGTCAATGAAGCCCAGTCGCTTCGATTGCAGTGGACGTTGCAGGAACCGCTTGAAGTCGGCGAGGCTGTCACGATCCAGTTCAAGTGCCGTGTGCGTTAATTCCCTTTGGCGCGTTCAATCGCTACATCGAATCATTCGAGCCCTTGAATAGCAGTCACGCCTTGATGTGGTTGCTGTAAAACGAGAATCTCAAAATAGTCGCTTATTGAAGAGTATTGCGGTTTCTTGGTTCCCGTTGCTCTGGTGCTTCGTTTAGTAGAGATTAAACGAAGCACGCCGGCTTGTCTGACATGCCTCCGAAGGGCGTTTCTTGCCACACGAGACCCTAGGGTTCTGCGACTTCTTTTGACTGTTTTGTTCGCTGGCTCGATGCATTTTAGGAAGTGAAACTCAATGACTTTCTATGCCTAGTCATACTCGAGTGTCTGTGGTTTGTGATCTAAACAGTGTCATGTCTGGCAACCAATTGGTTTGCTTCGTGATGTAACCTATGGGATTGCAAAAGCACGTCTCGCGTTTTTCGTGTCAACTTCTCAAGTTGTTTGACGGCGCCCGAGGAAATGGGGCTACAGCGTCTGCAAAATACGATTGTCTCTGTAACTTACGCTCATTCCGTACTCGTTCTCTGCAGCGGTGGGACTGTGGCTGTTTTTCGCGAACCGGCTAATACAGGGATTGTCAGTGCTATGGTGACAATGTCGAGTGAGAGTCATGTCGAGTTGTGCATGGGGAGTTTTTGCGACAAATGAGTTTTCTCTAGTTCATTCTGTACTCGGGGTTTTACAATGTTTTGTGTTCACTGCTTGAATCATCGAGCTTAATTGGCTTTTGGGATGCTACTGGATGAAGTGTGTGGAAATCTTAAAACGGTTTTGTCGGTTGCCTTACAACCTGATTCTCGCTTCGACTCTCATCCTGTTTTTTTGTGGTTGTCGACCTGAGTACCGTGAGGATCTTGACTACTCACATCGTGTGTTGCAAACCTGGGAAATCGATGAAATTGATGATGGAGTGGTGGTTCAGTTTGAGGAGGTGTTCTGGGAGCCAGACGATACCATTTCACTCAGAGAGCTGATTGCGGAGGAACTCATTGTTGAGGGACGAGATGTTTTAGAGATTGGTACAGGGACTGGGCTATTGTCCGTACTCTCTCTTCGCTATGAAGCAAACAGAGTTGTTGCGACCGACATCAACCCCGCAGCAGTGGCCAATGCTAAGTACAATGCAGCGATGCTTGCTCCGGACGGTAAAATCGATGTCCGGCAAGTCTCGCCTGACTCTCCCGAAGCTTTTAGCGCGGTAGGCGATACCGAGAAGTTTGATTTGATTATTTCAAATCCACCTTGGGAACTCGGTGAGATTTCAAAGCCGATCGATCATGCCTTCTATGACCCAAATTTTGGCTTGATGGAATCACTGCTCGATGGATTGCCTAAGCACTTGAATCCTGGTGGTCGTTGTCTATTAGCTTATGGGCATCGTCCCGCCATAGAACGTTTGGAAGAGGAGTGCAAGAAAAGAAACTATGCTTTCAAGATCCTCGATAATCGAAATTTGGGAAATTTAGAACGCGATTTTTTGCCGGGGATGCTTGTTGAGGTCAAGGTTCCGACAAGTCAAATGAACTAAGTGGACGAGTTTGAGGTGGTTTTGTAATGATTCAGCACCCGAGTGTGTCTTGCGGCAGCCTGCGTTGCTACTGCACCGATTGCTGATCGGTTGCCAATAGGTAAATGTTTTCGCGTGTTCTCAGTTTTTCCTGAGCGATTGAATCGTCGTTGCGTGTCGTTATGTGATGCGTTGACTTTTTCATTCCATTGTTCTTTGTTTGACTTGGGATGCCTGTCGTTGCATGTATTGGTCGGTTTTTTTCTTGGACTGCCATGCTTTTTTGAGCAGCCAGACGTTTCCCAGTTGCAAGCATCATCCCGCATGCTGGCGATTATTGACTGCTAGATGATTGGCAGTCGTCTTGGGTACGATTGAGATTGAGAAAGGAATCTTTTGAAGATAAGTAGTCCAAAATGGCCACCCGCGTTTCTGCGTTCAGGTTTTTAAATTCATGATCGTTGTGCGGATCTATCTGCTGATGGATCACGCGATCAAGCCAATCATTCTCAGTTTCATTTGCAAAAGTTTCCTCTAGTTTCTCGCCAAGGTCATTGAGAAATCTACTGACGAAGTGGTCCGAGTTAGGGTGATCTGCTTTGGTTCGCATCGAGCGAAGAGTTTGTTCCTGACTAGCAAGGGTTTTTGCTAGTTTTTCTGCCACCATGTCGTTTTTTCGATAAAGCGCGATGACGAAGGTTTGTGTTTTCAAACTCTTGGAACTCGATCGCCAAGTTGCGGTTCGTATGTCAAATTTTCTTCGGGTGCCTAATGCAATCACCGTCAGATCAAGAAATCCGCATCGCCAGCCCTCATTGACAAGGAGTGTGAATTCAAAAGTTTTTTCGCCATCAAGAATTTGATCTGAGGTTCTTGCGAGTTTGAAATGGACACCACTTCC
>Ga0181563_10001212_pt1 | contig 25567 bp, 18 predicted proteins | sample 011ome_25_FD_133759 | JGI IMG/M metagenome (GOLD analysis project Ga0181563, IMG submission 133759) | Coastal salt marsh microbial communities from the Groves Creek Marsh, Skidaway Island, Georgia - 011512CT metaG (megahit assembly) | ecosystem: Environmental > Aquatic > Marine > Intertidal...
CAGCTTAACTACTACTGCTCAAACTTTAAGACAAGCTATTAATGAGCATGAAACAGATTTAGGTAATATGAGTTTTACCGGATTAAGTGCTACTGATGTATCGACAGCTGTTAGAGAACTTCGCACAGAATTAGGCGACCATAGTGCATTAACTACAGCAACTACCGTATCAGCCGTAGCTGCCATTAATGAACTAAGAGATTCGATGGGAGCCGAAGGCGGTTTAACTACAACAACTAAAAATTTAGTTGGTGCCATCAATGAACATGAAACCGATATCGGTAATATGACATTAACAGGTTTAGCGGCTACTGATTTGTCTGCGGCTGCTAGAGAACTTCGTACTGAATTAGGTGATCATTCGGCTCTGACTACTAAAACTACTGTATCTGCTGTTGCGGCTATAAATGAACTAAGAGACTCGATGGGCGCAGAAGGTGGTCTAACTACTACTGCTAAAAATATAATTGGCGCTATTAATGAACATGATACTGAAATTGGTTCTGCCTCTTTAAATACATCTGCTAATACTCTTCGAGGAGCTATTAACGAACATGAAACCGATATTGGTAATATGTCTCTTAATACTACGGCTTCAAATCTAACAGCTGCTATTAATGAAATACATGACTCTATTGGTGAAGTTGCATTAAGAACACAATCTACGACAATAAAAACAGCTATTAACGAGTTAAATGATTCTATCGGATCTGGTGGTTTAAATACGACTGCACAAACGTTGATAGGCGCGATTAATGAGATAGATGCAGATACGACAGATGCCGTAACAGAAGGTTCAAGTAATTTATATTTTACAAATACAAGAGCAAGAGACGCATTAAGTGTTACTGGTTCAACTGGTTTATCTTATACTGCAGGCACTGGTGTATTTGCTGGAGTAGATGCAACTACTACAGTCAAAGGTGTAGCATCATTTAATACAAACGATTTCGTTGTATCAAGCGGTGCTGTAAGTTTAGGATCTCTTGCTAACGACCAACTTGATAATTCTTCTATTACGTTCAATGGTACTGCTATTTCATTGGGCGGAACGGTTACAGTTAACGGAACAGCAAACGAAGTAACTGTCGCAGAAAATTCAGGTACTTACACTATAGGATTACCAGATTCAGCTTCTATTACGTCTGAATTAAAAGTTGGTGGAGGTTATGGTTCTACAGGAACCACTATGCGTTATAATGGCGATATTCTTACTAACGGTAATTTAACAGTAGACGGAGATTTAACAGTATCCGGAACTACTACTACAATTAACACTGCTACTCTTAATATATCTGACAATATTATTGTACTTAATAATGATGTAACTGGAACTCCAACTGAAAATGCCGGCCTTGAAGTCGAAAGAGGCAATGTCGTTAACGCAGGATTTAGATGGAACGAAGCAAATGACTATTGGGAAGCTACTGATTCAACTGGTACATTCTATCAATTGTCAATCGCTGGACCAGGTACTGGTGGTATAAACTTTAGAGATGACGATGATGATAATCTATTCGTAACTGCTACTACTGGAGCCGGAGTATTTAAAATTGATGGTGGTACATCAGTTCAAACAAATATAGCAGGTACTACTTTAACCGTATCCGTAGATGATGCTACAACATCGGCTAAGGGTATTGCATCATTTGCTGCCGCTGATTTTGGTGTATCATCTGGTGCAGTAAGTATTAAATCAGGCGGGGTATCGAATAGTCAATTAGAAAATAGTTCTATCACAATTAATACTTCTGAACAAAGTTCATCTGTATCTCTTGGTGATACTGTTACTTTAGATATTATGGATTCTGCAGAAATTAATCAAATGATTGACTCTGCATTTGGATCTAATAGCTATATATTGGCAAGCTTAACTGATATTCCTCTTGGTACAAAAACGTCAGGTAGTTATGTTGCTACTATAACAGCCGGAACGGGATTAACAGGAGATGGAAGTGGAGAAGGATCTACACCTACTTTAGCTTTAGATTTCTCTGAACTTACTGATATGACAGCTGATATATCTGGCACGACCGAATTTATCTTACAAAATGGTACTACCGAATCTCGTAAAGCCGCAAGTGAAATAAAACTTTCAGCTTTCAATAACGATGCCAATTTCTCATCTACTACTGGTACAGTAACATCTATAGGCGTGACAGCAGGTACAGGACTATCAGGTGGCGGTACAGTAACAACAAGTGGTACAGTCTCATTAGCGCTTGATTTCTCTGAACTTACTGATATGACCGGTGCTGTGTCAGGATCAACAGAGTTTATCTTACAAGATGGTGCTACAGAATCTCGTAAAGCGATGAGTGAGATTACTACTTCTTCCTTTGATGGAGACGGTCTAACACGAACTGGTAATATTACACTTAATGCTTCTACTAATATTATACTTGATGCTGATGGAGGTAATGTTGTTCTACAAGATGATGGAACAACTTTTGGAGTATTATCTCAATCAGGCGGTGAACTTGTAATAGGATCAGGCTCTACTCCTACTACGGCTATTACTCTTTCAGGCGCTAATGCTACTGTTGCAGGTACAGCAACTGCTACTAATACATATACCGGTGCTACTAATCTTTTATCTCTAAGTGGAACAGAAACTTTAAATTGGCAAAACCAGATGCATTATGGTACTGATATTTCAAGCAATTTTACAGTGGTATTTAGTAATGTACCAGCATCAGGATTTGCTCAAATAATGTTTATGTACACTACTGGATCTAGTGGGGGTGTAAGTATTACTTGGCCTGCGGCAGTAAAATGGCCTGGTGGAACTAAACCTCAAACTCCTCGCGGTGGATCAGTAAAACAATTATATCAATTTATTACTTACGATGGCGGAACTAATGTATACGGATTCGAAGCAGGTCAGAATTTTAGTTAATAGGAATAGATAATGCCTCCAATCTTTAACGATCGATCTGTTATACGTCACGATCTACTTAACACTCGAGTTGCTAGACTTGATAGTGATGATGGTCCCATGATGATAGTTGATATGAACTATCCAGAATTTAAATCTGGCAATGCGTTAAAGCAAGGACCATGGAGAGACAGCGCTGGCGGTGCTGGTGATGGACAATTAAAATGGTCAGATGCTTATCCTTCTGATGGGTTTGACGGTTATGGCAATGAAAATGACATGTATAACAGTTGGTATCAGCAGCTTGAAAGTATTAAAATTGTAAATGGTGAACCATCGCGTGATGAATCGTATATTTACACTGTTCATGATGGAGCACCGATATACAAACATAGACAGTATATTGGTGGTGGGAATTACGAGTTAAGAGGTAGCGGTAATCAAATATGTAGATGGAAAGTAAATAACGGTAGAGGTGATCTTTCAGAATTTCATAGATTCTCAACAGATTCAGATGCTCATACACATGCCGAAAATGTTTTATTTAGTGACGACTTATACTATGGAGCTCTTTTTAGATCTTATCCTACTGCACCGTTTAGTAAAATAGTAGATATAGAATGGATTAATAAAAACGAAGCTTTCTTTTTAAATAATAGAGATGATACATATTGGGGTTCAGGTAATAATAGACTCGGAGAATTTGTTACTTTTATTTCAGGATTTGATAATAATTGGGGATGGACAACCTTTTTTGGGTCATCAGGTTCAATAACAACATCTATTGATTCTGATTATTTAAATGTAGGCCCAGGAGATGATTTTAGAATTGCTAGTTGGGCCTCTGCTAAAAAAATTCGTATACAGAAACCAGATACTAATGGTAACACTAATCAAGACTTAAAAGTAATTACATTAGTTAGAGGAGTAGTAGACGGTAATAGTGCTCATCTTCCATTTGATGGTGATAATGATATGCTAATTTCTTCTACTCTTGATTCTCCTACTGATAACACTCCATCTTGCGATAGTGCGCAATATCATTTTCATATAATGACTCATCCTGCTTTGGTAGGTCCTGATAAAAAAATTAAAAGACAAACGTATTATAAAAATATAAATGAATTTGATATTAGTGAAGATGGTACCAGACTTTTCCTAGATGTTAGTGATTGGGCCGGCGGATCAGCGCTTATGCAGATGAATATTACTACTCCTTGGGATCTTAGTACTATTGAACCATTTGATTATTATGATAGTGCAAGTGCAACATCTAATGGAGGTGATGCTGCTTATCCCGGAGATTCAGATTATTGGGCATATCGTATTATAGCTGACTCAGATACAGGTTTTGGCCGAATTTTTCAAAGTATAACTACTACAGACTCAGCTCAATGGGATTCTTATTTAACAGCTGGTACGCCTGTAGGAGGTAATCCTTTAAATGTGACTCAGAAGTCAACCCATACTAGTGCTGATAGTGCTAAAGCATCTAACAATCTTAATCATATTATCAATATTGCAGATATTAAAAGTATGTTTGATTATGATGATTCTACTCCTGACACTACTTTATGGGTAACTAATCCGAGCGGCGGAGGTTATAATACTAAAACAAATATGCAATGGAATAATACTGGTGATATTCTTTATCACGTACATGTAAATGGCAAAGTAACTCAATATGATTGTACAAAGGTTCTTGGTCCAACAAATTTACATCATAGAGATTTGATTAATTTTGCTGATTCGAATTTTCCTAGTACTAATTCTATGTCTGGCAGTACAATACTATTTAGAGGACGAAGATAATAATATAATAATATTATTTTTATGAGATCAGCTTCGGCTGATCTTTTTTTTATTATAAATAAACCTAAATGGTGCAGGGGCGGTTATTCGTCCGACAAAGAAATCGAAAGGTATTTCATGGCCCAATACGAAGAGTTTACTATTGATCAGGGTTCTGATGTTGCTATTGAAATTCATTTAGTCGATGCTGATGGATCAGCTAAGAATTTGACTTCTCATAGCGCAAGCGCTAAAATGAAAAAATCTTATAATAGCGACAGTGCCGATACCATTTCCTTTACAGCCACTATTGTTGCTCCAGCTACAGATGGGATATTAACATTAGCATTGACTAATACTCAAACTGATGCACTGAGAGCAGGCAAATACGTATATGATGCAGAAATCTCTTTCCAAGATAGTAGTTCAAATACTATTATCGAAAGAGTTCTTGAAGGAAGAATACAAGTAACTCCGTCAGTAACTAAGTAGAATATAAAATGGTTGATAGAAGTCTCATAGTCACATCAGGTACGACAACACAAGTTAAAAAAGTAGTTGTAGGGAGGCCTGTAAGACGCGTACAACAGGCCGGTAATTCCATTAGCACCGCAGAGGATGTTGACGTATCAACATTAGTAAATGGTAGTTTATTAGTCTATAATACAACATCTTCAAAGTGGACAAGTACTACGGAATTAGAAAATCAAAATATTAACGGAGGCACGTACTAATGGCCACTATAATTAGAATTAAAAGATCTACTGGTACTACCGCTCCGTCAGATCTAAAAACAGGCGAAATCGCATACTCAGCGGGTGGTGGCGTATATAATAACGGCGGTGATAGATTATATTTTGGTAAAGGTGACGATGGCAGTGGAAACGCAACATCTATCGTATCAATCGGTGGTGAATATTATGCCAATCTATTTTCAACTACAGATGCGGCTGGTACCGTCAGCGCAAGTAAAGCAGTCGTAGTTGATGCCGATAGAAAAGTTAATCAATGGATTGTCGATAATGTCCAAATAGATGGTAATACTATTGAAACAACTAATACTGATGGCGATTTAATATTAGATCCTAATGGTACTGGTGTTGTTAATGTAAATAGTTCGAAAATTACTAACGTTACGAATCCTACGGCTGCTCAAGATGCTGCTACTAAAAGTTATGTAGATGGCTCTACTCTTGATTTTATTGTTGATGGCGGTGGTACAGGTAGTATAAATTTACTTGATTCCGATTTAACTTTTGCTGGTGGAACGGGTATTACGTCTTCTATTGTAGGTGGAAAAACCGTAACATATACGTTAGATGATACTGCAGTATCAGCTGGTTCTTACGGATCATCTTCAGCAGTTCCAACATTTACAGTTGATGCTCAAGGTAGATTGACAGCAGCTGGTACTGCATCTATTTCAACTACTTTGAATACTGCAGGTAATAGTGGTACTGGTTCAGTTGCTCTTGCTACTCAGTCTTTAACAGTATCTGGCGGAACAAACTTAACTGCAGCTGCTGCTAACCAAACGATTACTGTTGATCTAGATGGCGATGTACTTGGACTGACATCTCTTACAGTAGATAATTTAAAATTAGATGGTAATACTCTTAGTTCTACTGACGGTTCAAATACACTTTACATTGATCCAGCTCCTGAAGATTCAGATGGTGGTAATTTAATTGTTCGTGGTAACCTTCAAGTTCAAGGTACTCAAACAATTATTAATTCAAATACTTTATCTGTTAATGATAAAAACATTGTTCTTGCTGATTCGGCTGCTAACGGAACAGCGGCAGATGGAGCAGGTATTACTGTCGGCGGTGCTCTGTATAGTGGCACTAAACCAGCTATTACTTGGGATAATTCTAATACGGCCTGGGATTTTAACTATAAAGTAAACATAGAAGATTCTATCGGCGCTAGTCCTATTACATTCAATGATGTAAGTATTACTGAAGCTTTAGAAGATCATCTCGTAAGTAATTTCTTCTTAGCGGGCGAAGGCATTGATCTTACATATGTTGACGGATCGAATACTCTTACGATATCTGCAGAAGATGCTACTACTACGAATAAGGGTATTGCATCATTCGGAGGATACGCTGATAGTTCTGGTGCGCCAGCACCAGGAAATGATAGACAATTTAGCTTAGCTAGCGGCGATGTTACTATTGCTGTTATCGACGGCGGCACTTATTAGTGCATTAACGTAACCTTTTTTAAGGAACTGACATGGCTACTAAAGTTAGACTGAAGAAGTCCGCGATCGCGGGCCGAATACCGGGATCTGCAACGTTAGATTATGGCGAATTAGCCATTAACTATCAAGACGGAAATCTGTATTATAAAAATGCAGATAATGATGTTAAGTCATTACAAGAATCCCCGATAGAATTTGCTGCTAAAAACGAGTCAGGTTCCTCTGTTACAAAAGGTCAAGCTGTTTATATTAACGGCGTGAGCGGAACTACACCCACAATAGCCCTGGCTGACGCAGATAATGCTTCTGCCATGCCCGCGTTTGGTTTACTTAAAGCCGATGCTAATAATAATGCTGAAGTCATAATTATTACTTCTGGCAATTTGACAGGATTAGATACTTCTAGTTTTGCAGTAGGCGATACATTATACGTATCTACTACACCTGGAGCAATAACTAATGCTAAACCGTCTGGCGAAGCCTCTCTTATTCAAAACATTGGTAAAGTTGTAAGATCCCATGGTTCTGCAGGTATTATTAAAGTTGGAGGCGCCGGTCGTACGGCAGCTACACCAAACCTAAACTCTGGTAATATTTTTATTGGTAATGATTCGAATTATGCATCTACTGTATCGATGCAAACAGAAACTAGAAAGCATCTCGTTTCAGGAACAGGTGTAGGATATGATTCAGCATCTGGTGTTATATCTATTGGCCAAGACGTAGGAACTACAAGTGACGTACAGTTTGGACAACTTAATGTCGATTCTGCTCAGATTGGTCAAATTGAATTTAAGACTTCTTGGCCGCCAGCAAATGTTGGAGCAGATGGCCATATTCCACATACAGAAGGTGCTATATGGTATGATCCTTATCATAAAAATTTAAACTTCTATACTGACATTGCGCATCCAATTGAACTTGGTATGCAAATGGTTGAGAGGGTGTACAACAACACCGGATCTACAATTGCAAAAGGTAAACCACTTTATTATAGTGGCAACAGGATTGATACTGGTGGACAAGAATCTCCAACTGTAGGACTTGCTGATGCTACAGACGAAAACAAATATAATGTCCAAGGTTTGGCATCAGAAGATATAGCTGATGGTGAATATGGACAGATTGTTGTTGGAGGTGTCATTGATCACTTCGACACATCTGGATTAACTGCCGGTCAAAACTTCTTTGTTGGATTAAGTCCTGGCGCTGTTCAAAACGCTGCGCCAACATATCCTAACTTTCCGATGTGTTTGGGCTGGGTTATTAAATCACATGCCACAGAGGGTAAGGTTATTATCAACCAACAGAACCACTCTGTTAACACTTTTAGGGTTCGTGGTGATACTCACTTAGGTGCTGATCTTCAAGTTGATGGTGACTTAACAGTCTTAGGAACAACAACTTCGGTTTCTACTGCAGACCTTACTGCTGGTACTCCAATGTTCAGATTGAACGAAGGTGATGCAATTGGTGAGGCTGGTACGACATTTAGCGGTACTGGTAACGATGACGCATTTTTCTCTGGTCACTTCACTGGTACTGCATCACAGACATATTATGTAAGAATTGATGGTGTTGGAACTGGTGCCGGCGGCGTTGATACATTTGAAGTTGCTTTAGGGGCCGATAGTCAGTTTGTATCGCCTATTTTAACTAAGACAAATATGACTGGCGAAGATCAGTTAATCCATTCTACAGATAATATTAGTGTTAAATTTGCTGCGACTACTGGTCACGATTCAGGTGATACTTGGTCAGGTACAGCTGCACCAATCAACGTTGATACCGGATTCTTTTCAAATAGAAATACTGGCACATCTGGTGTAGGTTATACTCACGTAGGTTTCTACTTTGATATCAGTGATACTAAATGGAAGTTTATTGATGCATATGATTCGACCCCACAAGGTTCTATTAATATTGCAGATTCTAGTTTCTCACTTGCAACAGTAGCTGCCGGAACATTTGAAGGCGCCTTAGTTGGTAACGTAACCGGTGATATAACCGGTAATGCTGCGACTTCTACATTAACAACTAGTGTTAACGTTACTGCAAATAACAGTACAGATGAAACTGTTTATCTTACTTTTGTTGATGGAGCAACTGGTACACAAGGTATTGAAACCGATACTAGTCTAACATATAATCCAAGTTCAAATACGTTAGTCGCTGGTGATAAAGTTGGTATTGGGAGAACTTCGCCTAATAATACTTTGCATATTGGCGCAACATCCGGTAATACAATATTAGAATTACAACGTACTAATACAAATACCACTGGAACAGTTGGTGCTATTTCATTCACCGCGTCAGACGATCATTCAGTTGCTGCAATTAATGCAGCTGGAGATGGTGATAATGAAGGCGCGCATTTAATATTTAGAACTACTAGCGCAGCAAGCGAAAATAACTATTTCAATTCTACTACAGAACGTATGCGCTTACACAGCGTTGGTGGTCTAACTGTTGGTGGGACTACGGATGGTGCAGCAGGAACCGTTACACTACAAGACGATGGCGACATCAGAGGTGTACTTACATCAGGTGCAGGCGGCGACACGATTATTTCTGCGATCTCAGGCGTATCTAACGGGTATCAAATCGTTGTAGACACAAGTAATAACCAGACCTACAAATGGCACAACGGCGGCACACCGTCGATGACGTTAGATGCCAGTGGTAATCTGCTGGTATCTAAAACTACAACAAGCGTTGCTACAGCAGGCGTTATAATCTCTAGCAGTCAGGGTGTTAGATCAACGGTAGATGGCAATGTTCCCGTTTTGCTTAACCGCCTGACAGATGACGGTAATCTGATCGACTTCCGAAAGGATGGCACCCAAGTAGGAGTTATCGAAACCGCTGGCGGTGATTTGCTAATTCATAGCTCTGCCGCAAGTCACGGGGGTTTACGGTTTGGCGAGGGGTATATTTTCCCGGTAAATAACAATGGTGCAACATCAGACGCAGCTATTGACCTTGGTATTGCTGCAGTTAGTCGCTATAAAGATCTTTTCCTGTCTGGTGGTGTAGTACTAGACGAAGCATATAATACCACAGTTACGGCTACCACTACTTCAACTTCTCAGGCTGCAATTGCTTCGTTCTCTGCAACGACATATGGTTCGGCCGAAGTAGTAGTTACAGCAAAAGATGGAACAGCGAGGCATATTACAAAATTCTTAATTGTTCATACAGGTTCTGCTGCATCTCATACCGAATATGGTACAGTACAAACAGGATCAAGCTTAGCTACATTTGATGTAGACATTAACGGAGGAAACGTAAGAGTACTTGCAACACCGGCTTCAACAAATAGCACTGTGTTTAATGTAGTAATGACGTTAATTGATGCATAAGGCGTAGATAATGGCAAAGAAACCGTTTATAGTAGAAAAAGATTTTAAAGTAGGTAATGTTAGTATCATTGATTCTGATGGTCAGTGGGTTGGTTCTACTAGTGGTATTGGCGGTCATACTGGTCATTCTGGTCCTGCCGGAGCTACAGGTCATTCCGGAGCCGTTGGAGCTCAAGGTGTAACCGGTAATACAGGATCCGGTGGTGTTACAGGCTTTGGTGGTAGAAGTGGTTTTCAAGGCGTTCAAGGTGCTCAAGGAGGTACTGGACCACAAGGTGCAACTGGACCACAAGGAAGTGCCGGGGGATCTGGGCCTGGTGGAGTTGGTGGTAGAACCGGTGTTCAAGGATATCAAGGTCGTCAAGGTGCTCAAGGCGCTCAAGGAAGTACCGGACCACAAGGTGGACGAGGACCCCAAGGCCCTCAAGGACCACAAGGAAGTAGCGGTGCAGGTGGACCTTCTGGATTTCAAGGTGCACAAGGAAGTAGCGGGGCAACAGGTGCTACAGGATCGACCGGACCACAAGGTGCTCAAGGTACAGCAGGCGCTACCGGAAATGTTGGTTTTCAAGGTAGAAGCGGTGTTCAAGGAGCACAAGGACCACAGGGTCCAACTGGTCCAACGGGTTATCAAGGTGTTCAAGGAGCACAAGGTGCACGAGGTGTTCAAGGGCCAACTTATCTTGCAGGTAGACAGGGTCGTCAAGGTAGTAGAGGACCGCAGGGATCACGAGGACCACAAGGAAGTGCCGGAACAGGCGGAAAATACGGTATAGGCGGCGTACCTGGCCCTCAAGGCCCTCAAGGACCACAAGGCCCCACGTCTTCTTATGTTGGTGTAACTGGAGTTGGCGGTAGAACCGGCGCAAACGGTACTACAGGCGCTACAGGCGCTACTGGCGTACAAGGTTATCAAGGTGTACAAGGCTATCAAGGCGTCCAGGGTTCTGGAGGTCCGTCGGGTTATCAAGGTCCTAGAGGACCACAAGGACCGCAAGGTTCTTCAGGCGCGACAGGTGTTGGAGGAGTAAGTGGTGCTGCAAGTAGTACTACTGGACCATCGGGTGTAGCAGGATTTCAGGGTGTTCAAGGCTATACTGGTACTCAGGGGCCGCAAGGACCACGAGGACCGCAAGGTTCAACCGGACCTACTGGAGCTAGTGGAGCAACAGGTGTTGCGGGGGCTACAGGCGGGACAGGAGCTACAGGTAGAACCGGTGTTGGCGGTAGAACTGGAGTGGCAGGTCATACCGGACCAGGCGGTCCTGGGGGTTATCAAGGTTATCAAGGAGCTGCTGGTTATCAAGGCCCTCAAGGTCCTTCAGGTGGAACAACTATTTCGTCTGGTACATCTAGTATAAGTGGAATTAGAGTAGGATCTCCGACAGCGCCAGTTAACGGCGATGTGGGAGCAAGTGGAAGTATTACTGCTGGTTACTCAGATAAAAGATTAAAACATCAAATTGAAATTATACCTGATGCTATCAAGAAAATTAAAGCTATTACCGGAATATTTTATGTAAGAAATGACGTAGCTAAAAGCTATAATATCGGAGATGATAAAAGACAAATAGGTTTAATTGCACAGCAAGTTGAAGAAGTTGCTCCGGAATTGATAGATAAAGCACCGTTTAATCGTAAATATTTTACTGTTAATTATGATAAAGTTACGGCTCTTTTATTGCAAGGCATAAAAGAACAACAAGAGCAGATAAATATATTAAATAAAATAATTGAAGATGAGAGTTAAATGGCCAAGAAACCTTTTATAGTTCAAGACGGCGTATCATCTAACGGCTCAGATATTGTTAATAGTAGCGGTCAATGGGTTGGAACTGTTAACGATGATATAAGAGGCCCTCAAGGCGCGCAAGGTCATACAGGTACTCAAGGACCACAGGGTGCTGTTGGTGCTCAAGGCCGTCAAGGAGCTGTTGGTTTTCAAGGTGTTCAGGGTCCGCAAGGTGTTCAAGGTCCACAAGGTTCTACCGGTGCTTCCGGACCAGGTGGAGCTACAGGCCCAGGAGGAGCTACAGGTAATACAGGAGCTGCTGGATTTCAGGGTGTACAAGGTTATCAAGGACCAAGAGGCCCTCAAGGTGCACAAGGAACTAATCCTACAGGAGCTACTGGCCAAACTGGTCATGGTGGTAGAACAGGAAATGGCGGAGCTACTGGTGTATCAGGTGTAGCTGGCGCACAGGGTCCACAAGGTGCAACAGGTGCTTCTGGAGTTCAAGGTGCAGGTGGAGCAAGCGGTTTTCAAGGTTTTGCTGGGGTACAAGGTGCAACAGGCCCTCAAGGTCCACAAGGATATCAAGGTGTTCAAGGTTCTGGACTTTTCACTGGTATAGGAGGTCATCGTGGACCACAAGGTGCTGCAGGTGCTCAAGGTCGTCAAGGTCACCCTGGACCGCCAGGTCATCAAGGTCGACAAGGTGCTCAAGGTAGAGGCGGAGTAACAGGTAAAACCGGCAGTCCAGGTAGAGCTGGTGTTCAAGGATTTCAAGGTTTAAGAGGAGCACAAGGACCACAGGGCCCAACTGGAGTTACTGGTGCACCAGGTTTTCAAGGCGTTCAAGGTTATCAGGGTGTTCAGGGTTATACCGGATATCAGGGTTATCAAGGAGCTCAAGGTAGTAGAGGTCCTCAAGGTGCAAGAGGACCTCAGGGAGGCGCAGGAGCAACTGGTGCCCGCGGACCTCAGGGGGGAGCCGGTAGTACTGGTCCAACAGGTAGAACCGGTGTACAAGGTTATCAAGGTGTACAGGGTTATGGCGGTGCTTCTGGTTATCAAGGTACTCAGGGACCACAGGGTTCGCGAGGACCGCAAGGAGGAACTGGCCCCACAGGTTCAACAGGCGTAACTGGTCCAACAAGTGGTACATCAGGACATACAGGTGTTCAAGGTTATCAAGGTGCTGGCGGTCCAACAGGTTATCAAGGTGTTCAAGGTTATCAAGGTGTACAGGGTTATCAGGGACCGCAAGGAGGAACTGGACCACGAGGACCGCAGGGACCGCAGGGACCAAGAGGCCCTCAAGGTTCTACCGGTGGAACTGGTAGTACAGCATTATCGACTAATCCTTCTGCGTTAGGTGTTAATACACCGGCTCCTCCTGCAGGAGACATTAGAGCTACAGGTACAATTACTTCTTTTTATTCGGACATAAGATTAAAGGATAAAATAGAATATATTAAAAATCCCAATGATATGCTAGAAAAAATTAATGGTATTTTTTATACTCAGAGTAAACTTGCAGAAAAATTTGGTTATCACAATTACGAACAACAAGTAGGAGTAATCGCTCAAGAAGTACAAGAGGTATTACCAGAAGTTGTTAATTATGCTATTATTTCAAACGATACAGACGATAATAAATATCTAACAGTAGCGTACGAACATATTGTGCCACTATTGATAGAAGCTGTAAAAGAACAGCAAGAAGAAATAGAAGAATTATCTAGGATATTGTTAGATGGCTGATAAAAAGTTTGACATAAAAGAAGGTTTAGCTGTAAGATCAGGCCATACTCATACTAATGTTGTGGATAATAGTGGAGCTTGGGTCGGACCTAAAACACAAAGTGGAACTGGGCCACAGGGTCCACAGGGATCAAGCGGGCCGACAGGTCCGGCCGGAGCTCAAGGAGCTCAAGGCGTAAAAGGTCCTCAAGGAGCTGGCGGTCCTCAGGGTAGTGCTGGTCCGTCAGGTGCTACAGGCGTACAGGGTAAAGCTGGTGTTCAGGGGCTTACAGGAGCTCAAGGTCTTACTGGAGCTCAAGGACCGCAAGGATCAAGAGGACCGCAAGGTCCATCGGGTGCTACAGGTGTACAAGGAGCCGTTGGTGTTTCAGGTGCTCAAGGAGCTCAAGGACCTCAAGGTGTTCAGGGTTATACTGGATATCAAGGTCGACAAGGTGCTCAAGGTAGTACCGGCGGTGGAGGACCGGCAGGAGTTCAAGGTGCACAAGGCGGTGTCGGTGCGCAAGGATCAAGAGGACCTCAAGGTAGACAGGGATCAAATCCAACAGGCCCTCGGGGACCTCAAGGAGCAACTGGAGCTACTGGAGCCCGAGGCTATCAAGGTCCTCAAGGAGGGACCGGAGCTACAGGACGACAAGGTAGACAAGGAGCTTCAGGAGTTCAAGGTCCGCAGGGACCGCAAGGACCTCAAGGATTTCAAGGAGTTCAAGGATTTCAAGGAGTTCAAGGTTACCAAGGCGTACAGGGCCCACAGGGACCACAAGGCGGTAGTCGTGGATCTCCTGCAATTGGCAATAGCTTATTACCATATAATACTTGGTATGCTGGTCAAAGTGGTAGTGCTACATTCTTTGGTCAAAATGGCGACGGTAATTCAAGAATACTTGATACAGATCCTTGGGGTAATGCAAATAGTATTATATGGGACGTATCGAATCAAGACGCGTCAAGTAATGCTGATGGTGGATGGAATAGTAATACTATGTCCATCGATAAAACATACAAATATAGATTTACTACATGGGTAAGAAGAAAAACTATTGGTAATGGTTCTTTTTATCTAGGTTATTATAGCCGTGAAAATGGTACTAATACTGCTACTCGATACAGAACATCGTCTACAACTACAACAAACCCTTATTTTAGAGCATCTGGCTGGTGGGGTGTTGCTAATGATTGGTATTTAGTTGTAGGCCACGTTTGGCCAGCTGGAACAGGCATTGGTTCAGATGATGCAGATACTGGTATTTTTAATACTAGTGGACATAAAATTGGGAGTAATAACGATTTTGTTTGGTCTACTAATGCTAATGGTGCTACGCATAGAACATATCTTTATTATTCTACTAATACATCTACTAATCAGCAGTTTGCTTATCCAAGAGTTGATAGAATTGATGGTAATGAACCAAGTGTTGCAGAACTAATATCTCTTAGTAATCTACCTGCTACCGGATATCAAGGTCCTCAGGGAGCAAGAGGACCACAAGGCGGACGAGGACCACAAGGTCCCCAAGGTCCACAAGGAAGTGGACCAACTGGTGCAACTGGTGTAGGAGGCGTAACTGGTGTATCCGGAGTTGCAGGGGCAAATAGCTCCACAACTGGTCCAGCTGGCGTTGGCGGTTATCAGGGTTATCAAGGAGGCCGAGGACCACAAGGAAGTCGAGGTCCACAAGGAGGCCGAGGACCACAAGGTGGTACTGGTTCTACTGGTCCTGGCGGCGTGACTGGTCCAACAAGCGGTACGACTGGATTTCAAGGTGTTCAGGGTTATACTGGTACACAAGGACCACAAGGACCAAGAGGCCCACAAGGTTCTTCTCCAAGGGGACCACAAGGATCAAGGGGACCACAAGGAGGCCGAGGACCACAAGGTGGTACTGGTTCTACCGGCAGCCCCGGAGGCACAGGACCAACAGGTAGAACCGGAGTTGGTGGAGCTACAGGTTTTGCGGGGCCTACAGGATCTGCAACTCAAATTGTTGCTGCTGTAGTAGGAAGTCCGGCTCCTACTACTAGCGGCATAGCTTCAGGTGATATTAGAGCATCAGGCCATGTTAGAGCAGGATATTCAGATCAAAGATTGAAGAATATTAAAGGCCCAATTGATAATCCCATTAAAAGACTTAATAAATTAAATGGATATTTTTATTCTCCTAATAATTTATCAACTGAAATAGCATATGCTAAAAATACTTCTGAAAGAAAAATAGGTCTTATTGCCCAAGAATTAGAAGAGGCTTTACCTGAAGTAGTATCAGGTGCACCGTTCGATATAAATAAACACGGTCATAGTATATCGGGCGAAAAATATCTTACCGTAAAATATGAAAGAGTCGTTCCTTTGTTAATTGAAGCTTTAAAGGAACAAAAGAAACAAATTGAAAATTTAAAGATTAAGATAGGAAATAGAAATGGCAATTAATTTAGCTGATTTAACACCTAATCCTGTAACTAAAGATGGTTTTTTTAACGAAACAGAATCTAGTATTAGTGATGCTATTACAGAATCAGGTTGGTATAAACTAAGACAAACACATCCAACAGATCAATTTATTGCTGTTGAAGCGGCAACTACTGCTCCTGACGGATCTATTATGATTGATAGTGATAGGTATAAATACACCGTAGATGAAAATACTTCTGATTGGTATTTGAACTTTTTCGTATAATATTTTATAAAATTGGAGAATGATTTATGTCATGGCAAGGTGATTGGTGCTATTTTAAATCTTATTTAAATAAAGAAGATTGTGAAGAAATTATTGCACAAGCAAAACTATTACCCACTCAAGACGCAGTAGTAGGTTTAGGTGAAGATGCACATGTAGCGGAATACAGAAAGAGTAAAATATCTTTTATTCAGGCTAATGACTGGAGATTTAGTAAATTATTTGATGCGCTGTGGAAAACACAGATGGAAGCAAATAAAGACTTTTTTAATATCCATGTAAATAGATTAGATTTTGTTCAATTTGCAGAATATGATTCTGCTTATGAAGGTGAATATGTTGATCATACCGATACATTTTGGATGAATGACGATCCTACACATCATAGAAAAATATCATGTGTTTTGCAGTTATCAGATCCTAATGATTATGAAGGTGGTGATTTAGAAATTACTGGAGCAGCACAACCTCCAGATCCAAAAGAATATAGAGATCAAGGATCTTTTATTTACTTTCCCTCTCCGTTAATGCATAGAGCAAATAAAGTAACAGCAGGTAAGCGATATAGTATAGCAGCCTGGTTTGAAGGACCGAAATGGACTTAAGTCATGCAAAAGAGTATGACGCACCTTTTAAACATTTCGTGATAGACAACTTTTTAAAAGCAGATCTAGCTCATACATTATCAAAACAGTTTCCATCTCATTCTTCTGAAAAATGGTTTTCATATGATAATCCATTAGAAAGAAAAAAAGCAATTCAAAATTGGGGATTATTTCCACCAGAAACTTACCAATTATTTTTATCTTTATGCAGTGAAAGATTTACAAATAAATTAAGAAAATTGACAGGTGATGAACGTTTAAAACCTGATTATGGTTTGCATGGTGCCGGTTGGCATATGAGTAAGAGCGGCGACCATTTAAATATTCATCAAGATTATTCTATTCATCCGATGGCTAATATGCAAAGGAAATGGAATATAATAATTTATCTTACTCCTAACTGGAAAAAAGAATGGGGTGGGAATCTTGAATTTTGGAATCATAATGAAAAAACAAATCAAGCTAATCAAAAAGATGTATCGATAGATTGTGTATTTAATAGAGCCGTGCTATTTGATACAACTCAAAATTCATGGCATGGTTTTCCTGAAACTATAAAATGTCCGCAAGGAATATATAGAAAAAGCATTGCAATGTATTATCTTTCTCCTATACAAGACACAGCTGTCGATAGACCAAGAGCTTTATATTCGCCAAGAGAAGATCAAGCAAACGATTCTGATATTATTGAACTTATTAAAAAACGTGCCGAGAAGACATCATGAATAGAAAATCTAAATTTGTAATGGTTGCTATGTTTAAGAACGAAGCGCCAGTATTACGAAATATGCTAGATTCAGTAGTCGGTTACATTGATTATTATGTTATTCAAGATAATGGATCTACTGATGGTTCTCCTCAAATTGTAGAAGAATGGGCAAAAGAGAATAATATTCCAGGAGTTTTATACGAAGTAGAAGAAGGTTGGCAAGGGTTTGGTTGGAATAGAGATCATTTAGTTAGATATTGTCAGAACGAAACAGATCACGGCTGTGATTGGATTCTGAAAATGGATTGCGATGAGACGCTTGAAGTGTATGATGACTTTGACTGGTCAGTATTTGACGATCATAATCACCACGCTTTCGCAGTTCCGGCCATTGCTGGTACTGGAGTATATTATAGAAGTTGGATATGGAATGCGAATTTAAAATGGGCATTTAATCACGATCCGTGTCATGAAACAATTTATTGTCTTGACTCAAATATAGGCGAGCAATATAATTCACATCCTTTGAATATAGGTTACAATCAGATAGGTTCTAATAGTGGAATGTCGTGGGCAGTTCCTACTAAATTTATTTCAGATGCTTTACGATTAGAAGAAAAACTTATTCGAGAACAAAACCTATTAGAAAATATGTACCACTTTTGGTACATCGGCAAAAGTTATAGAGATGCAATGGAGTCGTCTGCATTTCCATTAAAAAAACGTCAGGCCGATGAATACGCAAGAAGATCTATCTGGTACTTAAACGAATATATTAATAAAACCTTTCAAGATAGAAACGGTGACGCTGGTATAGATGAGATGTGTTATATGGCCGGTATTATGGCCGGTGAAGCATATCAATTTATGGGTAAAAAAGAAGAAGCTATAACGACATATAAATCATTAGAAAGATTTGCTCCAGGTAGAAATGATCATTTATGGTTTTTAGTAGAATTATATAAAGAAACTAAGCAATATGATAAGATGTTAGAAATAACAACTATTATGATGGACCCAAAACGTAAGTTTCCGTTTCCTCAGTATTGTAATTTCATAGATCGAAAGCACTATGTTGATGGTACAGGAGATGTTCAAAGATTACATCAAGAAGCTGAATTATTAGCTAGAAAAATAGAACAACCTAAACAAGAATATGATGGTGTTTTCTCTGTTAATAAGTATCCTACTAAAAGGTTTTGGATCGTAGATAATTTTTATCAAGACCCACATCAATTAAGAGAATGGGCCTTAAATAATATGACGTTCGAAGAAAATATACAATGGTATAAAGGATTTCGATCAGTAGAAAAATATAGACCTGAATCTATCAAACACAGATTTGAATCTATAATGAATGAAAAGATTGTAGATTGGGAAGGTGGAATGAATGGCGTCTTTCAAGTCACAAGAGCACAAGATCCACAAGTCTGGCATTTTGATGAACAAACTTGGGCAGCAATGATTTATTTATCGCCAGACGCTCCATATGAAAGTGGAACACGTCTACATATTTCTAAGATAAATAACGCTAAACACAGCATAGAAGATGCAGATATTATTGATGAAGCTTTTGATGGAAACTTTCTAGATTCTACTCGATTCCATACTCTTGATACTGCAGGAAATTTATTTAACCGTCTTGCCATATTCGATGCAAGACATATTCATTCTGCCGGAGAATATTTTGGAAAAGATTTATACGACGGTAGACTCACACACTTATTCTTTTTTGATTAATCATGCTAAACAATAAAATCTTATCAGTACTAGATACATCGGTTGCTTCTTATAGAGAAGCGTATCCGTTTCCTCATACCATATTAGATAATTTCTTAGATCCTTGGATGCTACGACAAGCTATACCTGAAATAGAAAACTATCAACACTGGAGACAAGACAATTCAGAATGGGTAGAAGAATTTCAAGTTTTAAAACAATATGCACCTGATGTGGTAGCAGATCCGAATGACGTTGAAATTCTAGCTAAGTATGCTCCGAAAACAAAACTTATTTTAGATTACATGTATTCTGAAACAGTATTAAACTTTCTTGAAGATTTAACTGGTATTCAAGGATTGTTACCAGATGAAAACTGGCTAGGCGCAGGAATGCATAAAATTTCAAGAGGCGGTAAGTTAGGTGTCCATGCAGATTTTAATATTAACTTTGTAAATAACCTTCATCGTAGAATTAATGTTTTAATTTATTTAAATGAAGATTGGAATCCAGAATGGAACGGACATCTTGAATTATGGGATAAAGATCTTTCAAAATGTTGTGTTAAAGTAGAACCTATTTTTAATAGAGCGGTGGTATTTAATATCACAGATGACGCGTTTCATGGACATCCAGAGCCTCTCCAGTGTCCTGAAACTGTATCCAGATATTCACTTGCGCTATACTATTATACCGAAGATAGGCCAGAAGAAGAGAAGTCAGATCCCCACGCGGTTATTTGGTATAATACGAAATAAACCGTGTACAAACCCACAAAAGTGTGTATAATAAAGATATAAGCTTTTTGCAGTAGGTAGATATTATGAAATTTAGCATTATTACACCTGAACATGATCCAGGTAATATTCCCAATTTATTAGAACTATTTGAGTGTGTAATAAATCAAACATACAAAAATTGGGAATGGGTTCTCTATTTAAATAATAAAATTAATATAGAGCATATTCCCAATGAGATTAAAAACCATCCACAAGTTGTAGTATTTCGCACTCACGACGAAAATAAAAATATCGGCGCGATTAAGAATGCAGCGTTTAGTATTGGTACTGGAGATATTTTAGTAGAAGTAGATCATGACGATCTTATTACACCTGATTGTTTAGAAGAATTAAAGAAAGCATATGAATCAGATTCTGAAGTAGGATTTGTATATAGTGATAATGCAGTTCTAAAAGAGGATGGAGAATTTATTCCATATGGCGAAGACGGTGGTTGGACTTGGAGAGAGTTTGAGTGGAAAGGTCAAACATTAAAGGCTATGCATAGCTTTGAACCATCAGCTCAATCACTATCTTATATATGGTATGCACCAGATCATGTTCGTTCATGGCGTAAAGAAGTATATGAAAATGTAGGTGGACATGATGTAGAATATTCTATTTGCGATGATCACCAACTTATGATTCGTACGTATATACAAACTAAAATGAAACGAATTCCTAAAGTTCTTTATATCTATAGAATCACAGGTGATAATACTTGGCTCGAAAGAAATGAACAAATTCAAATTAAAACTGTAGATCTATGTCGTGAGTTTGGTCAACAACTTGCAGAACGCGATGCAGAATTAAGAGGCTTATTGTGTGTTGATATTGGTGGCGGTTTAAATCCGTATCCTGGATATCATACAGTTGATATTCGTGAAACAGCAGATACTGTCGCAGATTTAAATGACGGAATTCCATTGCCTGATAATAGTGTTGGCGTTTTAAATGCAAGCCATATTCTTGAACATCTACATGATAAGACAAAAATTATGGGAGAGATTCATAGAGTATTAGCACACGGTGGTTGGGCATTTATCGAGGTACCAAGTACAGATGGCCGCGGAGCATTTCAAGATCCAACGCATGTAAGTTATTGGAATGAAAATAGCTTCTTATATTACACTGATAAATATCTTGCAGACTTCGTTGATAATGATACAATTAGGTTTCAAGAATTTAGAAAAGAAACTTATTATCCAAATGAATGGATGGAAAATTTAAATGTATTAGTAACTACTGCTTGGTTAACAGCCGTAAAAGATGATAGTATTCGCTATCCACATGTTTTGAAAATTTAAAGGTGAATGAATGAAAAGAATTTTAATTACTGGCGGAGCTGGTTTTATTGCCCATCATTTAATTGGACAAGTTCTAAAACGGACTGATTGGGAAATCGTAACTTTAGACCGTCTTGATTATAGTGGCAACTTAAATCGTTTACATGATTTACTGCAGGATTATAGCCCGTCTGATCGTAAAAGAGTACGTACAATCTATCATGATTTCAAAGCTGAAATTAATCCAATGCTCAAATCAGATATCGGCAAAGTCGATATTGTTGCGCATTTAGCTGCCGGTTCACATGTAGATCGTTCCATTGATAGACCAATGGAATTCGTAATGGATAACGTTGTTGGTACATGTAATGTATTAGAATTTGCAAGACAGCAAGAGAATTTAGAACGTTTTTTATATTTCTCAACAGATGAAATCTTTGGACCTGCACCTGATGGAATTAAATATAAAGAGAACGATAGATACAATTGTACAAATCCGTATAGTGCTTCGAAGGCTGGCGGTGAAGAATTAGCAGTAGCATATGAAAATACCTATGGAATGCCAATTTATATTACACATACTATGAATGTGTTTGGCCAAAGACAACATCCTGAAAAGTTTTTTCCGATGTGTATTAAGAAAGCGCGTGATGGAGAAACTGTAACAATTCATTCTGATGCCGCAAAAACAACTCCAGGATCTCGTCATTATATTCATGCCGAAGATGTAGCAGATGCTACGCTATTCTTACTAAAAAATAAGTTTGAAGCAGTAGCCGATAATACTGGGGCCAAATGTCCTAAGTTTAATATATGCGGAGCAAATGAGATAAATAACCTCGAATTAGCACTTATGATTGCTGACGCACAAAATAAAAAATTAAATTATGAAATGGTAGATTTTCATACAAGTCGACCTGGTCACGATTTAAGATATGCGTTAGATGGATCTAAAATGAAATCGCTGGGATGGGAACCTCAACCAGTAAAAGAAAGAATTGAAGAAGTAGTTAACTGGACCCTATCAAATGATAGATGGCTTATGATATAAGGATATAATGATATGTTACAATTTGGAAATGAAAGAGTAGTTCAACAGCAGCAGAAGCCAGTTGAACAACAACAGCAGCAGGTTGGACAACCTCCTATGACCTCGGCTGAAGCATTTAAGCAACAGGGTTATATTGTTATTAGTGACGTTATTACCGAAGAAGAAGGTAAAAGACTAACAGAGCATATGTTTAAACTTCATGCTGATGGTAAAACTACAAAAGATCCTCAATGTCCTTTATCTGATTCAATTTATGGTGATCTTGAATTTGATACTCTTATGGAAAAATTAGCTAAACCTTTGGGTGAAACTGTTGGTTATGAACTTTTGCCTACATATACATACGCTCGCATTTACAGAAAAGGCGATGAGTTAAAAATTCATAAAGATAGACCATCATGCGAAATTAGCGCTACTATGACATTAGGATTTTCTGATTATCCTATTTGGCCTATTAATATGGGAGATGCAAGAAATATTATATTAGACGTAGGTGATGCCACAATATACAAAGGGTGTGAGCTTGATCATTGGAGAGAACCGTTTAAAGGAGAATGGCAGTGTCAGGTATTCTTTCATTTTGTTGATGCAAACGGTCCTTATAAAGATCAATATAAAGATGGTCGTAAAGAACTTGGTAAACAAAAAACCGAAGATAATATGCGTGACGAATTTAAACAAGAAGCGCAACAGCAACAACAAGGTCCATTACCCGAGTTTATACAGCAACTTCAGGGTCATCATATGCACCACAAAATGATGTTCGGTGAAATTTATCATGGATACAGTATGATGCCGTCTCATGATTATGATCTACCCGGCTATATGGCAATTGAACCTGATGAAGAAACAAAAGAGATTACTCTATCGCCTGAAGATTGTAAAATGCTTATTGATGAATATGTTGATAAGCAATATGGCATGGATGCAGGCGTAGGATCTAATATGGCTGGAGGTGCTGAAGTCAAAAAAGAAGTTAGAAGCTGTAAAATTTATGCAGTACCAAAAAATGAAAAAACTATTAATATCTATAATAAGATTATATCGGCAGTAGCAATGGCCAATAAATTTTATTATGACTATGAATTATCTGGTTTTGCCGGTGAGATTCAGTTATTAGAATATAAGCATGATCCAAATAAAGAAATTGCAGATCACTATGATTGGCATATGGATACTGGACCAGGAGAATCTGCAACTCGAAAGCTTTCTGTAATAGTACAATTATCAGATTCTGATGATTATAAAGGCTGCGAACTTATTATAAATAACATAGGTAACCATGTAACTGGTTCTAGAGTGAAAGGGTCGCTTCTTATGTTTCCTGGTCTCTTTATGCATACAATCACGCCAATTACAGAAGGCACAAGATATAGTTTAGTAGTATGGTTTCATGGAAATAAACGGTTTAGATAATAAAGGATTAATTAGTAATGGCTAAAAAAGTAGCGAAAAAAGAAAGTGATGTGTTTAACAACTTTCCTATTATTGAACAAGTAAATCAGATTCTAGAAAAGGGTGATATGTTAGGAGGTACAAAACTACCTTTTGATGCTGTTGTTGGTTCATCATCCTTTTTGCCTGACGGCCAATCTTTTGGAAATAAAACTTTAAAGGAAAACGCTATCTTATGTCAAGAAGCTATGGATATTTCCGATGAGCTTCAAGAAATATGGAACCATGCTCATACACAATTTGCGTGGAAACATATTAACTTTTCTAACCATGATCATATGCTAAATATGAGGCAGATTTCTGCAGAAATTTCTTCGAAAGCTGACACGCTAAGAAATCTTAAATGGAGTTTGTTAGATAATGAAATTAAACAGGCAGAATTAGAAAGCAGAATTTCTCAACTTGACGAGAATTCTTCGGATACTCAAAAATTTAAAAAAATGAGATTGATTCTTTCTTTAGCAAGAATGAAAGAAGATAAACAAAAAACTCAGTTAATGATTGAAGGCACTATGAAAGATATGATTGCTATTAAATCTTCGTATGATGATTTAAGTAAGCATGTTGAAAATCTCAGTGAAATGGATATTGAAGAAAGGCAAGCCCAACAACATATGAGTCGTTCTATTATGCAATGTTTAAGAGACGTAAGGCAGTTTGGTCATATTACTAAAGGTGAACAAGAATATGCCGAGCAGATTGGTATCAATCCAAGTAAACTATTACAAGCTATTAGAAATTATTTAGAAAGAGAAGCTCAATCAGATTCTTGGGACACTAGAGAATTAAACCAATTTATAAATGGATTAGCAAATGAACTATCTAACAATATGAAAGTTCATGAAAAAAGAATGGAATATTCTTTATTTAATCCTAAACCTATTGAAGCAGCGTCTTCAGTTAATAGACTACAGTTAAATAAAGCAGATAAAGCTTTAGAGGGATAATAAAATGCCAGGAGCTCCAGGATTAGTAGAATATAAAAATCAGCCAGCAATACCGCCCGAAGTACAAATGACACCCACATTTATTACTTACGGTGGATATGAATATAGCGAATCAGATTATTCGTACGTTGGATGGGTTGGTAAATCTATGCAACAATATTACGTACCTGATACGCTGACATGGTTAGACAGCGCTGACTTTATTGCTAGATCTTTAAAACTAAAATACACAAATCCTGGAAAATATATTAGACATACTGAAGAAGGAACTATACTTGGTTTTGATTCTGATGGATTCCCTCTTAAATATAGTGATGATTCTTGTCGCGCAATAGCGTCTAATTTACTAGATGACATAATATCATATTGTAATGAACATGATAATATAGGTTATTAGAAATGCCTATATTAATTGATGCATCATCGATAACCTTTAATGCTGAGCCTGGTCCTCAAGCACTTGGACCTACAAATCAGCCTAGTTCATATGATGGTATAAAACAAACAATTACGCCTCAAAATCCTACTGCAAAAACTTCATTAAAAATTACAGGAGATGCGGCTGGTTATACTATGGATGGAGGTTATCTGCATGCGTTTAACTATTTAAATGG
>Ga0181563_10001215_pt1 | contig 25543 bp, 21 predicted proteins | sample 011ome_25_FD_133759 | JGI IMG/M metagenome (GOLD analysis project Ga0181563, IMG submission 133759) | Coastal salt marsh microbial communities from the Groves Creek Marsh, Skidaway Island, Georgia - 011512CT metaG (megahit assembly) | ecosystem: Environmental > Aquatic > Marine > Intertidal...
AGCGTGCACAAGGGCAAAACGAAGGCGACGACTGCGGCAGCGCGCCAGCCCAGAGTAAAAAGCAAGACCAAGATCACCAATGCCACGCCCATCAGGAGGTTGTTAGCGACCGACTGAAGTCGCGCCTCCGTGTACAGGCTCTGGTCATAAGCTGTCTCGATGAGAAGCCCCGCGGGTGCCTCAGCAAGGTAGTCCTCCAGAAACGCGTCGAACCGATCGCTGTAACGATCTACCTGATACCCAAGGTCCATCTCAACTCCGAGCAGGACCGATCGGCGTCCGTCTGAGAGGGCATAACTGTTCGCCGGTCGGCGCTCACCCCGGGAGATAGTGGCAATATCTTGCAGCCTAAGGCTGGCACCGTCTGGCTGGGTCCGGAGTTGCAGATTTCTAATCGCTTCTAAATCGACAAAGTCGCCGCTGAGTTCGATGGTCAGCGCTGACCCTGAGGCTGTCAGCTTGCCTGCCGGCACCTTCACATCAGCGGCGCCCACAATGTCGCTTACATCTCGGACGCTCATACCGAGCTGAGCGAGTTTTCTGGCGTCCAGCTCAATACGAATTTCTTCTTCCGGCATGCCGAAAAACATGACCCGCTTGGTTCGTGGAATCGTTCGAATCTTATCGGCAAAAAGCTCCGCCTCGCGTCTGAGCACAGAGGGGGGCAGGTTGCGCCCCTCGGCACTAGAAATCGCCATGATCTTTACAAACGCGGTTATCAGGTCATCGTCTACGACCGGCGGCATAACGCCCTCAGGAAAGCGTTCAGCCTCACTAGCCACCACATCTCGAATTTCCGTCCAGACTCGATCGATCTCACTAAGGGACAATCGATAATCTGTTTCGATGGCGATAACCGAGATGCCGCTCGCGGAGGTGGATTTTATTTCCTCGAGCTCGGGAATTTCCTGCAGTGCCTCCTCAAGGGGTTTGGTAACAAGCGACTCGACACGGCTGGGGCTTGCGCCGGGGAACAAGGTCTCAATTTTGGCGATAAAGGGGGTGATGGTTGGGTCTTCTTGTCGCCCCAAGGTATTAAATGAGCTGTATCCCACGACTATCGTCGTGAGAATAATCAGGCTCAAATAGCGGGAGTGGGTGAAAAGCAGACGGGCAAGCATGGCCTATAGCCCCAAAGGCTCCACGATTCTGCCCGAACTCAGGCGTTGCAGTCCGCCACTGATTACCAGCGCCTGCTCGGCCAGCGTGCCCCTGACAAAGACCTGATCACCTCGGCTATAGATTACCTCTACCGTCTCCCGTCGGGCGATGTGGCCCTCAATTTCCGCGTTGACCACTAATACGTTCCACAGGCCACGATCGCCCTCAGTGAGCGCATCGAGAGGCAGCCAGCCCCCCTCCATTGGTACGGACTCCTCCAGTTCGAGGGTGACAGACTGCCCGTCAAGTAGTGCCAATGCCTCTGGCAAATCAAAAACCGCGCCAACCGTCAGTGTTACCGGATCAATATCCTGCCTAATGGCTCGCAGACGTCCGGTGAAGGACCGATTGTCTGCTGTGATCGTATAGCTATCTCCTATGCCTAAGGTGGCCGCAATCTGCTGGGGCACGCCGATACGCGCTTCGAGCTTCCCGTCTGAAATCAACTGAAGAACCGGGGTGCCCGCGTTGACCACTGCGCCTACTTCCACCAGTCGTTTAGCAACGACGCCAGAAAAGGGGGCGGTTAGCGTGCTTTTTTCGATGTCGAGACGTGCTCCAGTTGCGGTTGACGTTGCTCTGTCCAGTGTCGCTTGGAGTGCATCGACGGTGTAGTTAGCCTCGTCAACGGCTTGCTGAGATACCAATCCCTTTTCCAGTAGATCGGTGACCCGCTGCTGTTGCAGTTGGGCGAGGTTCAAATCGGCTTTTACTCGGCGTATTTCCGCTTCGGCGGTGGCCAGGGCGGCTGTTTTTCTGTCGGTGTCCAGCGTCGCAAGACGATCTCCCCGGATAACGCGAAGTCCGTTCGTCGCGGGGAGGGAGCTCACGCTGCCAGCTACTTCAAACGCAACGAGGCTGTCATTTTCCGCGCTTACCACGCCAATAAAGCGACCCAGCCGGGTGTAAGCTGACTGCTTGATGAATGGTGTCACCGCGACGGGCAGGGGCGCTGCCGTCCCCGAGAGTGTGTTGGGTTTGGTGGCATAGAGCAGTTGCGTCACCGCAGTCGTTATCAGTGCGGCAACAGCCACTGCGAGCAGTGTCACTTTCAGCGCTGAGGGATTGACAGCCAAGGCGTTGATGATCCGGGGTAGCAGGAAAGGGCTGAATGTTAACAGCTTTTACATATGGTGTCATCGAAGGTGGCTGGGCGGTAACTAAAGTTGCGGAACGTTAATGATTTCGCGACACTATGTCCCCCCGCCGTTGGCGGGAATCATGGTGACTCGGGTGGTCCCCTCGCAGCGACAGATAGTGAACCCCGCCAGGCCCGGAAGGGAGCAACGGTAACTATCGCGTCGGGTGCCGGGGTGCGGCTGCCCGGGTTACCTCCCTATTGATGCGTGCACAGGATTGGGCCAGAAATAGCTATGGGATATCAGGTTCTTGCGCGCAAATGGCGACCCAGCACCTTTCAGGAGATGGTTGGGCAGCAGCACGTACTGAGAGCGCTGGTAAACGCGCTCGATCATGATCGGCTTCATCACGCGTATTTGTTCACGGGAACCCGCGGCGTCGGCAAGACCACGGTAGCCAGAATTTTGGCCAAGTGCCTAAATTGCGATGGTGGCGTCACCGCAACTCCCTGTGGCGACTGTGCCTCCTGCCGAGAAATTGCGGAGGGGCGTTCGGTCGATCTGATCGAGGTAGACGCCGCATCTCGAACCAAAGTCGAGGATACCCGCGAACTGCTCGATAACGTGCAGTACGCCCCAACACGCTCGCGCTTCAAAATCTATCTCATTGACGAAGTGCACATGCTCTCCAACCACAGCTTTAACGCGCTGCTTAAGACTCTGGAAGAGCCGCCGCCGCATGCGAAATTTCTGCTGGCGACGACAGACCCGCAAAAGCTGCCCGCAACCATTCTCTCGCGTTGTTTGCAGTTCAACCTAAAAAATATGGTGCCTGAGCAAATTGTTGAGCACCTTGCGCAGATCCTAAGCGAAGAGTCAGTGGCCTTTGATGATGGCGCCTTGCAACTGTTAGCGCGAGGTGCCGAAGGCTCGATGCGTGATGCCCTGAGTTTGACCGACCAAGCCATCGCTTTCGGTTCGGGAAAACTGATCGAGGCTGATGTCCGGGACATGCTCGGTACTGTCGATAGGGGGCGCGTATTAGATGTGGTCGAGGCGGTCGTGTCGGGTAATGCGACGAAGCTGCTTGAGGGTGTCGCTAGCATTGCCGAGCACGCGCCCGATTACGGGGCGACGCTTGATGAGCTCATTGGGGTTTTTCATCAGCTGACCACATTACAGTTAGTCCCCGACTCGGTGGATGGTGTGTGGAGCGAGGCCGAGCGAATGCGCGACTTTGCTGAACAGATGAGCCTCGAAGACACCCAGCTGTGTTATCAATTTGCTATTAACGGAAGGCGCGACCTGCCGATCGTCCCCGATCCTAGGGCTGCGCTGGAAATGACGCTGTTCAGGATGATGGCGTTTCGGCCGGCCCCTATCGATGTCGCGGGGCAGGGAGGGTTAACTTCGGAGTCAGGCCCGGCTTCGAAACAGGCGCAATCGAACGAGGCGCCCCCGGGAAAAAAGTCTAGGCCACCGGTAGAGCCGGTGGCGTCACCTCAAGTCGAGACCGAGCCCGTAGTTCGGGTCGACGATATGTTGGTGGCTTCAGCCGACCCCACGGATACCCCCAGCATCATCGAGCCGCTGATGGAGAGCGGACGTAATCCAAAAATAGAAGTATCAGCGCTAGCTATGGCTGGAGGTCGAGGGGAAGAGGACCTCCCCACCTGCGAGAATTGGCCCGAGTTTTTTGAGAGTCTGGGCTTGGTCGGTGTCACCCAGAACATTGCGCTACATTGTGAGCTGGTGGCGGTTGCCGGCAGGAAGCTGTCTTTTGTTCTTGATGAAAATAATGCATCGCTATTTCGTGAGCGTCAGGTGGCGGCATTGGAGCTGGCTTTTCAACAGGTCCTCGAGCAGTCAGTAGAAGTAGAAGTGGTTCCCGGCAGGGTGGGCTCCAAAACACCGCAGGAGCTGCGCATGAGGCGGCTAGAGGAGCGTCAGAGGGCTGCCGAGGAAGCCCTGCAGCACGACCAGCTGCTCGCTCAATTCCTCGGCGAGTACGACGCCACGGTGGTGGAAGGATCGATCAGGCCTCCGCGCAATTTCGGAGAATCGCCATGATGGCGAGAAATGTGGCGCAGGTTACTGCGGCAGCCGTCCAATCTGCTCAATCCGAGCCGTGCTTGCAGGCTGAATATCGGCGCGCTGACGTGCGCTATATGCATTTATTATTAGCTTTCCATTTAAACGATAAGCTATTGAAAATATGAAATTTTCTCCCTCAATTACGGCGTTGATAGAAGCGCTTCGGTGTCTGCCTGGCGTCGGTCCAAAATCGGCGCAGCGAATGACGCTCCATCTTCTAGAGCGCGATCGATCCGGCGGGTCGGCGCTCGCGGAAGCCCTGTCGGCGGCGTTGACCAAAGTGGCCCGCTGCGATCGTTGTCGCAATTTTACTGAGCTCACTACCTGTGAGTTGTGTGGCGATACCCGGCGCGATCACAGCGTCTTGTGTGTTGTCGAAACCCCTGCCGACGTCATTGCAGTCGAGCAAAGTGCAAGCTTTCGAGGCATTTATCATGTGTTGATGGGGCATTTGTCGCCGATTGACGGCATTGGTCCGGCGGAAATTGGTTTGGATCATCTCGAAGCGCGGTTTGACAACGAGCAGATTGAAGAAGTGATCCTTGCGACCAACCCCACCGTTGAGGGCGAGGCCACGGCCTTTTACATTGCTGAGCGCGCGAGGCAGCGGGGCTTGAGGGTGACGCGTATTGCTCACGGTGTGCCACTGGGGGGTGAGTTGGAATATTTAGACTCATCGACGCTGGCGCATGCGCTGTCCGGTCGAACCGAACTGCCCGGTCAAGGATAGCCTCTAATGGCCGAGAAACTCTTTTAATGGTTAGCAAACCCCTTGAAAACGGCTGGGTCTGGGTTGATAGCAATGACCGGGTCGCGCAGGTATGCGAAGAAATTACCTCACAGGGCGTGGTTGCAGTGGATACCGAGTTCCGTCGCCGCGATACTTTTTTTCCTCAAATAGCGCTGATGCAGTTGGCCACAACCGGGCACTGCTGGTTGCTAGACCCGCTTGTGATCAGCGACGTGGCGCCGATCAGGCAGCTGCTGCTCAGCCCCAACGTAGTGAAGGTGCTACACAGCGCCAGCGAAGATCTCGAGGTGTTTGCACATTGGTTGGGTGTGACGCCGGAGCGCTGGGTGGATACTCAGAAAGCAGCCGCCATGCTGAACCTAGGTTTTGGCCTGAGTTACAGAGCACTTATCGAGCAGTTTCTGGGGATTGAGCTGGCCAAGGATGAAACTAATTCGGATTGGCTGGCTCGGCCCTTGAGCGCCTCGCAATGCGACTACGCGGCGGCGGATGTGACGTTTTTGGCGGCATGTTGGCCCATGATGGAGCAGATGGCGGCACAGCGTGGGGTTCTGGATTGGATTCACCTAGAATCCGCGGCGCAAACAATCGGTGGAAAAGGCCCCTTGGCAAAATTCAAATCGGCGTGGAAGCTCGCACCGACGGAGTTGGCTATGCTGCGAGCGCTTATTGATTGGCGAGAAAATCATGCGCGGCAAAAGGATAAGCCGAGGTCCTGGGTTTTGGCCGACAAAGTTTTGTTGGAATTGGCGCGGCGAATGCCCGAGTCGTCTTATCAATTGGCCGATATTGATGGCATGCCCTCGTCGATGATCCGGCGCCATGGCAAAGCCCTGCTCGACGTCATTTCGAAGGCTCGAGAACAGGCGGAGCGAACACCGCCCCCGCCATTGCTCAAACCTGCGTCATCGTCAGTGAGGGCGCTGGCGAAACAGCTCGCGGCGCCGCTGCAGACACTGGCTGATGAACTCGTGATGAACGTTGAAATTCTTATGCCCGGCAGAGAGCTTGAATTAATGGCTAGAGAGGCCTTAGGCGAGTCGATTGAGGTGCCTAATTCTTGGACTGGATGGCGTGCCGATGTAGTTGTTGGCCCCATGCGAAAGACTACGGCTAGACTGGCGGGTGCACTATGCTAGTCGACGTTTACAGGAGCAGCAGAAAAGCCTTGATGTATCTCTATCTTCCCAAGGGAAGTGTCTTTCAAGAACTTCCCCCCGAATTGAGGCAGGGTTTTGGTCATCCCGAGCTTGCGCTGAGTCTGAACCTGACTGCAGATCGCAAGTTGGCTCGATATGACGGAAGATATGTCCTTCAGGAGATCGCCGATCGCGGTTTCTTTCTGCAGCTACCACCGGCGGAGGGAGATAAAGATACATGCTGACAGAGCAATCTTACGCAGTCGCGCTCGCGCTCTACCTCAGTACTGGATTGCTGGCTTCGGTACTCGTTTATCGTTTCTGGCTCAACGGTCGAGGCCTTGTTTTCCGCCGCCTTGTGCTGGGGGCTATGTTGGGCCTCTTATTGGCACCCGCTTACCCGTCTGCCGAGGCGGAAACGTTGGCTCCAGCATTGATTGTCGGGTTGTTTAACCTGTTGTTTGTCGGAGGTTGGTCATCCGCAAAGGGTGCTTTTACCGTACTTGCCATGGCTGGCGCCTTGGGTATGGCGCTTTTTGCAGCGTCGGCTCTGGTGGCTACCTCGAGGCGCACACACTAATTCTTGCTATATAGAGATCATAAAATGAAGTTTACCGGTACAGAACGTTACGTTGCGACAGATGACCTGCGAATGGCAGTGGACGCGGCGGTGAACCTTGAGCGGCCGCTGTTAATCAAAGGTGAGCCTGGAACGGGTAAGACGATGCTGGCGGAGGAGGTGGCTGCTGGGCTTGAAAAGCCTTTAATCCAATGGCACATCAAGTCGACTACCAAGGCGCAGCAGGGTCTGTACGAATACGATGCCGTATCGCGTCTGCGAGATTCTCAGCTGGGAGATGAAAAGGTTCACGATATTCGCAATTACATCAAGAAAGGTAAGTTGTGGGAGGCGTTCGAGGCCGAAGAGCAAGTGGTCCTGCTAATTGATGAGGTTGATAAGGCGGACATTGAATTCCCCAATGATTTGCTGGTTGAACTCGACCGAATGGAGTTCTTCGTTTATGAAACCGGTGAGACGATCAGGGCAAGACATCGACCGATCATCATCATTACGTCCAACAACGAAAAAGAGCTGCCGGACGCGTTCCTGCGTCGCTGCTTCTTTCATTTCATCAGTTTTCCAGACCGGGATACCATGCGCGAAATCGTCGATGTGCATCATCCGCAAATTACGCAAAGCCTCGTTGCCGAGGCGCTTGAGGTGTTTTTCGAGTTGCGCTCCATCCCGGGGCTGAAGAAAAAGCCCAGCACATCGGAGCTAATCGATTGGCTTAAGCTCCTCATGGCCGATGAAATCCCCGATGAGGTGCTCAAGAACCGCGATCCCAGCAAAGCGATCCCACCGTTGTATGGCGCGCTCCTGAAGAACGAACAGGACGTACAATTGCTGGAGCGGCTGGCATTCATGCATCGTCGAGAAACCCGCTAGGTACGGCGACCATGCTGATCAATTTTTTTCACGGGCTAAAGGATGCGGGTGTTCCATGTACTACCCGGGAATTGCTCGATCTCCTAGAAGCCATGAGGCGGCAACTTGTGTTCGCGGATATTGACGGGTTTTACCAGCTTTCTCGCGCGATCCTGGTGAAAGATGAAAAGTACTACGACCGATTCGATAAGGCATTCGGCTCGCATTTTCGCGAGCTCGAGGGTCTAGACGATATCATCGAAGCCCTTATTCCGGATGATTGGTTGCGTTCAGAGTTTATAAAAAATCTGTCCGAGGAGGAAAAGGCCAAGATCGAGTCTTTAGGCGGACTTGAGAAGCTTATCGAGGAGTTCAAAAAGCGCCTCGAAGAGCAACAGAAAAGACATGAAGGCGGTAACAAGTGGGTGGGTACCGGTGGCACCTCGCCGTTCGGCAATGACGGCTTTCACCCTGAGGGAATTCGAGTCGGGGGTGAGAGTAAAAACAAGCGCGCGGTCAAGGTTTGGGATCGTCGTGACTTCAAGAATTACGATGATGGCGTCGAACTTGGGACCCGCAACATCAAAGTAGCCTTACGCCGACTCAGAAAGTTTGCCCGCACCGGGTCGGCGGATGAGCTTGACTTGGATGACACCATCAGTTCGACGGCGCGCAATGCGGGATTGCTCGATATAAAAATGGTCCCCGAGCGCCACAATGCGGTGAAGGTGTTGCTATTTTTAGACGTCGGAGGCTCGATGGATCCTCACGTGAAAGTCTGTGAAGAACTGTTTTCAGCAGCCCGAACCGAATTCAAGCACCTCGAGTATTTTTACTTTCATAACTTCGTATACGAGAGCGTGTGGAAAAACAATATCCGCCGCCATAACCAGCGGACACCAACCTTAGATTTGATGCACAAGTATGGCCATGACTATAAGGTCGTCATCGTAGGCGACGCCGCCATGTCTCCCTATGAAATCGTTCAGCCTGGGGGGTCGGTGGAGCACTGGAATGAAGAGCCCGGAGAAATGTGGTTGCGTCGGCTCAGACAAACCTATGATAAGTGCGTGTGGCTAAACCCGGTGCCGGAAGATGAGTGGCAGTACACACAGTCGATCGGAATCACCAATCAGCTCATGGAAGGCGCTATGTTTCCCTTAACGCTAGGGGGCTTGGAGCAGGCCATGGGGGCTTTGGCAAAGTAGCGGGAGATTTGGTTGGCCTTAGCGCCGCAGTTGCGGCATAAAGGCTATCAGCGAGGCAGTCACTGCTACGTTCAGAGACTCGATCGCTGGCGCCATGGGGATTTTCAGGGTGACCGTCGCCAGTTCCGTCGAGGCTTTGGAGACGCCATCGGTCTCACCGCCCAACACAAAGACGGTGCCTGTTTGAGGGACGTAATCAAATGCAGATTTGTTTGCAGCGCCGTCTAACGTAGCGATACAAAACCCGGCGAGTTTTAGTTTTTTTAGCGCGTCGTGCAGATCACCACAGGTCACAATGGGTGCATGAAACGCAGTGCCAGCGGAGGCTTTTATAACGAGCGGACCCAGTGAAGCGACCCCTTTTTTGGGATAAAGGATGCCCTCAATGCCTGCAGCGGCAGCGCTGCGTAGGATCATGCCCACGTTCTGGGGGTTAGTAATACCGTCTAGTGCTAATACCCGACAACCCGGCTCACCGGCGACCCGCGCTAGGGTATCGAGTGATGCAAAGCGCGGGCAGTGGATATCAAGAGCAACGCCTTGGTCTTGTTTTCCATTTCGGGATATTCTCGCGAGTGACTCGCGGGAGTGTTCGCGGACAGTCACGTTTCGCGCACGCGCCTGTTTCAGTATGGCGCTGGCGCTACCTTGGTCTCGATTACTTCGGGACCAATGAAGTGTCTGGCACTGGAGGCCCGGTGTCTCAAGTGCCTCCAGAACTGGTTTTCTTCCGTAGACCGTCATGAGTTGGTCGCGGTCGGAGGGGACGTCGGCGTTTTTTGCACGCGTACTGTTAGACATAGGGGGTAACCATTGAGTGGAGATCATCTCGATCGAGTCGACGCGACATCGGCGCTATTATTTTATACCACCGCCGGGTGCCACCTGTGCGAAATGGCCGAGAATATTTTATACGCTGCGGGTGTACGGTTTACGGCGGTAGATGTCGACACAGACCTTGCGCTCATCGAAAAATACGGTCTCCGTATTCCGGTTTTGAGGGACCAGCGGGGTAGAGAACTGGGGTGGCCCTTCGATGGCGGCCAGCTTAGATTGTGGTTAGAGGAAGACTAGCCTTCGAGCGCCACTTTTACCGCAAGAACATCGCAGGCGGCGCTGTGTAATACACCATCGGTTGTGGACCCCAATAGAATTGCCAAGCCGTAGCGCTCGTGGCTGCCCACGACAATTAAATCAATGCCTAAGGTTTCCGCCATATTGGCGATCTCCACTTCCGGCCTGCCAATCACTAGGTGCTGCCGTTCCTCGGAAACCGCCAAGTCAGCACAAAAGACAGCGAGCTGCTCTGTGGCTTGTTGGTAGATTTCATCCTGAATGGAAGAAAAATCCATGGGAATATCGCCGCCATAGGTAATGCTCAAGGGCTCGACGGCATGCAACACATGCAGCTCAGCGTCCCCCGCAGCAACCAGCGCCGCTGCTTTGCGAATCACGGCCGAAGACGTTTTGCCGAGATCGACGGCCACCAAGACTTTGTTATACGCCACCTGTAAATCCCCCAAGTGTCTATACAAAACAACCATACCACCCGTATTCTCCGACACCAAATACTCTCTCGGGGTAATCATGGTCTATCTGATCATCTTTATTGCTCTCGCAGCTGTGGCCGGTCCGCTACTGTCGGCGCTACCCAGCAAGCGGCAACGGCAGATCGCTCGATGGCGTGACGTGGCGCGAGGTGCTGGCTATCAAGTTCGGTGTCGTGAGCCTTCGGATATTCCCCCAAGGCTCCAGCGTATTACCGACAGTGCTCTTGTTTGTTATGCGGCGCGGCGGCACCGCGACAAAGCAAAAAGCCTGCAGCAAGGATTGGTCACGCCTCAAAATTCCTCGCTGTGGGTGCGTACCGTCGTGGGCTGGCAGAGTCGCGAAGACGACCCGCTTCCCGACTGGCTGGAATCAATTAGCACCGCCGTTGAGGTCGTGGCTTTGTCACCTCAGGAGGCTCTTGTTTATTGGACAGAGCGCGGTAACGAGGAAGACCTTGAGCAGGTGCTCCGGGTACTGGATCGACTCAGATCCTGACGTTTTAGGATCGTGACCCTGAGCTTATCTCGCCTTGGGCTGAGGGCATTTTGTCGCAGGAATTTGCGCCCTGCGCTTGACCGGCGGTGCTCTCGGCACGTATATATGCCCGCTTTTGTCGGGCTTACTACACTTAACAGCTCGGGTAGGTAGTACAGTTGGATACTCCGTTATGGGAAAAGCGCTAGTCATCGTTGAGTCGCCCGCGAAGGCGAAAACCATCAACAAATATCTCGGCAACGACTTTATCGTGAAGTCGAGTGTTGGTCATATTCGTGATCTACCGACATCCGGAAGTGGGGCGAGCTCCGATCCGAAAGAGCGTGCCGCGCAAGCCGCTATCACGCGAAAAATGGCGCCCGAGGAAAAAACGCGATATCAGGCTAAGAAGAAGCGCGAACAGCTGGTTCGACGCATGGGCGTCGACCCCGATAAAAATTGGAACGCCCGCTATGAGATTCTGCCAGGCAAAGAAAAGGTCGTTACGGAGCTGAAGAAATTAGCTGCGAAATCCGACGCCATTTATTTAGCGACGGATTTGGATCGCGAAGGTGAGGCCATCGCGTGGCACTTGAGAGAGGTCATTGGCGGTGACGACGATCGCTATCAACGTGTTGTATTCAACGAAATCACCAAGAAAGCGATTCAGGAAGCCTTCGAGCATCCGGCAGAGCTCGACACCAATCGCGTCAATGCCCAGCAAGCTCGTCGATTCCTCGATCGCGTGGTCGGTTTCGAAGTGTCACCACTCCTGTGGGCGAAAGTGGCTCGAGGGCTTTCTGCCGGACGTGTGCAGTCGGTTGCTGTTCGTCTCATTGTGGAGCGAGAGCGAGAAATCAGAGCGTTTTTGCCCGAAGAGTACTGGGAGGTACAAGCGTCTCTGAAGAGTGAGGGGCATGAACCCGTTTGGTTTGAAGTGAAGCGCCATCAGGGTGCGAAATTTGACCCTAAGACGGAAGCAGAGGCGGCTGCGGCAGTTGCGGTTCTCAACAACGCATTGTTCAAAGTCGCGGGGATTGATGCACGTAAAACCAGTTCTAAGCCTTCAGCGCCTTTCATTACCTCAACGCTGCAGCAGGCAGCAAGTACCCGCATGGGCTTTAGTGTCAAGAAGACAATGACGCTTGCCCAGCGGCTTTATGAGGCAGGTTACATCACCTACATGCGAACCGACTCGACCAACCTGAGTGCCGACGCCATCGCCGCCTGTCGCAGCCACATTGAGGCGAACTTTCCGGGGAACTATCTGCCGGACCAGCCCATACGTTATTCCTCGAAAGAGGGTGCTCAAGAGGCACACGAGGCCATTCGGCCCTCTGACGTGTCTGTGCAGCAGCATCATCTCCAGGGTATGGAGCGAGATGCCGAGCGTCTATATGAGTTGATCTGGCGTCAGTTTGTCGCCTGCCAGATGACGCCCGCCCGCTATTTGTCGACTACGGTTACGGTTGCCGCCGATTCCTATGAGCTGACGGCGCGAGGTCGCGTGGTGCAGTTTGATGGCTTTACCCGCGTGCAACCGCCGATGACCAGAAAGGCAGAGGAGACGGAACTTCCAGCGCTCTCAGAGGGAGATATGCTTAACCTGGAGCAAGTAGAGCCTAAGCAGCATTTCACCAAACCCCCTGCGCGTTATGGCGAGGCCAGTTTGGTTAAGGAGCTCGAGAAGCGTGGGATTGGCCGGCCATCGACCTACGCGGCGATCATTTCAACGATTCAAGATCGCGGCTACGTGCGTTTGGAGAATCGCCGCTTTTACGCGGAGAAGATGGGCGACATCGTGACCCAGCGGCTACAAAAAACCTTTAGCGATCTCTTGGATTATGGATTCACGGCCTCGATGGAAGAGCAGCTAGATGATGTAGCTGAGGGTAAGCTCGATTGGAAGGTGTTGTTAGACCAGTTTTATTGCGATTTTCGAGAGCGTTTAGAGCAGGCGGGTCAGCCAGAGCCATCAGGTATGCAGGCCAATGACCCCACGCCCACGGGGATACCATGTTCCCAGTGCGATCGCCCAATGCAGATTAGAACGGCGAGTACAGGTGTCTTTCTCGGCTGTTCAGGCTACAGCCTTTCCCCCAAGGAGCGTTGCAAAAATACGGTCAATCTTATCCCCGGTGACGAGGTGATAAGCGAAAATGCAGATGACGAAGCGGAATCTAGACTCCTGCTGAGCAAGCACCGGTGTGGGCTTTGTAGCGCAGCGATGGATAGTTATCTTATCGATGAGACGCGCAAGCTACATGTTTGCGGTAACAATCCGGATTGCTCAGGGTACGAAGTGGAAACGGGCAAGTTCCGTATCAAGGGTTATGATGGCCCGGTCATCGAATGTGATAAGTGTACCGCGGAAATGCAGCTGCGCACGGGGCGCTTTGGCAAGTATTTTGGCTGCACAAACGCCGAGTGTAAGAATACGCGTAAGTTGTTACGTAATGGCGAGGTAGCGCCTCCCAAAATGGACCCGGTGCAGATGCCGGAACTTGTTTGCCAAAAGGTCGACGATCACTATGTGTTGCGCGACGGAGCGTCCGGTTTATTTTTGGCGGCAAGTCAGTTTCCCAAAAATCGAGAAACCCGTCCGCCATTTTTGGATGAGCTGTTGCCCCATCAGGCTGAGATTGATCCCAAATACCACTATTTATTCGATGGACCTCTCGTTGATGACGCGGGGAATCGATCGCAAATCCGTTATAGCCGAAAAACCCGCGAGCAATATCTGATGACCGACGTGGCAGGTAAAGCGACCGGGTGGAAAGCCTATTTCGGCGACGCCGGCTGGCGCGAGGACGGTACGGCCAAGGTGGCGAAAAAGAAGGCAGCAACCAAGAAAAAAGCGGCGGCCAAAAAGCGGCGTGTGAAAGCCGCGCCCCAAGCAGTGCCTTCCGCGGGGCAAGATTCTCCCGTGGCTGCTGATGCAGGACGGGTCGTGGATGGGGATCAGTAGTCGCGGTGGCGAGCGCCAGAGGCTTCGCCAACCACTCGCTCTACATGGCCCAGGTTCAGTTGGCTGCATGGCGAGAACGGGTACAGGATACCTCGGGTTCCAATAGCGCTGTGTTTGATGCGGCCTTCGCGCCCGCAGTCAGGCTGCATCTTCTGGATGCCTATGGCTGGTTTTTGCTCGCTATGCTTCGAGAGCCCTCGCTCCCCGCAACGCCACCCCATCGCGTCAGTGAACTTCCAGCCCAGCATCAAGGGCTCGCTGTGTCCGCGGAGATTGAAGAGTATGCGCGCTTGGAGCATTCGGGCTGGCTTGCGGATCTGCAGTCGCCCATCCCGGCCGGCGTGCGCCAACAGCAGAAAGGGGTCCTGGCCGCGCAGCGGGGGCATGGCTACGCGAACTATGAAGCGTGGATCGAGGAGTTCACCCAATTGTTCACGCGAATGGGTGACATTTCCGAGGAATATTGAGTTAGGGGCATTTATTTTCTCATTTGGGTTTGCACCGTGGTGGCAGACTGCTAGAGTGAAACAACCGTCCATAAAGGGAAGTCGCATGGCTACAGCATTGCTGGAAATTGTTGACCTAGGTGATGGCGAGGTGGTGCTCCAACGAGCCGACGACGAGGGCTCTGAGCCGCTTGTCAGCATCCAGTTTTCGTCTGAAACCTCCGCTTATCTGCTCGAGAATAATCTCGAGGTGGCGAAGGCAATGATTCAGGCCGGTATTCAAGCAGCTGCGCAGTTGGCGGAACTCGCCAACATCGAGGTCGATGCCCAGGAGCACGAAGGCTCCACTGAGGGAAGAACACTGCACTAGCGTTTTTCCTCGCCGGGTGCCTTGGCATTCGGCATGCGGCACTGACTAAAAGCAAACGTCTCCAGTTAGGAGAGGGGAGGGCCTCCCTCTCATTCAGGATGTGACCTATTCCCGCTTGCTGCCGCTGTCCATTAGTGGGTCCGCCGTATTACCCCGACGCTGATTCCCTCAATATTGAAGTCCTGTTCCCTCAGGTCGACTAAAATGGGCTCGAAGTCATCATTTTCGGCGATCAGCGCAACCTCGTGCTCGGCGGGTCGGGTAAGCCTTTTCACCGTGACCTCGTCATTGATGCGCGCGACGATAATCTGATTTTCCCGGGCAACGGGGGTGCTGTGTACCGCTAGAAGATCGCCGTCAAAGATCCCCGCATTGATCATGCTGTCGCCCGTAACTCTCAGCAAGTAATCCGCATGGGGTGAGAAAAAACTGGCTTCCAGGCTGCAATGATCCTCAATATTTTCCTCGGCAAGGACAGGGTTTCCTGCTGCGACGCGACCGATGATCGGAAGCCCACCGGGCCCTTCGCCCACCAGTCTGATTCCCCGAGAAGCGCCGGGTATCATCTCGATAGCGCCTTTTTTGGCCAGCGCTTTGAGATGCTCCTCCGCTGCATTGGCGCTTTTGAACGAGAGTTCTCGCGCTATTTCTGCGCGGGTAGGCGGATAACCGGTTTCGTCTAGACTCCGGCGGATGACCGAGAGCACCTGCTCCTGGCGATTCGTTAGTTTGATCATGTTGCGCCCAGCCTTTTAGTGGTTATTTATACAGCCTGTTATTTTATACAGAAAAATCGCACAGGTCACCCCTTGATTGGCTTGGTTTCCGACATGACCTGTTGGCCTTTATTTGGCGAGATAAGGTAGCATCGGGCCTTCGTTGACTTGGGGCAGAGCCGATTATGGATCAATCAACTGCGCTTTTGAGCCGCTGGCTAGAGCCGATAGCAGAGGCGACCGGGCTGCCCCTGCCGCTATTGTCGTTGGTGGCCTTTGCCCTCGTCGGGGTGATCGGCCATGTCGTGCTGGGCTTGATTTTGGCTCGATTGAACCGAGCCGTGGAAAAGAGCGCCAACCCTTGGGATAACGTGATTGCCGTCGCCCTGGCAAAACCCAGTGAGTGGCTGATGTGGCTGGTGTTAGTGTACCTGTCACTGGGTCTGCTCGAGGGCGCTGACCAAATCCGGGCAGGGTTGCGACAACTGGCCGACACTGGACTCGTGTTGCTGTTAGGGTGGTTTGTACAGCGCATCCTTGCAGGTGTAGAGGCTGAGCTTCTGGGCGAGCATCGCGGTCCACGCGATTCGGACGCGCGAGCCACGATCAGTGCAACACTGCGTTTGCTGCGCATTACCCTGTGGATTGTCGTATCCCTAATGATCCTTCAATCGGTGGGGGTATCGGTATCGGGGTTGCTGGCGTTTGGGGGAATTGGCGGGATCGCCGTCGGTTTTGCCGCAAGAGATCTGCTGGCTAACTTCCTCGGGGGTTTGAGTATCTATCTTGACCGACCGTTTACAGTGGGGGATTGGATACGGTCTCCTGATCGAGAGATAGAGGGGACCGTCGAGAGCATTGGATGGCGCATGACTATGATTCGCACCTTCGATCAGCGCCCTTTGTATGTTCCCAACGCCGTGTTCTCGAGCGTTGCCTTGGAGAATCCATCGAGAATGCGCAATCGGCGGATTTACGAAACCATCGGAATTCGCTACCAAGATATCCGCTGCATGAGCGGAATTGTGGCTGACGTCAAGGCGATGCTGGAGGGGCATGAGGCGATCGATCTCAATCGGACCCTGATGGTCAACTTTGTCAATTGCGGTCCGTCATCCCTGGACTTTTTTGTGTATACCTTTACCAAGACAACCGATTGGGCAACCTATCACGGGATCAAGCAGGACGTGTTGCTGCGGATACTCGAGATTATAGAGGCCCACGGGGCAGAGGTGGCCTTCCCGACCAGCACCATTCATCTGGCTGAGGATGAAAGCTCGGTTGGCGCAATGCCTCGGCCCGAACCGACGGCCTAAGGGACTGGCCCCGAACAGGCCCAAAGGACACGTTTATCGTCTGGTCGCCTGCCGAGAGCTCGCCACTAGCGGGGAGTCTGTTGATTGATAGCCTTGGAATCGGCGGTCGCTGGGCCTTCGGAGCCTGCTGTATGTTCGGCGCGCTTTCGCGCCTCATGTTCTTCATATCCCAGCGTGTACACCTCTCCCCAAGTGAGCTCTTTGTGGGTTACAACAACCTTAATAACAGGGTGGTCAAAATAGCGGACCACGCCGTCCTCGAGCGCTCGGGTGTCCGCCACGTGAATGATGTGTCGGTACCCCCATTCGGGTATGGAGTCACCGGTTGAGCTAGATCCAGTAGCTCCTTCTCCCTCCCTCGCCGCTGCGGTAGGGGTGGGCTCTTGGGTTCCTGAAAACGTGCTCAGCGGCTGTCCGGTGGCCAAAAATTCCTCGAGAGTTGTCAGTCGTCGCTGCATGTCTTGTGCCGCCTCGCGACTTATTTTCGCCTGTGCAGGAAGCATCTTGAAGCTAATACTTTGCGGCGCTTTAGGAGGTGGCGTCATCACAAAAGTGGCGGGCATGTAATTGCCGGCGGTCGCGCGCCAAAAGTTGACGCCAATCTTGAGGGGATCTCCATAGCGAAGCTGTATAAAGCCTTGAAGCGGAACCGGCAGGAGGGTGTCGCCCGAATCATCAAGCACAATAGGTAACGAAGAACCGGGAGCATGCAACCAACTCGCGGCCAACTCGAGGCGGTCGCCGGTCTCTCGTTGAACCGCCGCGATGCCGTTGGCGAGGGAGAGTAAAGGACCTTTCACAAACGGCGTGGGGAGCATCGGCTCGGGCACCGGTTCGGGCTCCTCGAGCTCTCTCAGTAGCGATTCATCGGTCATCAAAGGCAAGCCCACCATGTTCTCTGCCGCCTCATCCGCAGCGCTAAATCCATAGCCCTCGTCCAGCAGGCTGTCGAGCGGAGGGGGCTGGGCCGCTTGCCCCTCAGGATTGTCGATAAAATCCAACGGTTTTTGAGACATGGTGCTGGGGCTTTCGTCCTGATCAGGCGCCTGTTGATCGCTGTCCTCTTCAATGGCATCGGCGATGATGGCTTGCGCTGCAGCGGCTTTTGCGGCCTCCTGGGCCAGCCGCGTTTGCTCTTCGATAAGGGCCAGGGAGAGCACCCGGGTGGCATCCTCAAGCGCGACTTCGATCTCGCCGCTCGGGAAGGCGGTGATAAGCGCCGAAGGAAATTCTTGCTCAAGTGCCGACCGGCGCACCGGATCCAATAGCCGTCGATACCGTGAGGGATAGGTAACCGTCGGGTAACTCGGCCACTGTTCGCCGTTTAATACCTCCTCACGCGCATCAACCAGCACGGCGAGCTCAATCCTATGCCAACCGGCCGGGGCTTCGGGATCGAGGTCCTCGGGAATCGGCGCAGAGGGCGCTGTTTCCTCCTCGGAAGCGGACGCTTCTTGCCGCTGTGCCGAAGCTTCATGCTGCAGTAGGGTAAGCCAGCTGAGGCAAACAATGAGCGTTAGCGTAATAGTAGGCCGGCTCATTGCTCGACCCCCTGCTGAGTGCCCCTCGAGAGGGCGTCGAATAACTGGCGCACGAATAGTTTTCTATCCTCTAGGGAAGGCATGTCATGTGAGATCTTAAGTCGGCTTGAGCCAGAGAGCCCGTAGGTATTGGGGCTGCCCTGGATCAGTTTCACCAAAGTCAGAGGATTGATGGGTGTTTTGTTGCTGAATTCCACATGTCCCCCGTTGGCATTAAGATCTATTTCGGCGATTCCAAGGTGCTGAGCCTCCACGCGGATTTCGGCTTGCGCGAACAGATTTTTGATACTGTCAACCAAGAGCCCAAAGCGGTCAATCATCTCGACTTGGATTTCTCGCAGTCCCTCGCCGTTATTGGCGGCAGCGATTCGTTTATATACCACCAGCCGCGTCGCGATATCCGGGAGATAATCATCCGGGATTAAGGCTGGCACGTGCAGTTTAACTTCGGTGCCGGAATCGAGCGGCGCATCGAGGTCGGGGATCTCGCCCCGACGCAGGGCGCTCACAGCGCTGTGCAGCATTTCGAGGTATAACCCAAAGCCAACACTGTGGATTTGACCTGACTGTTCGTCCCCCAGCAATTCACCCGCGCCACGTATCTCCAGGTCGTGAGTCGCTAACTGATAGCCCGCGCCCAGTTCTCCCGCCGCCTCAATCGCCTCCAGTCGTTTTTGAGCGTCTGATGTTAATGCTGTTTGGGGCGGGCTCAATAGGTAGGCGTAAGCTTGGTGGTGAGATCGCCCGACCCGCCCTCGCAGCTGATGGAGTTGCGCCAGTCCGAATTTATCAGCACGTTCAATCAAGATGGTATTCGCGTTGGGAACGTCGATGCCGGTTTCAATGATGGTGCTGCAGACCAGAATGTGGTGTCGCTGGTGGTAGAAATCAGACATCACCCGTTCAAGTTCTGTCTCTCGCAGTTGACCATGGGCTACGCCGATCGAAAGATCGGGCAATAATTCTCTCAACTTGCGAGCGGTCTCCTCGATTGATTTAACCTCGTTATGCAGGTAGTAAACCTGGCCGCCGCGGAGAGTTTCCCGAAGTACCGCCTCTTTTACGAGCGCGATCGAATGCTCGCGAATAAAGGTTTTTATTGACAGACGCCTCGCCGGGGGGGTGGCGATAATCGACAGATCTCGGAGTCCTCCCAAGGCCATGTTGAGGGTCCGCGGTATAGGGGTCGCTGTCATTGCGAGGATGTCAACTTCCGCCCTCAGCGCTTTGATAGCGTCTTTTTGTTTTACGCCAAATCGATGCTCTTCATCGATAATCAGTAGGCCTAGATCTTCGAAGCGAAAGTCACTTTGGAGTAATTTGTGTGTGCCCACGAGGATGTCTACCTTTCCAGATGCCACACGCGCCTGAACGTCGCTGATATCTTTGGCGCTTTTGAAGCGGGAAACCACTTCGATCCTCACGGGCCACTCAGCAAATCGATCCCGAAAAGAGCTGAAATGCTGTTGCGCCAGCAATGTCGTCGGCACCAATAGGGCCACCTGCTTTTTGTTTTGGACGGCGATGAACGCGGCGCGCATGGCGACTTCGGTTTTGCCAAAGCCCACGTCACCACAAATGAGCCGATCCATCACCCGATCCGCACACATATCGCTTTTCACCGCTTGGATAGCCGCCGCTTGATCAGGGGTTTCCTCAAAGGGGAATTCCTCCGAGAAGGTCTCCCAAAGCGCGCTGTCGAGGGAGCACGAAAAGCCTGCCCGGGCCTCTCGGCGCGCATAGACATCCAGTAGCTGTGCGGCGACATCATGGGCTTTCTCACGTGCTTTTCTTCGGGCTTTGGACCATTGCTCGCTTCCCAGACGATGAAGCGGCGCCGTGTCTTGATCGGCACCGGTGTAACGGGCGATTAAATGCAGTGAGCTCACCGGCACATAGAGTTTGTCGTCACCGGCGTACTCGAGCACCAGAAACTCTGCCGCATCGCCGTCAATGGTCAAAGATTGCAAGCCGAGATAGCGGCCCACGCCGTGCTGCAGGTGAACCACCGGCACCCCGGGCCGCAGTTCCGTCAGGTCCTTAACAATCGCGTCGGCATGTGTTTCTTCGGTTGTCTTGCGTCGGCGCCGCTGCGCGACGCGCTGCCCGAAGAGCTGATTTTCAGTCACGACGGCGGGCTGGTCTTGCCCGAGGTAAAGGGGTCGGTCAACTGGGGCTATCGAGATAGCAAAGGCCGGCATGCGACTAGCAAATTCCTGCCAGTCAGCCACGGGTTCAGGACTGAGCGCGTGCTCTTGCAAACTTTCTAGCAGGATTTCCCGGCGACCCGTCGATTCTGCGAGTAACAGCACTGGACCTGCATGGGCGTCTAGGAACCGCGATAGGCGGTCGATGGCCGTGCCGTCGGGCGCGAATTGATCGAGGTGCGGCGCAGGTTGCCACCCGGTGGCCACGTGCGCAGGCGCATCGCTTTGGATTTTAAGTTCGAGGACGGAATACCGCCCAAACAGCTCATAGAGTTCCTCTACCGGTAGATATCCGGTCTGGGGGGTGGGGAGTGGCCGTCTCGGGTCAATCCCATACTCCTCATAGCGATTGTTAATTTCTTGCCAGAATCGCTGGGCCGCAGGGTAATGATCGCCAACCATCGCAATTGCTGTCTTGGCCGGAAGATAGTCAAACAGAGTGCCGCAGGCGTCAAAAAACAGCGGTAAGTAGGTTTCGGCGCCGGGAGATACTCTTCCGGCGCTGATTTCGGCGAAAGCCGGGCAGTTATCGGGATCGCCGTCAAAACGGCGGTACCAATTCAGCTTAAAGCGCTCGATAGCCGCTGAATCCATCGGGAATTCGCGGGCAGGCAGCAAACGAATACGATCCACTTTGGCTATGGTTCGCTGCGTCTCGGGGTCAAAGGTGCGAAGCGTCTCGATGTCGCTGTCAAAGAGATCGATCCTATAGGGCAGTGAGCTGCCCATGGGAAATACGTCAAGCAAAGCGCCTCGAACCGCATACTCACCATGCTCATAAACCGTCTCGACCGCGCGATAGCCATTAAGCGTTAGGTTTTTCACAAAGGTATCGACGACTAGCGACTGGCCCAGCGTGAGATCAAAGCTGCTGCCCTCGATGTAGTAGGTAGGTGGGGTGCGCTGCATAAGGGTGGAAATTGGTGCGATTAACACCCCCGACGCTGTTTTTGGTAATTGATGGAATGTCGCTAGGCGTTCCGAGACGATATCTTGGTGGGGTGAAAAATTATCGTAGGGCAGTGTCTCCCAGTCAGGGAGAGTCAATATCGGTGTCGAATCTTCGAGAAAAAAAGCAAGCTCACGCTCAAATTCGGCCGCAGCACCAGTGCTGGGGGTGATCACGACGATCAAGCGCTCATGTGACGCCATGTTTGCGACGATCATGGCGGCGCTCGCATCCGGACAGGGGCCGACAGCCGTCCGGCTACCTGGCTTGTCAGGCCACGGTGTTGATTGAAGAAGATCGACGATCATGGGCGGGGAAGAGCACCGAAAAGAGGCCTCTAGTGTAGGGGTGTCGGACCGGTGCCACCAGTCAAAGCCCTGAAAACCACCAGCATTACCGAATTACTTGCCCTCCTACCGACGTAACTAGGATAATGCCGCCCGTCTAGAGAATGACCAAGGAGCCAGAGGTGTCACAGCAGCGCAAGCGGGAACGGCCAGCAGACTATTTTGCCGATTGGAAGGAGCGAGAGGCGCTGGCGGAGGCGATGATTCCGCAGGTGGGCGCGATGGCCCGGGCCCGCAACGTCAAGTGCTACATTTATGGCCATTCATTGGTGAATCAGTCGGTCCTCGACATCATGAAATCCCACCGTTATGTCCGGCAAATGGAACATAACGAACTGTCGGAATTTGAGACCGCCCCCGTTCTTGAGATCATGAAGGATCTGCCTCTGGGCCCCAGTCATATTGATGTCGGGCGTATGGCGGTTCAGTACTTTGACAAGGCGCAGGGCGAGGGACTGTCTCTTGAAGAATATGTCACCCAAGAGCTGGACTACCTCATTGATTCGGCTCATAGGCCCGTTGATCAACCCGTAGATGTCGTGCTCTACGGCTTTGGTCGCATTGGTCGATTGATGGCTCGTATTTTGATCGCCAAGACCGATGGTGGCGACAGTCTGAGGCTTCGCGCCGTGGTGGTCCGCAAAGGTGGAGCCGAAAACGATCTGGTCAAGCGGGCAAGTTTGTTGCGTCGTGATTCGGTTCACGGTGCTTTCAAGGGCACGATCCGAGTCGATGAAGAGCGTCAAAGTTTTGTGGCGAACGGCAATGAGGTCCGCATGATCTACGCCAGCAGTCCCGAAGAGGTCGACTACACAACCTATGGCATCAATAACTGCATTGTTGTGGATAACACCGGGATTTGGCGAGATCGTGAGGGTTTGTCAAAGCACTTGAGTAGCAAGGGCGTCAGCAAGGTGATTCTTACAGCGCCGGGTAAGGGCGATGTAAAAAATATTGTGGCGGGCATCAATCACCATGAAATAGAGGAATCTGACGCGCTGATTTCTGCGGCTTCGTGTACCACAAATGCCATTGTCCCCCCGCTGAAGGCGTTAGATGACGAGTACGGTATTGTCTCGGGTCATGTTGAGACGGTTCACGCCTATACCAACGATCAGAATCTGATCGATAATTATCATAAGGCCGATCGACGCGGTCGTTCCGCCCCCCTCAATATGGTGCTTACCGAGACTGGCGCCGCCAAAGCGGTCGCGAAAGTCCTGCCCGCGATGGAGGGCAAATTGACCGGTAATGCCATTCGGGTCCCCACGCCCAATGTTTCGATGGCTATTTTGAATTTAACCCTGGCAAAAGCGACCACGGTCGAGGCACTCAACGAGTTTATGCGTAACACCGCCCTGCACTCAGCGATGCGCAAGCAAATTGATTTTTCGGCATCACCCGAGGTCGTTTCTTCGGATTTTGTGGGGTCCAGAGCAGCCTGTATTTTTGACGCTCAGGCGACCATCGTGAACGGCACCCAGGCGGTTTGCTATCTTTGGTATGACAATGAGTTTGGTTACAGCTGCCAGGTCTATCGGATATTGGAAAAAATGGCGGGTATTCGCTATCTAACTTACCCGCAGGAGTTAACGGCGCCGCTTTAAGCGGTATGTCGAGGTGGTGTTTGTCTGCCGCCTTGGCTAAAATGCTGGCGACCGTGAAACGGGGCAGGGTTCCCGCTGATGGCCAGCGGTTACAAGCCAGAAAGGCAAGGTTAGATGCGCAAAGCAGACGCACCGCCCGGGGTGTCGGGGGACGACAGGCGGTAGCGGCAAGGTGGTCATTTTCAAGCACTCCCCAGAGCGGCGTTGGATGCAACTCCACGCTTAAATGGTTATTGCGGACAACAATATGATTAAAATTCGTCGAGGCATGAATATCCCGCTTTCGGGACAGCCCACCGGTGAAGTGGTAGCAGCCGGATGCCGGCACGTGGCACTTGTCGGCCCAGACTATGTCGGTATGAAACCCACCATGACAGTGGCGGTGGGTGATTCGGTGCAGAAGGGGCAGGAAATCTTCGCGGACAAAAAGATAGCGGGGGTCATCTATACCGCGCCCGCATCCGGTCGTGTCGCGGCGATCAACCGAGGTGCCCGTCGCGTTTTCCAATCCTTGGTGATTGAAGTCGATGACGCAGCTGAGCCCAAGCACTTTCAACGTTACACCCCCGAGGAAGCTAGGCAGCTTAGCGCGGACACGGTTAAGTCGGTTCTCACAGACAGCGGGCAGTGGACCGCAATTCGAGTCCGACCCTACAGCAAGGTCGCGGATCCAGCGACAACCCCAGCGGGCTTGTTTATCACCGCGATCGACACTCAGCCTCTTGCCCTCGATCCTGCAGCGGTGATCGCAGAAAACCCAGAGGCCTTCATGCTGGGGCAAGACATTCTCGCGCAGCTCGTTGATTGCCCTGTCTACCTCTGCTGCGAAGCAGGCACAGAAATCCCTCGCGGAGAGCATTCGCGGATCGAGCGGGCCGATTTCTCTGGTCCGCATCCTGCGGGATTGGTGGGAACCCATATTCATTATTTGCTTGGGGCGTCGCTGTCGACTTTGGCGTGGCACGTTGGTTACCAAGACGTCATAGCGATTGGCCGCCTGTTCATGGACGGCGAGCTGTACACCGACAGGATTATTTCTCTCGCTGGCCCACAAGTAAGCTCACCGAGGTCGGTCAGAACCAGAGTCGGTGCTGACCTTCAAGAGCTCACGGCAGGTCAGTTGGCAGATGGCGAGACCCGCGTGATTTCTGGCTCGGTTTTGGGCGGTCGAGGCGTTCAGTCCGACACTGCTTATTTGGGTCGTTATCACAATCAGGTAACAGCAATTGCTGAGGGTAGGGATCGTGCCTTCATGGGATGGCTCTCTCCGGGAAAAGAAAAGCATTCAGTCATGGGCATTTATCTTTCGAGTTGGTTTGGGATGAAGCCCACGGCCATGACAACGACTACCAACGGGTCTGAACGCGCGATGGTGCCAGTCGGTAATTACGAGCGTGTTGTTCCTCTTGATGTTCTCCCCACGCAGCTGCTGAGAGCCTTGTTGGTGGGAGATACCGAAACAGCTCAGGCACTAGGCTGTTTGGAACTCGACGAAGAGGATTTGGCGCTCTGCACCTACGTCTGTCCAGGCAAATATGAGTACGGACCCATTCTCAGGGATAACCTTACACGCATCGAGAAGGAGGGCTGATCGATGGGCTTGCGTAGCACACTGGATAAACTCGAGCCGCAGTTCAAACCTGGCGGACGCTACGAGAACTGGTATGCCCTCTATGAGGCGGTCGATACCATCTTTTATTCGCCGAGTCACGTCACGCGCTCGTCAGCTCATGTTCGTGACGGAGTGGACCTGAAGCGCATCATGATTACGGTTTGGTTGGCGACCTTCCCCGCGATGTTTTATGGCATGTGGAACCTCGGATTTCAGGCCAACGGCGCTATGGAGACGCTGGGCGTAGCGGGTATTGAGGGTTGGCGCGGTGGCGTGATGTCAGCGCTCGCAGGTTACGATGCGGGCAGCCTGTGGAGCTGTTTTCTGTACGGGGCACTGCATTTTCTGCCGCTTTATTTAGTGACCTTTGTGGTGGGTGCTTTTTGGGAAGTGCTGTTTGCCATGAAACGTGGCCACGAGGTTAACGAGGGTTTCTTTGTTACGTCGATTTTGTTTGCGCTGACGCTACCTCCTGATTTGCCGCTGTGGCAGGCGGCGCTTGGCATCAGTTTTGGGGTCGTTATTGGCAAAGAAGTCTTTGGCGGCACCGGCAAAAACTTCCTAAACCCTGCATTAAC
>Ga0181563_10001233_pt1 | contig 25380 bp, 20 predicted proteins | sample 011ome_25_FD_133759 | JGI IMG/M metagenome (GOLD analysis project Ga0181563, IMG submission 133759) | Coastal salt marsh microbial communities from the Groves Creek Marsh, Skidaway Island, Georgia - 011512CT metaG (megahit assembly) | ecosystem: Environmental > Aquatic > Marine > Intertidal...
AGGAGCAACTGTCGTTATTGAAGGCACGAACACAGGTGCGATTTCTGATTTTGATGGAAAATACACAATACGTGTCGCTGTAGGAAATACGCTTTCCTTCAGTTCCATTGGTTATAAAACGGAAACACGTGTTATTTCTCAAGCAGATCAGCTCAATATTAGTTTAACTCCAAACAATGAACTTGACGAAATCGTAGTGGTGGGATATGGATCTCAGAAACGAAGCAATATTGTAGGATCTGTAGCCACCGTAAATGTGGATAAAGCGACCCAAAACCCTACAACAAACGTATCGGAACTTTTAAGAGGAAGAGCTGCGGGAGTCCAAGTGAACCTGGGCGACGCACGTCCGGGAGGTAATTCAAATATCGTAATCCGTGGAAATGTTTCTGTAGCGGGAGGGAACAGTCCCTTGATTATCGTAGATGGACTTCCTTACGATAGTCTAAACGATATTGCCCCCGATGATATAGCCAATATAGAGATACTTAAAGACGCGGCTTCTACATCCATCTATGGAGCAAGGGCATCAAACGGCGTCATTTTAGTTACAACAAAAAAAGCGAGAGCTGGATACAGCTCGTTTAATTATTCAGGCTTTGTCACAACACAAACCCTAACTCGAAACTTTGAGATCTACGACGGTCAAGGATTTTACGATTTTAGAATGGACGCTTGGAAAGCTCGTTTAGGCGTGGACAACCCTCCCTTAAAGTTTGTCTGGAATGAAAATGAATTGGACTTTATTTACAATGACAACATTGTGGACTGGGAAGACCTAGCCCTAAATGATGCACTACTTACAAGTCACTCGTTAAGCTATTCTTCGGGTACTGAAAAATCCACTGTCTACTCTAGTTTAAACTATTTTACCCAAGACGGAATTATTCCCAACTCGGGATTTGACCGTCTTCAGTTTAAATTGAATTACAGTCATCAACTCACCGATAAACTTAGTCTGGATGGGATTATCAATATCCAGAATGCGAATCAAAGCAGGGAAACTGGGGGGCTTTTTCTCGCAAACATCAGCCCCATTGCTAAGCCTTATGATGATGAAGGAAACTTGGTGAAATATTACTTTGGGCAAGAAAATGCTTCCGCTATAAATCCCTTGTGGGATCAAAGAGAGTCTGTGGACGAAACAGAGACCAATCTAACCGATATCAGTTTGAGGTTTAATTACGACCTAGCACCGCAATTGACCTATTCGCTAAAAACGTTTTACAGAAATAGAAATACAGATCAAGGAACCTACAGATCCTCCTTACATTCCGCAGGAGATGAAGGAATTAATGGAGTAGGAGTGTTGATTGACACCAAATACAAACAATTGCTTGTAGAGCATATTGTAAACTACCAAGTGTTTGACAACGAACTGCACAATTTAGATTTTACAGGAGTGCATTCCTATGATGAACAAAACTTTAAATACAACCAACTCGATAAATCGGATTTTGTAAATGATGCCTTGGGATATAATGGATTGGCTTCAACTTTACTCAATAACAGAAGAGATGTCTGGAGACGAAGAGTCCTTTCCTTTATGGGAAGAGCGCGCTATTCCTATCAAGATAAGTATCTTTTAGAAATGACGACCCGTGCGGATGGTGCCTCGGTCTTTTCTGAAAATAATAAATGGGGGTGGTTTCCAGCACTTTCCGTTGCATATAAAGTGGATCAAGACTTGAATCTAGAGAGTATCGATCAACTAAAAGTACGTCTTAGTTATGGCGCTACAGGAAACCAAGGAATTAATCCACTGGAGTCTCTCGGTGTTGCAAATTACAATCCCTACACCTTTGGCGACCTAACCCTCAGTGGTTCTTCAGCCTCTTCTCGATTGAGAAATCCTAATTTACAGTGGGAAACAACTACAACCTTAAATGGGGGTGTTGATTTTGGATTGTTTTCAAATCGAATTCGAGGAACCGTTGAATATTATAAGTCCAATACTACAGATTTACTGTTAGACCGACAGCTCGCTTCCTCCTCAGGCTATACCGTTACACGCTTCAATGTTGGAGAATTACAAAACACAGGTTTGGAAGTGACCTTAAACAATTCCCTAATCCGTACAAAAGAGGTAAACTTTGATTTGGGTCTGATTTGGTCAACAAACAATAATGAAATTCTATCTCTTACAGGAGAAACCCAAATAAACCCGCAAACTGGAGAAGAATACTTCATCGATATTACAGACAGTTCGGGGAGACGACTTTCTATAGGGCAATCCATCAACAGCCTCTGGATGGCAGAATACGGAGGGATTTACCAAGAGGCAGACTTTTTGGAAGGCAGTCCAATCACCCCACGGGTGGGAGCTAAACCCGGACATATTCGGGTCATTGACCAAAATGAAGATGGGATTTTAGACATCAACGACAATATTTTCATCAATGCCGATCCTGACTGGTACGGCTCCATAAATGCTACGCTACGTGTCAAAAATTTTGATTTATTCATGGATTGGTATTTTGTACAAGGCGTTACCCGTGTAAATTCCATCCTTGCCAACGGAGAATACTGGAAAGCCTCCACTAACGGTCCTGTTGTTCCTTACTACACCCCGGAATCGCCTTCTACGGAATGGCCAATGGCTAACGCCAATGCAGCCTGGCTGAAGTATCTGAATTCTTTTGCCGCAAAGGATGCTTCGTACCAACGTTTGAGAACAGTTACGGTGGGGTATAATTTTGGAGACAGCCTAAATCAGTTGCTCAGAACCAAATCCGGACGATTGTACTTTACAGGTACCAACTTATTGACCTTCACCGATTTCTTGTCCTATTCTCCAGAACAAGACTTACGTGCAGGAGTCTTTCCGGAAACCTTAAATATGACCCTAGGAATGAAACTAACGTTTTAAAAGCATTGTCATGAAAAACACAAAACATTTCTTTTTGATTTTACTTTTAGGATTATCAACTTCCTGTTATCAAGATGATTTTTTAAAAGACGAGTTACTAGCAAATAATTCTGTTGAGTTTCTCTACTCCAGCCCCCAAGGTATTGCAAATGCAGTTGTGGGACTTTATGCACTAAATCGCGAACCCTATCAACGCGATTGGTTCAACGGAGCTATCCCGCTTATTCTCCAAGCAAAAAGCGATCTTTCTGCTGGAATAGATGGGGAAATTTCACTTTTTAGTAACTGTTTTTGGGGTTGTGGTATTGATGAGGACTATGGGACAGAAGCTGCTTACGGGTACTTTTGGGGTCATAATTACAGAATAATTGATATTACAAACAACATCATTTCTGGTGGAGAACTACTCCTTGCCGAGGGGAGTACAGACGCCTCCTTGATTAAAAATCTAGCGGAAGCCAAAACCTTCCGAGCGCATGCCTACTTCACACTTTACCGACTGTTTAAAAATATTTATATCAAAACAGAACCTACAACACCAGCTACCGCATTTGAACGTCCCCAGAGCAATTCCCCAAAAGAAGAAATTTTTTCTCTGATCCGAGAGGACCTCAACTTTGCAAGTGAAAATCTTTCCTACACAACAGACGAATTTGGAAGATGGACAAAAGCCGCCGTGGATCATGTGAGAGCAAAAGTGGAACTATGGGATCAAAACTATTCCAAAGCCGCAGAAATTGCAGATGATATCATCGCCAACAGTCCACACGCGCTTGTTAATGTAAATCAAGTATTTCAAGATGACCTACAACACAGTGAAACGCTTTTTGCTGTAAACTTTAAGAGAAATGCCATCGGAGGAGGAGCCTGGCACCAACTGAACTGGCAAACAGTAGCACATTATTCGGCAGTCCCGGGATTGGTTCAATCCCTTGAAAATGGTGGGGACGGTTTTGGATTTATTACACTCAATCCCTACGTTGTAAATCTATTGAATAGCAACACTAACGATCAACGCATCGGGAACTATTATATTTTTAATTATCGCTACAACGATGAAAAAACCTTGCCTGCAGGAAAAAATATCGGCGACCCCTTAGACGTTTATAGCAATGTTGCCGAAGACGATGACTTTTTTATGTATTTCAAGAGACAAAGCCCTGGGGTAATTAAGTTTTTTGACGATACTGTGGAACCTACAGATCGGATGCATTTTAAAAACATTATGGTGTACCGCTTAGCCGAAACCTATTTAATGGGAGCGGAGGCACACCTTGAAAACGGAAATAGTTCTAAAGCCCAAGAGTATCTAAACGCAGTTCGCGTGCGTGCTGGAATCTCACCCGTTTCTTCTCCTACCCTTGAACATATTTTAGAAGAACGAGCAAGAGAGCTCGCCTTTGAGGGTCAACGTTGGTATAGCCTAAAAAGAAGAGGGCTTTTATTTGACTATTTAATGGACCATATGAATGCAGACCTCCTGAACGAGTACTATGCTAGAAATCATGTCAATCCAAAAGAAGTGTACCAACCGCATATGGTCAATCTCCCAATTCCCCAAGGGGTTTTGGATTTGTTGGGGGCCAGTTACCCTCAAAACGAAGGATATTATTAACTACTAATCAATTCACTAAAACAATTAATCATGAAAATTAATCACTTTTTAATTTTAATTTTTTCATTTTTCACGGTGATTCTATCCTGTGGGAAAGATGAGGTAGAGGAAGCTCCAACCATCACCGTTGAAACTCCTGAACCCGAAACTCCAAGCGATTCTGGAACAGATACGAGTTCAGACTTTGTAGAGGGTATCGATCCCGATCTAAACGAAGGGACAATCACTTTTGAAGAATATGGACCCAGCTTCTCACTTGAAAATGCACAAGCTGCCGATCGTCTTGAAGGAAACTGGGGCTATTTTGGTGGTGCTAATGAACAAAACTTAACTGTAGCCTATGCTGAAAACCCAGGAACAAACAGCGTGAACAATTCTACAAGAGTTATTCAAGTAACAGAACCTGTTGGAGTTCAATCGTGGGCTGGATTCTATTTTATGCTTGAAGAAAAAATAAACTTCCCTGCAGGAAAAGAAGCCATCTCAGTTCAGTTTTATTCTCCTGGACCCGATCATGTGGTATTATTAAAATTGGAAGATGAACTTGCAAACGAAACCGAAGGAAAAAAAACTACTGGTGACCTATTCGCTGAAACAACTGGAACAGGTTGGGAAACTTTAGTATTTAACATTCCTGATTTAGAAGGGCGTGACGGTTTTTACAACACCATTACGATGATACTGGGATACGGTCTTACCAATGAGGAAGAAGCTAACTATTATATCGATAATTTTGATTTTGCGACTCCTGTAGAAGTAATTGCTGCCGCTGCACCCGAAACCGCTCCTGATGCTCCAACCTATGAAGCAGAAGAAGTAATTTCTATATTTAGCGATGCGTATGCTGCTGTGGAAGGAATCAACTTAAACCCAAATTGGGGGCAAAGTACTGTGGTAACTGAAGAAACTATTGCTGAGAATACCGTCTTGAAATATGAGAATCTAAATTATCAAGGGACCACATTTGAAACCGCAATTGATCTATCTTCTAAAACAAGATTGAATATTGACTATTTCACTGGAGATGCTTCTACTTTGAAGTTCTTCTTAATTAGTCCTGATGGTGACGATGCGGATGACGCGGCTGAGGAAAAAGCATATGAGCTGGATCTTACCAACCAAGGACAGTGGAACAGAGCCATTATCGACTTAACACATTTCTCTGATGTAGTGGACCTTTCACAGGTTTTCCAACTAAAAGTTGAAGGAACAGGTACCGTTTATTTTGACAATATTTTCTTCTACGGAGGGGAGTCAGATTCTGGAGATAGCTTTACCAATGAGTACGGAGGTGCCTTTGGTGGTGCAGCTGTAGTGGGTACTACCTTCAATTTCCCATCTACTGCAGAAGGATGGGCAGGTTTTGCAGAATTAGCTCCTGCAACCTTATCTTTCCCTCACGGTGGAAAGATTACATTTAATGCTGCGACAGCAGGGACAGACGTGGCTCTAAACTTTAAGTTTGAACGCTTGAGTTTTGACGCTGAAGGAAATGGTGCTGCAGATACAGAACCTAATTTCGCAACAGAAAATGTTACGGTGTCAGGAACGGAAGCAACTTCCTACACAGTAACAATTCCTGCTCAAGATGCTGCGAATACGTATGCTTCTCATTTATTGTATCTCGTTACCCAAGATGCAGAAGTTACGCTTACGGACATCATTGTTACTTCATACCACGAAGCACAATAAAAAAGAGTACTTTTAGTTTAATAACATACGATCCCACTTCGGTGGGATCGTTTTTATTCATTTAAAATAAACGTCATCAAACATTTGTATCCCCTTATTTTTGCACTCTCCTACATCAGTCTCATTATTTCGTGTAGCAAAGAATCGAACGACGATTTAAAGGTGGATTTTACCTTGGAGGAAAACGGACGGGTTCGTGTAACTGCAGACGCTTCACAAGCGGTCCTCTACCGATTTTCGTTTGAATCCAATGCCGTTTTTGAGAACAGCACTGGAATCATCGATTATACCTATTCCAACAAAGGAACCTATACCCTAGGGATTTGGGCCTTTTTTGATACAGAATACAATTCCTACAGCTATCAGACAGTAACGCTAGAAATAACAAATGCTAGTGGAAATGCTTCCGCAAGTGTAGATCCAAACAATATCGATACGTCTGAGGAAACCACTGTATATTCGGACTACACTTTGGTTTGGAATGACGAATTTAATTACGAGGGAACCCCCTCAGATAAAAAATGGCACCACCAATACATTCCTATCATAGGAGGAAGTTGGGCCAATAGTGAAAAACAACATTATACTGCGAGAACGGACAATTCATTTGTAAGTGATGGTACACTAAAAATTGTGGCAAAGCGAGAGACCTATACCTTTGAAGGCAGTAGGAAATCCTTTACCTCAGCCCGCTTAAATTCCAAGTTTGAACTCGAATACGGCCGAATTGACGTTCGTGCGAAACTTCCCAGTGCAGAAGGCACCTGGCCTGCTATTTGGACCTTAGGCACCAATGTAGGTGAACGAGGAAACTACCACGGAACCACAGCTGGAAATGTAGGGTGGCCCGCTTGCGGTGAAATTGATATTATGGAACAAGACGGCACAGATAAGGAAAAACTATACGGAACCTTTCACTGGGCGGATGCTACTAGTGGACAAAACGCCTCCTACGGCTTGACAAAGACCCGTGCTGTATTAGGTATCGGTACTCCAAGTGCTGACTTTCACTTATACTCTCTGGTATGGACTCCCGCTACACTAAAAATATTTGTGGACGATGTGCTTCTAGTACAACTGACAAATTCCAGTTCAGTTCCATTTGATAATCCCCATTATTTACTCTTAAATATCGCAATGGGAGGAACGCTAGGAGGCAGTATCCCCAGTTCCTTTTCACAAGATACTATGGAAGTAGATTATGTACGCTTTTACCAATAACGTAAATCGTAACGTCTAGTTCTTCTTTACTTCATCAAACCACTGTCCAGGGTCGGAAACCTCAAAGGTTTCAATATACCCACGGTCTTGAAGCGTTACATAGGCTGTAGTTCCTTTTGGACCTCCAAAAGCAATATTGGATGCCTTTTTCCCTTTGAGTTCAATTTCCTTTAAAACGTCTCCCTTAGGAGATACTTTTACGACCATTCCTTTGCCGTAGCGGGTGATGTACAAATTTCCTTTTACATCACAACGCATTCCGTCCATTCCAAAATCGGGAAATGATATCAACAGGCGTTTGTTGGTTAACGTTTTTGATTCCGTGATATCAAACGCCCAAACATTTCTTTGTACACTTTCATTGACGTATAGTGTTTTACCATCGGGGCTGATTTCAATCCCGTTGGTCGTCCCCATTCCATCCGCCATCAAAATAAACTGCCCTTTTTCAATCCTCCATATTTTTCCTGTACTGGCGCCCCAATTGGGATCAGAAGCAAACAGTAAATCTCCTGCTCCAAGGGTCAAATCATTCGGCTGATTCGCACTAGGCTCATGCGCATAAACAGAGACCGCTTTGGTTTCTGGATCAACTTCCAGTACATTATGACCGGTATAGTCTGCTAAGAACAGCATCCCTCGTTCATTGATTCGAATCCCGTTGGCCGTACTCCCCTCAGGCAATTGATCGATAAAAAGGGTGTAATTCCCAGAGACGTCTATCTTTCCTATCGTTCCTGAATGATCTGGATTTACAAAATAAAGATTCCCTTTTTTATCTACGGCAGGCCCTTCTAAACCTTGAGTAAAAGTCCCCACATAGGCATAATCTGAGGCTACGTAAAGCACCTCGGATTTTGTACACGAAGCGATAAGGAAAATACTCAAAACAGAAACGAAGTGTGTTGTTCTCATGTTTTCTTGATATATAATTTGTTCTATTCTATGTAAAGATAATTTTTTGTAAATTTAATAGATGAGATGGACTGTATTTCTCTTTTTTGTAATTGCCTTTTCTTCTTGTACGTCAAATAACACTGCAATGTTACATGTTCAGCAAATCCATCCCCCTCAACAACTCGATTTTGAATCCATTTCTACCGCTTTAGAAATTGAAACAGCAAGCGTCCCAATCGATAAACTCAACTGGAACGCTTTTACCTATCAGCCTGAGGTGTCCTTTAGGATTGGACATTCCGAAAAGATGCTCTACTTAAAATTTTATGTTTCAGAAGCCCATATTTTAGCCCAACACAGTCAGCCCAACACCGCTACGCACCGAGACAGTTGTGTGGAGTTTTTTATCGATCCCGATCAAAGTGGAGGCTACTATAATTTTGAGTTTAACTGTATTGGAACTACCCACCTGGCGTACGGCCCTAACCGTCAAAAACGAAGTTTTGTGGATCCCGATCAAATTTTAGATCAAGTCTTTACCGCTTCCACTTTAGGAACAACCCCCTTCGAGGAAAAATCAGGCGCTTTTCAATGGGAGATGGTGGTTGCACTGCCCGCGTCTTTATTTGTCCATCATCCTGATTTGAACTTTAAAGCATTACAATCAAAAGCCAATTTTTACAAATGTGGAGACGATACAAGCCTGCCGCATTACTTGAGTTGGAATGAAATAAACAGCCCTAAACCCGACTTTCATCGCCCCGAATTTTTTGGATCCCTTTTATTTGAGTAATTTCATTAAAAACACTATAACTTTTGAATTCAAAAAAAATTATTTCAGTTTGGGCTGCGCTTGGGAAATGGTCGGTTTTAGTACTTGTTCTGGTGCTTTTTCAGCAGTGTCAAAAGACTCCCGAAATTCAAGGACCTTTATTCCTTCCCGAAGGGTTTGAAGCTAAAGTTTTTATTGACTCCATAGCGGAAACAACGCGGCATATTGCGGTTTCTCCAAATGGAAATGTCTATACCAAATTCAAAAGAACCTCAGAAGAAGGGGCCCTAGCTGCGCTCCAAGATTTAGATCGGGATGGTGTGGCTGAGCGAATTGAAAAATTTGCAAAAGATAAATCTATTATGGGCAGAGGCTACGCAACCGCCGCCCGAGTGTATAAAGGCTATCTCTATTTTAGTAGTGAACTGGCCGTATATCGCTACAAATTAGACCCCGAAAATTTAGTCCCTAGCGGGCCTTTAGAAACCGTAGTCATAGACGATCACCCCCACGGGATGCACGAACATATAGGAAAACCAATCGCTTTTGACAACAAAGGAAACTTGTACGTTCCTTTTGGTGCGCCCTCTAACGCCTGTCAAAATCCCAAAAGAACGCCGCTCCAACCTGGAATGGACCCGTGTCCCCAACTCGAAAAACACGGAGGGATCTGGATTTTTGATGCAGAAACTCTAAATCAAACACAAGAAGACGGAAGACGCTATGCCACAGGAATTCGAAGCATCGTAGGGATGGACTGGAATTCAGAGGATGAGAGCCTCTATGCGGTTGTTCACGGACGTGACGATTTGTATCGTTTGTGGCCCGACCGGTATTCTCCCTGGGACAGTGCGGTACTTCCCTCAGAAGAATTTATTAAAATTGAAGATGGTGACAATTTCGGTTGGCCCTATTGTTATTACGATCAAATTCAAGGAGCACGAGTTTTGTCTCCTGAATACGGGGGAGATGGAAAAAAACTAGGTGCTTGCGGAGATTACAAACCCCCTATTATGGGATTTCCTGGACACTGGGCACCGAACGATTTGGTGTTTTATAAAGGCGATGCGTTTCCTGACTATTATAAAAACGGAGCCTTTATTGCCTTTCACGGATCCACCAATCGTGCACCCTATCCGCAGTCAGGCTATTTTATTGGTTTTGTCCCTTTTAAAAATGGTGTCCCAGCAGGGGAAGTGGATATTTTTGCAGATGGTTTTGCACAAGTAGATCCCATCCTCAGTGTACGTGATGCTGTGTACCGACCAATGGGAATTGCCTTTGCGCCAGACGGAACCCTATACATAGGAGATACCGAAAAGGGCAGAATTTGGAGTGTGAAGTTTACCGGCGATAAAAGCAAATTTGGAACTGCTTCACTTGCAAAAATGGAAGCGAGAAAACTCCTCTCGCACTTTAGAACTCCCGATCCCGAACAAGATCATTTGGGCGAAAAAAACCTGACAGGAGGAAAATTAATTTATAAAACCTATTGTGCAGCTTGTCATCAAAGAAACGGAAAAGGAGCTTCTGGAAGGTTTCCTCCTCTTGATAAAACCGATTGGGTGGTGGGTGATAAAGAACGTTTAGTTCATCTGATTCTCAACGGCATGGAAGGACCCATTAAGGTCAATGGTGAAGATTACAACAGTATGATGCCTCAACACAGTTTCCTTAAAGATGTGGAAATTGCAAAAGTATTGACTTATATTAGAAGTAACTTTGGGAACGAGGCCTCTGAAGTAACTGTTGATGAAGTAAAAAAATTCCGGGAATCCAATCCTAAAAAACAATCCAAATAATAGTTCTATGAAATCACATTTTTTTAAACTTCTGTTTTTTATTGCTTTATTTTCTTTTTACTCATGTGACGCACAGCAATATGACCTTGTAATACGAAATGGACACTTGATTGATGCCAAAAACAATTTGGATCAAAAAATGGATCTTGCAATACAAGACGGTAAGATTGCTGCGATAGAAAAATCCATTGCGCCTGAGCAGGGTAAAAAAGTTATTGATGCTGAAGGACTGATTGTAAGTCCCGGATTGATCGATATGCACAGTCACAATTTTCACGGAACCCAACCCAAAAAATACTTAGCCAATAGTTTTACGGCTTTACCTCCTGATGGTTTTACTTTTCGAAATGGGATTACCACCCTTGTAGATGCGGGAAGTCCCGGATGGCGAAATTTTGATCTCTATAAAAAGCAAACCATTGACCAATCGAAAACTCGAGTCCTTACTTTTTTAAATATTGTTGGAAACGGAATGGCAGGTGGGGCAATAGAACAAAATTTAGAGGATATGGATCCTGAAACCAGTGCCGAATTTGCCCAAAAACACACAGACTATGTGGTTGGATTTAAGTTGGCACACTTCAATGGATACAACTGGACCCCAACGGAGCATGTGGTCCGTGCGGGGGAACTAGCCAATATGCCTGTGATGATCGATTTTGGCGGGAGTGATCCCGAACTTCCATTAGAAGAATTACTACTTGAAAAATTGAGGCCTGGAGATGTCTTTACGCATGCGTATGCCCATGTTAAAGGAAGAACGCCCATCGTGGATGAGGCCGGAAAAGTACGTCCCTATGTATTTCAAGCCCAAGAAAAAGGAATTGTCTTTGACGTAGGTCACGGCGGAGGGAGTTTTGTTTTTGAACAAGCGGTTCCCGCTATGGAGCAAGGATTAAAACCCAATACCATCAGCACCGACTTACATACAGGAAGCATGAATGGGGGTATGAAAAATCTGCTGAATGTGATGTCTAAATTTCTCAATTTAAAGATGCCCCTTTCAGAAGTCCTCGCAGCGGCAACCTGGTATCCTGCACAGGTCATTCAAAAACCAGCACTTGGACATTTGAGCGTAGGGGCAGATGCAGATGTGGCTTTACTTCGACTTTTAGAAGGCGATTTTGGATTTGTAGATACTGCAAAAAAGAAAATGAAAGGAACTCAAAAGTTGGTTTGTGAACTGACCCTCCGAGAAGGAAACGTGGTGTATGATCTCAACGGTTTAGCAAGTCCACTTTGGAAATAAAAAGTCTATGAAAACCTACCCTAAAATTTCACTTTTGCTGTCGGCACTCTTCGGGTTGATGAGTCTCTATTGTTTTATCACCCAGCAGGCTACTGATGCAGGGGTTTGGCTGGTTGGATTTTTTATTTTTTTAGCCCTCGGCTTTAGAGGAATCCCCGCATTAAAAGGACTGTCCTTTACCATATTAATTTTTGCGGCAGTAAGTATTTCTATGTATTTCCCTGCACCCTTTATAGAGTTGGGGGGAGTTCAAATGAAAGTGCTTATTGTACCCTTATTGCAAATCATCATGTTTGGAATGGGGACTGCGATGAGTCTCAAAGATTTTTACGGAGTCATTAAAATGCCCAAAGGCGTTTTGGTGGGCTTACTTTGTCAATTTAGCATCATGCCCTTGGTTGGATTTTCTCTGGCAACGCTTTTTCAATTCCCCCCGGAAATAGCTGCTGGGGTCGTATTGATCGGTTCCTCCCCCAGTGGTTTAGCGTCCAATGTCATGGCGTATTTAGCCAATGCAAATGTTGCACTTTCTGTGACCCTAACTGCAGTAGCTACGGTTTTAGCTCCTTTTATGACACCTCTACTGATGGAGTTTTTTGCGGGTGCCTTCGTGCCTATAGATTTTTGGGCAATGATGTTTAGTATTGTAAAGATTGTCATTCTTCCGATTGCATTAGGATTGATTTTCAATCACTTTTTTCATGGAAAAACCCCCTGGCTTGACAAAAGTATGCCCCTCATTTCTATGGCAGCGATTGTCATGATCATTACGATTATTACTGCTGCAGGAAGAGACAATTTGTTGACCATTGGTGGGTTTTTAATTCTAGCCTCGATCATTCACAATATTTTGGGGTATTTTTTCGGATATTGGGGTTGTCGGGTTTTAAAAATGAAAGAACAAGACTGTCGTACCATAGCACTAGAAGTAGGAATGCAAAATGGAGGTCTAGCTTCGGGGATAGCACTAGAAATGGGGAAGGTCGCAACCGTTGGTTTAGCTCCTGCCGTATTTGGCCCGTGGATGAATATTTCAGGTTCTTCTTTAGCCTCCTGGTGGCGCAACAAAAAAATTGAATAATAAAAAAATCAGTACCAATGAATTTTATAAAACTAAACATCCTTCTTTTGCTTTGTACAACCTGCTTTGTAAGGGCTCAAGATCTCTCCGTAGAACAAATGACCTTTTTAACTCCCCTCTGGGAAGGGGCTCGTTTTGACGATGGTCGACCCCGAGTAGCGGATGATATTTTAAACCGCATGAAACAGGTCAGTATAGAAGAAGCTTGGGGCGTACTGAGAAACGAAGGCTACCACAACCAATTTGAAAGTGGCTGGGAACCCCTCCACCCTGAAGTTCCAATGGTGGGACGAGCACTTACTGTACAGTACCTCCCCAATCGTCCGGATGTGGCCGAGCAAATCATCAAAAAAGGAAAAGCTGAGGGTGCAGTCGGAAATACAAACTCATGGCCTATCGATCAACTGGTGGAAGGCGATATTTATGTCGCAGATGGGTTTGGAAAAATCGTAGATGGTACACTGATTGGAGACAACTTAGGAAACGCCATTTATGCCAATTCTAAAAACGGGGTGGTCTTTAACGCCTCCAGCAGAGATCTCGAGGGGCTTTCACAAATCGAGGGGTTTAACGCATTTGTACGCGGTTGGCATCCGTCTTTTTTAACTGAAGTGATGCTGCTTAACATCAACTTCCCTGTTCGTATAGGGGCCGCAACGGTTATGCCTGGCGATGTGGTCTTGGCCAAAAAAGAAGGAGTGATTTTTATCCCCGCACATTTGGCAGAAAAAGTTGTCGTTACTTCCGAGGTGGTTCGGCTGCGCGATCTCTTTGGGATTAGTAGATTGAAGGAAGGGATTTATTCTCCGGGGCAAATAGATGCTAAATGGACCGATGCAATAGAAAAAGATTTTTCCAATTGGTTGAAAGATCATATAGACGAGTTGCCCGTACCAAAAGATCAAATCAAAGCCTTATTGGAAAAAAGAACTTGGTAACTAATAAATTAACAATCAAATATTAATACACATGAAACTAAATGAACAAAGAAGATCCAGTTTAAAAAAAATAGCCTTTGCTGTGAGTGGAATTTTTGGCTTTGGTGTTGCTAAAGCCGCAGAACGTACCCCTTCCAAAAAAGTGGTGGGAACAGTTGTCGAAGACCAAAACATTCCGCTATTTTCTGGTGCAGTCAAACACGGAAACACCCTGTATGTCGCAGGAAAAGGAGCCCATTTTGAGGGAGATATCAAAGCCCATACCGATCATGTACTGAAAGAGCTCGAAAAAGAGCTGGTACGCAATGGATCCTCGATGGAACAAGTCTTAAAAGTCAACGTCTATCTTGCAGATCTAGCAGATTATAAAGGAATGAACGAAGTGTACCGAGGGCGTTTTGGAGACAGCCCACCCGTACGAACCACGGTAGCCACTTACGGAGGAGTCCCTGGGAATTCTTTAGTGGAAATGGACTGTATCGCCGCTGTAAACTCTTAAATCAATAATTATGATCAACAGAAGAAAACTATTAAAATCCATTACTGCACTGCCTTTTGTAGGAAGTTTTGTAGGAATACAGGAACTGAGTGCTCAAAACTCTGTTACGAAAACGGTAGGAACAGCCCTAGAACGTGATTTTTTCAAAGAATTGGGGCTTCGCACCTTCATCAATGCTGCAGGGACCTATACCTCAATGACGGGTTGTTTAATGCCTAAAGAGGTAACAGATGCCATTGGGTATGGCGCAACAGAATATGTCAATCTGGACGACCTTCAAGACAAAGTAGGTGAACGCATCGCCGAGTTATTATCCTGTGAATACGCTACGGTGACTTCAGGATGTTTTGGAGCCATGTCCATCGCTATGGCAGGGGTGCTGTGCGGCAACGATCCAAAAAAAGTAAAACAACTGCCCGATACCGAAGGTTGGGCCAATGAGGTTATCATTCAAGAAGGACATCAGATTGGCTATGCACAAGCACTAACCAATGTAGGGGCTAAGGTCGTTTTGGTCAAAACTGCAAAAGAGATGGAAAAAGCCATCAATAAAAAAACAGCCATGATGTGGTTTTTAAATGCCAATACCGAAAACGGCGAAGTGAAATGGGAAGAATTTGTTGCAATAGCTAAGAAACACAACATTCCAACTTTTATTGACTGTGCAGCAGATGTACCTCCTGTTTCCAATTTATTCCGGTTTACAGAAATGGGATTTGATATGGTAGGTTTTTCGGGAGGAAAAGGGCTTCGCGGGCCACAAAGTGCAGGGCTTCTATTGGGGAAAAGAAAATACATTGAAGCCGCTCGTATGCACACCCCCCCCCGTGGTGAAACCATTGGAAGAGGAATGAAGGTCAACAAAGAAGAGGTTTTAGGAATGTTGGTTGCTCTTGAGCTCTATTTAAATAAAGACCATGACAAAGAATGGAAACTTTGGGAAGATCAAATTGAATTGATCAGTAACAGTGCCCTCGCCGTAGAGGGTGTTCGAACAGAAATTCACGTGCCCAAGCACGCCAATCACGTACCTAGTTTACGAATCCGATGGGATGAAAACAAAGTCAAAATTACCGCTGATGAAGCGCGAAGACAGTTGCGTGAAGGTCACCCTTCGATTCAAACAGTTGGTAATAAAACTACAATAGGAATCACCACCTGGATGATGACGCCTGGACAAGAACGGATTGTCGCTAAAAGGGTTCATGAAATTTTAAAAAGTGCTACCTAAAGGCTAGGTATTTCTTTTTAGATTAAAACACCACAATCTCGTCCGCGTATAAAAATGCAGGTTTTCCTGCATTGATATGCCAAGTGGGCATTTGGAGTACACTTTCTGCATGTACCTTGATGTAACGTGCCTTTGTGTTGGTAAAAGCAGTGCTAAAGGTGTGAAAAGGTACCTTTACGATATCCGGATTTTTGGCCGGGTCAGGCTCATGTGGATTCTGCACATTTACCGCTTCAGAATAGGTTTTTCCATCAGTAGAGAGCGCATAAGAAACAGCCGTAGGAAGTATCAATTGGTGCCAGTTGGCTTGTGCTTGGACATTGAGGAAGTCCATTTGCACAGTGGTGATCTCTTGGACGGCTCCTAGGTCCAAGACAAAGTCCATATGCACTCCTTTGTAGGAAACCCAATTGGCGTCTTTATCAGGAAATCTCCAAGACTCAAAAGCGCCAAAAATCCCATCGGTCAGGCGGGAAACTTCCGCTACTCCTCTGCTAGGAGTGGTGATCGGAATTATTTTTTTCTGATAGGAAAGCGCCTTCTTCATTTGTTCCATTCGGTCAAACATTCTTTTGAAGTTCAGTCCGTAATCTTCCAAAGTAATGGCGCGTTCTCCGATTCGTTGGATTCCCGCATTTTTGGCTTGCACTAGGAAATTTGCAACTTTTTCTTTCATTTCGGGTTTTACGATAACCTTCTCCGAACTGTCCAGCGTATAAAAACTGCCAGGTGCTCCCAGAGGTATCTGTCCTGCAATTTGAATTTCAGCGATGACTAATGGAAGTCGGGCTTCGCGTATGCGTTTCAAGGTCACTTGTTCCGTTTTGGTCTCTTGTTCCGCCTGGTCAAACAAACGACTGTACTGCTCCATCATTTCGGGGGACAAATAATTGGCTACCGCATCGCGGGGGTCTCCAAAAATATTGAGTCTAAAATTGTCTTGTAGTACGACTTTTCGCATTTGATCGATATACTGGCGAACAAAAGGGGCTCCAGCGCCATAATAGCCCTGTAGGAAATCATCGATTATGGCTTCAGGATCGGCTTCAGGGTTCCACATCAACTTGGAAATGAGATAGGCTCTGAGGTGGCCAAATTCTCCTTTGTTTCCCGTGGCCTGCATAAACAACGCGCCGACGCTATTTTTGATGTAAAACTTAATATTGGGACCAATGGTATGCAAGTTTGGAAAGGGACTTACGGGATTTGCAAATTGAATGTTGTAGTCCCAGATCAAAATGTCTTCACTCATTTTTCCCCAGTCTTCTAAATCTTTGGTAAAGGCTGGGTCGGTATCGAAAACGGGTTTTTCTCTGGTGCTTTCAATGTTGCAGAGCATGATGTTCACATTGGGTTCCGCGAGGATGTTGCTGGGTGCGGCCCGAGTATACCAATAGGCTAAAGTGGAAATAATCTTGTCTGGAAATTCTCGTGCTACTTTGTTGACAAACCAAATCATAGATCCGCTGGGGAGGTTGCCGTATTTTTTATTTAGCGCAGTACAGGGACCGCATTGGCAGTATTTGTCGTTGTCGTTTTGGCTTACCGACCAATATTTTGCTTTCGGATTAGCTTCAATTCGTTTGCGTAGATCAATTACCAAGGTTTGGAACATTGCTTCGTTGGACAAACACAATTGGGTTACTGGATTTCGTTCTCCATCGATCAAAGAAAAATATTCGGGATGGGTTTTCCTGTATTTTTCTGCAGGAACTAAAACCTCAAAGGTATGTACAAAAAGACCCCAAGTATCTCTTGAAGAAAGTTTGTGCCAAGCGGCATATTCTTCATCACGGGCGTCATAATACGAGGTGGTTCGGTATTTAATCCCCGGAATTTTTATTTCATTCTCTGGAAGGGTAAAAGATGCTGTGGTGGGAAGCAGTACCTCATCATCCGAACTGTATTTTCGGAAACCAAAAAATTCCAATAGCGAATAGATCCCATGAAGCAATCCTTTTTCAGATCCTCCTGTAAGTAAAAAGTCATTTCCCAAACGATGGAATTGATAGCCGTCTTCTTCTAGGAGTTTAGTTTCCAGAGCAACAGACTGGGCTGCTTGCGTATTTCCTAGATAAATTGCATTTTCACCTTGATAGCGGTCTTCACCAACAACAGTTAGTGCTGGGCTTGCAATTTTGGATAAAAAAGAACGCAATTCTGTAGCAGCTTTTTGCTCTAGGGGACTCGCCTCTTTAGGAATGACTATACTGAAGTTTGAACTCCCTTCTAGAATCAATTTTTTTAGTGTGCCAAAATCCCCATTACACGCATAATGTGACAAGGTCGCTATTCCTCCCAATGCTAATCCTGAGGTTTTTAAAAATGTAGCACGTGAAATCGAGGTTTTCTTAGTCTTCATACTAGCGTCTTTAAAATCGTTATTTAAAAGAAAAAGATTCCTTTAGGTTTCTTTTCACTGTATGAAGTTAACAGTTTTTTCTAAAAAAAGTCTTGGTACTCTGTTTTATAAAATGGGGCCGTTTAGCACACTATTAATCGCAGAAACACTTCCACTAAGAGAGTTGTATCCCTGAATGACTTGGTGATCCGCTCGTATTGTCAGGGTACATGCGTCACCTCTTTTGAGGATTTTTATAAAATCTTCTACTTCGTATTTTTCATTTGAAATAAGGTCTTCTAGCTCTAAAATCCGCAATTGTTTATTTAAAACGAGGGAATTCTTTACCTTAATTTTTTGGTCTGCAATTTCTAAAAGAACGTAGTAATTTTGATCTCTTTTAAACAGATTTGCCTGTATTGAAAAATCCAACCCTAATTTTCTAGACTTAGAAAGGCTTAAGGTTATGGTGTCTTGAATTTTAAAATTAAATTGTACTAACCCTACCGCTTCTATAGATTTGTTGCTATTATTGACACGATACTCCCATTGAGAGACTCCTTTGGTAGCAAAAAGTACTAGTACAAGGACTAGTTTGAGGTGTAACTTCATTAAATTAATACTATATAATAGAATTCAAATATACCCAATTACAGAGGAATAACATTCATGCACTTGTCGAATTGAAGGGATTCGAGTCCATTAACTTGCAGATTTTTTAAACGAATTGGCAAGATTGTGTTGGGTTAACTGATTGGTTGAAGATCCTTACTACTGAAAATTTGGATTTATCACCTAACAAATCTTACTTTTAAGCCAAAATCTAAATCGCAGGAATTATGAAAAATTATTTAATCCCCCTTTCCATTCTCATTGGTGCCTTGTTTATTGGAGTTGCCCTGGTAAAGTCAAGTAAGGCAGAACAATTTGAATATATAAAGGAAAATGTTGTTTTTGATAAAAGTAGCGGCAAGACCTACTTTACCGATCAAAAACAGTATATCGATATCAAAGGGGATCGTTATCAATTTGACTAAAAAAATTGATCTTTAAAAATATTATGAAAAAATTTGTTGTTTTCGTTTTCCTTCTGGGATTCACGCTAGGGTCTTGTGAAAAAGACGAGAATGCTCCAATTCTAATTCCTTCTTCCCCAGGAAATGATGGAGGCACAGCGCTTCACTCCCCAAACCCCTCCTATCCAAAGGTTCTAGATTGCTAAATTTAAATTGGATCCGTACGAATAAAAGTCAAACTCTAGTTCGTCCTAAAGGAATAGACTCCTGAGTTGGATTGGTTTCCATAAACTTAGAGATTTTTTTAGTATTTTAAAGAAATTTAAGGATCATGAAGAATTTGTTTACCACACATCCCAAATCTGTTGGAGAAACCTATTTTCAACATTTGAGATTTGCCTTGGGTACAGGTTTCCAATTAATCCTGTGGGGAATCGTAGCACTAATTCACGGAATTTTTCCCTTTACTTTTAAAACATACGTATCCACTAGGATCAAAGCCTTATATCACAAAATTACTACTCGTTAAGTACAATCAACTATTCTATAATTCAATCCTCTTCGTTTAAAATTTAATAATATACAAATCATACTTATTTAACTTCTAAGTAAAATTTCATCTCTTACTTTATTAAAAAAAGTATGGAACCCTTATTAATTGGAGATGTGTATGTCAACGTAGAATGTTCTTGTGGAAATACAAGTAGTCCTTACAATTTGTGTGACGGTTCGCATTGGTCTTGTAAATGAAAAAAATCGTCCACTATGACAATCAGATTCAATCTGTTTGCATTCTTATTGGTTTAGCCCTAGCAATTGCTTTAAGTGGCTATTTGTATTTTTTAGTAGCTAAAGTTATTCTGGAGGTTTGTAAAAGTTTCCTTTAATTTTTTACTAAGTCTTTGGCTAACTCATTTACTCCCCCTGTTTGGGTTTTTTAAACCAAAGTAAAATTCGATTGTTGTTGGACAAGGTTAAATTGGTAAAGCCAAAGTTGTTCATCCGATTGGTGTTGTTTAAAGGCAAACTCCCGTTGAGATCCAGTTCTACCCCTTGAGTTACTTTTTCTAAGGCAAACCCTTGCTCTTGATAGTCGTTGATGAGATTTACAATAGAAGGATTTTTTATCTTTTCTCTTTCAATTTCTCCTTCCCCGTTGTCTATCAATACCACAAGCTCTTTAATGTTCTGACTAACGACATCTACAATTACCCATTCTTGAGAAAAAGCATTTGTAAAATAAAGCACACAACTAAGTATAAAAAAGATCTTTTTCATAATTCCAGATTTACAAATTTTAAACAAAGGGGACCTTTTAAAATGTAGAGTCTATTTTTGATTTTTTTGAAATCTGGATTAAAAAAAATTCTGCAAATTTATTTATGACAGAACGCGTTTCCCTTTCAGGGATTTGACCCTGGTGTATGCTTACATTCAGTTTCTTTTTTATCCAGTATACCACCAAAATCTCTATTTTGGAGACCCTAGGTTGTTTGTTAAAGTGACGCAAGATCCTATTAAAGTCTTAAGGGAGTTTAACATCATTGATATTTTTAACATATGGTTGAAGAAAATTTTAAAATTATGCTGAAAAATGATAGATATATCAAGATGACCATGGAGAAATTTCACTTAACTGGTGAAAGGTTTATTGAACTATATAAAATGTTTAATAGGCATTTAGTTTTAAGAAATGATACAAAAAAAACCCCTAAAGAGTACTGCACTCATTTTTACTCTTGGTACGTTAAGAAATTTAAAATTAACGAAAGTACAGGGAAAAAAAGACCGTATAACTGCTTGTAATTTAATCAGCCATGATTAACACTCCTCCATCACTCTCCCCTATTATCCCATCTTTACAATTTGGGTATTGTTATGGTTTATGAAACTAAGATGTCAATGCAACTATTTTGGGTGGACATATTTGAAGCGTTTTTTTAAATAAAATTTACTTTTAGACATGCAGTATTTTTGCAGTATGAACTGCTATTTGCAAAAATTATTTATTATTTAAATTTGGGAAAATTAAACACATGAAACATAGTTATTTATTTGATTCCGATTTTCCACCTGGAATTGCTTCGGTGTTTATTGATGGTAAAAAAATATCCAAAGAAGAATTTTTAAAACTCAAAGAAAAGCATCTAAAAAAGAAGCATTCGTTAAGATGAATCTTAAGGAATTTATTCAGATTCTTCTGGTTTTTTTCCTGAGCGTTATTTTATTCCTAATTTTAAAAAAATAACATTACATGCGAGGAGTTCTTCTTCTTTCTTTTATTTGCTCCTATTTATCTATAGCCCAAAGCAGTAAACAGCTGAGGGACTCTGTTTTGAAATACAAAACAACAAATCCAAGTCTGGCAGTAAAATTCGGTCTTGAATATGATTTACTTACTTCAGATCGTAAACCAGATAAAGAGAAACAAAATACGTATGCACTTTTAGGAGAAATTCTTATTGAAATGGGGTTATATGCAAGTTCATTAGACTATCTAAATAATTCGGTTCAAATTTATAATGCGCTCCCAAAAAGTGATAAAAACTTTCCAGAAATAGATCAACCGCCCTGGGTAATTCTCAATATTGGTAGTATTTATTTTAAAAATAGAGATTACGAAAAAGCTGCTGAAAAATATCAACAGGCCATTACTTTATTTGAAAAGATAGGAGACAAAAATGCTAAATTTTATGGCCTAAACACTGCCAATTCAAACCTTGGATTTATTGAAGAAAGGAAAGGTAACTATAAAAAAGCCGAGGAAATTTATTATCAAATCTACCAAAGAAGACTTGAAAAAGGTAAGAAGGAAGATATACTATACTCCATAGCACAGCTTATGACTGTTAAATTATTACAAGGAGATGAATTGTCTGCTCAAAATAAATTAAATGAAGCTGAAAGCGCTTATCAAACATCTGATAATAAGCAGGACAATTCTCTTTTGACTCGCAATTGGGGATATGTGCAACTGGTTTACGGTGCCTATTACCAATCTGTAAAAAAATATGATTTGGCACTTACCTATCTTTTCAAGGCAAAGGAAATTTTAAAGGCATTCCCGTCTGAGATTCATGCTTTAGGGTCAAGAATAGCAGAATGTTATCTGGGGTTAGAGAATTTTAACGAGGCTGAGCGAGTTGCTAACGAAAATCTTAAAATTAAAAATTTGAACGATACTGAGAAAAAATACAATTTCAAAGTATTAGAGAAGATTTATAAGCATGAAGGGCAAGATTCGAAGCTTTTAAACATAAAAGATTCTTTAATTTTAATTTTTTCAGGAGCATCTAATTCTAAAATTTTTAGCACCTTAAATAGTTTTGAGAATAAAATCCAAATTGCCAATACCGCGAAAGAAATAAATGAAAATAAAATAAAATACAACACCTATATCTACATATTAATTATTTGTTCTTTGATACTATTTTTCTCTTTGATTACAATTCGAATTAGTTATAATTTACAAAAAGAAAAAGGAAGCCGATTAGAGATTGAGAAAAAAGCCGTCATATCTAAACTAGAAGAAAAAAATAGAGAATTGGTGAGCAAAACTAATTTCATTATTCAAAGAAATGATTATTTAAAAAAAATTAAGAAGGAAGTGAATTCTGGAAAAGTTGATAGCAAAACATCAATTAATCGAATAGCTAAAGAATTAGATTTAGTCATTAAATCAGAAAAATATTACAGTGATTTTGATAAAATGTTTATTGAAGTTTATCCCGATTTTTATAAAAAACTAAATGCTTTGGCGACCTTATCACAAACTGATTTAAGACTTGCTTCATATATCAAAATGAACCACACAATTAACGAAATTGCGTCCATCTCTGGAGTATCCTTAAGAACAGTTGAAAGTCAACGTTACAGGCTGTCTAAAAAGCTTAACCTTGGAAAAGACCAAAACTTGAATTCCTTTTTACTTAGTATATAATTACTTATAAAATACTTGATTAGTCCCATTGGTTTATTGTATTTTTAAGCTTAGAGAGGAATACTGCATTTCTACTGCATTCTAATATTTAAGCATTAATCATTGAGTTTTCATTGATAAATCACTGTACTTTAAAGCAATAAAGAAATATAAATGTTGAGCTTTAAAGACAATTTTAATATTACTAATCCTAGATACTTAGAGATTCTCTTAAGAAAATATCCTACTCTTACCCAAAGGGAAATTTCTGTTTGCATGTATCTTAAGCTTAATTATTCTAGTGCAGATATTTCTAAAGAACTAGGTGTTTCATTAACTAGTGTTGATACTTACCGATATAATATTAGAAAGAAAATTGGTGTAGAAAGAAAAACATCACTTGTGAGCCATTTAAATACAATCGAGTAGATGATTAATAAATTCTTTACATATTACTTCTTTTCTTTTTGGCTTCTATTATTTGGCACTTTACAGTCACAATACGACACAACACATTACATCCCCTATCTAGCAGATCTAACCGGTAAAACTAAAATGGCTAATCTTGAGTACCAATCTCCATTTAATGGAGCATATTTTATGTTTTCTACTTTTGAAGCCGGCACCACTAACTTTAAAGTATACAGAAGAAACGCCTCAGGAACAGGATGGGATTCATCCCCTATTTTATCTCGTAATATTTCTCCTGGATCCCCATTTATGTGGTCGCCAGGTAATGGTAATGTACAAGAGTTTTTCAGGTATGCGAAGTGGAAGAAAAAAAATCCAACAATTGATCAAAGGTATAACTCGACTTGGCTAAAGACAGGTCACTATGGCCTAAAGATTGTAGCTGCCAATAATATTTATGTCAGAACTGTTTTACAGCCTGATGCTAAAGATGGAGGTTCAAAAACAGAATATGGTAATGGAACTAATTCCCATGGTGCAGCATTTTCTTCAAAAGGTATATCTAGGGGAGCTGGTGTAGAATTCTATTCTGCACATTTTTATAGTGAAGGAAAAGTTGCCAGTAATGGGGATCAAGACTTTATTAGCGTGATGTCCTTAGAGGACGGAAATAATATAAAGCTTCATTCCTCTCAAACATGGACAACACCGAATGGAAATGCTGCAATTACCACTATCACTTTAAACGAAGGGGAGAGTGCTATTTTTAAAAGATCATGGCAACAAAATCGAAACTCTTTAGGAACCAGAATTTATTCAACTAATGATAAAGAAATGGTAGTTACCTCTGGTAGTTGGGCAGGGAAACTAACAGATGGAACTGCGAACGCACAAGATATAGGTATAGAACAGCTGGTACCTGTTAAAGCTTTAGGTAAAAAATACTTGATTAGTCAATCAAAAACACTAGCCTCCACCCCCATAAATAGTACAACCAGGCAAGGAATAGTGGTTGTTGCAGTAGAAGAAGGCACTACTTCTTATACATTTAATGGAACATCCTACACGTTAAGTAGAGGAGGAAAAAGATTTCATTATATACCAGGATTTAGCTCTACTAATACCACTAGTGGACCTTACGAAGTAATATCAGATAAAAAACTACTTGTAACTCATCAAATTTTTGCTAATCCAGATTCGAATAAAACCAACCAATTTGGGATGACTATTCTTGGCCCAATATATAATAGTTATACTTCTCCAGGTTATAACAAGATAAGTTTAGCAGGGGGATATTACGAACATGCGCTATGGGACACAGCAAATGAGAATTTAGCAATATATTATATGACTAATGCCTCAGATGCTGAGCTTAACTCTCTTGCTTCTGGAAAAGTTAAATTTCAGGGGACAACTCTAAACCCAATCACATCATTTAATTCTGCTGGAAGTAAAACAATAGATGGACAAACATGGAAAATTAGATATAGGATGGTAACCAATCCTCATAATAATTCTACCTCTGAATCATTTTTTGACTTTAGTAGTATTGATAGGCCTGTTTATGTTTGGTGGCAGGTAGGTTTCAGACTTCAAGGTAACATCTCCTCCATTTCGCCTTATCAAGTCGGCAGTTGTGATGTCCCAACTATCACCCAGCAGCCCTCTATCACACCTAATAATGCTAATGAAGGGACTAATTCACAGCTAAGAGTAACTACATCGCCATCCTCTAATGTAAGCTACACCTGGCAAATAAGTCCTGATGGAAGTTCTTGGGAAGATTTATCCAGTGGTGCTGTAAGTGGAACGACCTTCTCATCTCCA
>Ga0181563_10001237_pt1 | contig 25353 bp, 20 predicted proteins | sample 011ome_25_FD_133759 | JGI IMG/M metagenome (GOLD analysis project Ga0181563, IMG submission 133759) | Coastal salt marsh microbial communities from the Groves Creek Marsh, Skidaway Island, Georgia - 011512CT metaG (megahit assembly) | ecosystem: Environmental > Aquatic > Marine > Intertidal...
AGTAGCGCAATTGCGTGATAAAATCGGACCATTAGAAGTACATTTGAAGTTCTACGAAGATATCTCATACCCATTGAAAACGACGAGAATTGCCATTACGGGGTCTCCTGCCACAGGAAAAACAACGTTAAGCCTTGCATTAGAGCAACATGGCTATCCTGTTTTCCACGAACAAGCACGCGAAATCATTCAAAATTCATTGGATGAAGAGTCGGATTTAGTGCCTTGGAAGGACCTTTTGGGCTTCACTCAACTCGTTTGGGACCTGCGCAACGAGCAGTACCACAATGCATTGTTAGAAAAAATTAATTTTTACGACCGCACTAATGTGGATGCCTACGCGTACCTTAATAAAGGAAACGCAGAACTTTCTGAGGATTGGAAGGCAGATTTGCAAGAAATGCGATTTGAAAAAGTCTTTTTCCTACCCGTATGGCGGGAGATTCACAGTCTTGATAAGCAGCGCATGGAAACTCTTGAAGAGTGCTATGAAGTGGAAGAGTATTTGAAGGCGGCTTACAAGGGTTTGGGATACGAGTGTATTGAAGTTCCTCCAGCCTCGGTAGAAGAACGCGTTGCCTTTATTTTGGCACGTTTATGATCCTTCAACAAGCAAAAGAAATACTAAACAAATTTTGGGGGTATCCTGATTTTCGAGGATTACAGGGGGATATTATCTCTTCTGTGCTCTCGGGAAATCATACTATTGGCTTACTCCCGACCGGTGGTGGTAAATCCATTTGCTATCAAGTCCCTGGGTTGGCGTTGGACGGTATTACCATTGTTATTAGTCCATTATTGGCACTGATGCAAGACCAATTATACGGACTCACCAAAAGAAACATCAAAGCATATCAGTTCACCGGCTCTTATTCCCCAAGGCAATTAGACGAAGCCTTTAGGAATATAAAATACGGCGGGTACAAATTTGTCTTTCTCGCTCCTGAAAGACTTTCAAACGGATTGTTTTTGGAGTACCTACAAAATGCAGAAGTCAGCTTAATTGCCATTGATGAAGCCCACTGTATTTCACAATGGGGGTTTGATTTTCGTCCTTCATATTTAAACGTACACCTTCTTCGGGAGCGATTCCCAAACATTCCAGTTTTGGCATTAACCGCCTCTGCGACAGATCGAGTCAAAAAGGATTTAGCCGAGCAGTTGCAAATACCGAGTGCGGCTATGTATGAAGGCAGTGTGCGCCGGGTCAATTTACAGCTAGAGAAACGCCTTACACCAAATAAAGACAAGCAACTCTTGCGATTATTGGGTCGCTTGACTGGTACGGGTATTATTTACGCGAAGACGCGATCTAGTTGTGAGTCTATTAGTCATTATATCAATGAAAATGGACTGCATTCCACGTACTTTCACGCTGGATTGGATTTAAAGGAGAAGAAAGAACGTCAGCAACATTGGCTCGACAATAAAATCCCCATCATGGTCAGTACCACTGCTTTCGGTATGGGCATCGATAAAGCAGATGTGATGTGGGTCATTCATTGGGATGCGCCGGATACTATAGAGGGCTACTACCAAGAGGTTGGCCGTGGAGGTCGCGGTGGCCAATTATCTCAGGCGTACCTACTCTACAATCAGCAAGATTTTGCCCGCATTTCAAAGGGCATCACGGACCTTCCTAAACCCGAAGAGGTAGAAACTACTTATCACAAGATTTGTAGTCATTTTCAAATTGCAGTCGGCGCAGGTCAAGATCACCAAGAAAACTTCTCATTAGTGGATCTCGCAGGGAAGCTCCAAACCCCAATCCCTCAATTATTGACCTATATCAAGCTGCTTCAACAGCGTGGGGTTTGGCAGTTTATTGAGAGTAATCAACTCTACCCTGAAATACTTTTCCTAACAAGTCCTGAACATTGGTCTGGATTGCCTGAGGAAGATCATCAATGCATGATACAATTGTTTCGAGTGTACAGTCGGGCAGCACAGCACTCTACAAGAATTCAATTGGATGCCGTAGCCCCCATATTACATAAAACCGTGAAGGAACTAGGCCAGTGGTTACAACGCATGCATCAAAAGGGATTGATTCAATACAAAGCTGAAGAGAACCAGTGTGCACTGCTCTTTTTAGAGAACCGCATTGACAAGCGTTACTTTAAATTGTCTAGATCGTTCGTAGAATCATGGATTACCAGTAAGAAAGAGCGATCACAAGCCATTCTCTACTTTTTGGCTTCTGAGGAATGTTTAGCCAAGGATGTCGAACACTACTTTGGTCAAACACCTGGTGAAGCTTGTGGTATTTGTAGCAATTGTACGCTTAATCACTACCCCGATGATGAAACAGTTCAGGCAATGCTCAAAGACGGCCTAAGTTTTGACGATATTTGGTTCGATTTAAATTGTCCTCCTGATGCCCTACGACAACATTAGCATAGTATATATGGGTACACCTGATTTTGCTGTACCTCCACTTCAAGCTTTGGTCCGTGCCGGATATGATGTTAAGGCTGTTGTAACAGTAGCTGATAAGCCTTCGGGACGAGGAAGAAAGCTTAGCCCCAGTGCTGTAAAGAAAGCCGCCGAGACCTTAGAGATTCCAGTATTGCAGCCAACCTTATTAAAAGATGAAGTTTTCTTAGGGGAATTGGACGCACTACAGGCAGACCTATATGTTGTTGTGGCCTTTAGAATGTTACCGAAACAGGTCTGGGAAAAACCGAGGTTAGGTACCTTTAATTTACACGGATCTTTGCTCCCGCAACTCAGAGGTGCTGCCCCTATTCATTGGGCGGTAATAAATGGGGTGAAAGAAACGGGGCTCACAACCTTCCTTATCGACGAGCAAATTGATACAGGGAATATCCTCCTACAAGAAAGACTAACAATCGAGCCACATTGGACAACCGGTGAATTGCATGATGCATTACTTCCTGTAGGAGCACAATTGGTCGTAGATACCGTCAAGGGTCTAGCAGCGGGTTCTTTAACCCCTCAAGCGCAAAATGATGGGCAAGCCACGCACGCACCTAAATTAACGAAGGACAATACTCGCTTAGATTTCACGCATGCCCCGGCTTCACTTGTCCAGCTCATTAAAGGATTATCCCCCTTCCCTGCGGCATATTATGGTGAATATAAATTTCTAGATGCGGCCAATTGTGAGCAGCAAAACCCTTCTGTTGTTCCCATATTAAGGGTAAGACAAAAGCATTTATTTCTCGATTATGCTTTAGGAAGCATAGAAATCACCCATATTAAGCCTGCTGGAAAGCGGTCCATGTCAAGCTCAGACTACATTAATGGACTTAATTCCTTAGAAATTCCACTCTAATTCACCATTTAAAAGGGTGAAAACACCCCTTTTTGTGAATAAGTAGCCTTTTTATTAACTTTTTTTGTCCGAAGGCCCGAAAACACTTGCATGAAAGCATTTTTCATCTATATTTGGTAAGCATTCGTTTAAAAGAAATAATAATTAAAATTTAATTGCAATGAACAAAGCACAATTGATCGACGCAATGGCAGCAGATGCTGGCATCTCTAAAGCACAAGCTAAAGCAGCTTTAGATTCTTTTACTGGTAACGTAGGTTCTACCCTAGCAGGTGGTGGCCGTGTATCTCTAGTAGGTTTCGGTTCTTTCTCTGTTTCTGAGCGTGCAGCTCGTGACGGTCGTAACCCACAGACTGGTGCAGTTATCAAAATCGCTGCTAAAAAAGTAGCTAAGTTTAAGGCTGGAGCAGAACTTAACGGTAAGCTCTAATAGCACTTAAGCTTATTAGATACAAAGAAGCCCTCTTCGGAGGGCTTTTTTATTGTCAATATTAGGGTTGCAATCTCGAGATCGTCCATTCAGAACCTTCAAGCACATACACTATACGATCGTGTAGGCGTCCTTCTCTACCCTGCCAAAATTCGAAGGACATTGGTAGAATGGCAAATCCTCCCCAATTTTCAGGCATAGGTACCGTACTTCCTTCAGGGAATTCTTTTTGAAACTCTTTGAATTTGGACTCAAGTGCTTCTCTATTGGAAATGGGTTGACTTTGTTCGGAAGCCGCTGCACCGATCTGACTCAAGTAAGGACGAGTTGCGAAATAAGCCTCACTTTTCTCTTTTGAAATTCTAACCACCTTACCTTGAATACGTACTTGACGTTCTTGTTCTCTCCAAAAAAAGAGTGCACTCACCATCGGATTATTCAACAAATCTTGTCCTTTGGCACTACCGTAATTCGAAAAAAAGATCAATTCTCCGTTTTCCACAGCCTTTAGTAGTACAATTCTATTGCTTGGAAACCCTTGAGAATCTACTGTAGCAATGGCCATGGCATTAGAATCCTTGATACGCAGCTCTGCATAACTCTGATACCAATGCTGAAATTGATCGAAGGGATTGCTTTTTAAATTGGATTCTAATAATGAATCAAACTTGTAGCTTTCTCTTATGTTGTGTAAATCCATATGTCTAAATTAGTGTAATGCATTGGAACAATCAGCCTGCTAAAGGAACACTACTCATTTCTAAACCACTCATTGGTGACGGCTTTTTTGAGCAAAGTGTGGTTTACCTCACTGAACATAACCAAGAAGGCACCCTAGGGTTTACCTTGAATAAAGAAAGTAATCTGTTGGTGAAAGATTTGGTAGATGATTTCGAACGTGACAATGCGTTAATGTTCGGCGGTCCCGTGGAACAAGATGCTCTATTTTACCTTCATGAAGAAGAGCGTATACCCAATAGTGCCCCTGTGGGTAATGGTTTGTATTTAGGAGGTGATTTCGAAGTATTCCAAAAACTGATACAAGAAGATCAAAGAACACCCTTCAAAGCATTTTTAGGGTATAGTGGTTGGTCGCCTGGCCAATTAGAAGACGAGATATCGGATGGCACCTGGGTTGTCCTTCATCCTCCCTTTGAGACAGATATACTGACATTGTCTAAAGATGCATGGCGAAACTATATGCACACCCTCGGTGGTGAATACCGCATTTGGGCTAATGCCCCAGAAGATCCTTGGATGAATTAAAGATTACTGAGTACCTCTAGCTTCCTATTGATCAAGGCAACTGCTTCCGCTGCTTTGCTACTTGAGAACGTCTTTTTACGATAGGTTTTAATGGCTTCAATACCTTTTATCGCATTCGTAATCCATAGTTCGTCAGCTTTTTGGAGATCAAAAGGCGAAATGCTCTTCTCCTCAATGTCAAGGCCCAATTCCTTCGCCCAAACCAACATATTCTTTCTAAAAACTCCCCGTAAGGCGCCATCTTCTAACGGTGGCGTAATAAGCCTAGACCCTTGCAAAAGAAAGAGGTTACCATAATTCGCTTCCACTACCATCTTCTGATCATTGATCAATAATACCGCATCAAGGCTATTCTCTGCAGCAAAGATTCCGCTGAGGATATATGGCAGGGCATTCGTAGACTTAACCGTTGTCAGTAATCCCGCTTGAAGGGGATGATCCTTGAATAGGTCTACCGTTACATCATCGCGTAACGTGTAATCAGCCTCTTGGAGTGGTTCTATTTCGACCCACCAATGAACTCCGTTAGATTGTACAGGCGTATACTTTCCCATACCATTTCTAACCACTTGGAATCGTAGCCTAGCATTGGTATAACCAAAATGAAGCGCTAATTTTTCACACTCCGCTACCAAAAACTCAGGCGTAAATTCCATGGGAATGGTCATTCTTAAAATCCTCATTGATGCCATGAGGCGGAAGTAATGGTCTTCGATAAAAAGCACCTTCCCTTCACGCATCCTCATAGTTTCAAACAACCCATCGCCGTAGCTAAGAGCACGCTTGACTTGAGAAATAGGAATCGTATTTAGGGCGACTAAGGAACCGTTGTAATTGACCATTAGTAGAGGATTTTAGGCAAACTTAGAGCAAAAAAAAGCCCCACACTAACGTGCGGGGCTCAAAATATAAATCGATAGAATTACCTGATCGAAATTCGCTTGGTCATCTCTTGTCCATTCGAACTTATCTTCAATAAATACATGCCGGAACTTAGGTGTTCAGCTTGAAGTGTTTTGCTCATGGCATTGATTTCCTCAGCGTGAACTAAGCGACCTGTAATGTCCAAAATCTGCACACGGTCTATGACCATACCTTCAGACTTCAAGGTCATTATACCATTCGATGGGTTAGGGTATACATCCACAGAAAGCTGTACTTCGCCAATTCCTGCAGGCACACCTTCAGCTTGAAGTACCGTGGCCATACGTGGAACAATGAAAGACATCACAGTATCAATCCAAGCCTGTGAAGTTGCTTCCACGTTTGGATTCGCTGGATTTTGGTTTGCAAATGGATCGTTAGGATCGTACCAGTTCCATGGCGCTGTATGTACAATCCATGGTGTCATAGCATTAGCTGGTGCAATTTCGATGGTGTACAAACACTCCTCGCCTGTTGGGTTTGTCGCTTGTTGGTCTACCCAAACGGCATCTGTGTAGTTTGCGTTCAAGAATACATCATTGTTACCGTAAGCGTTCGCCGCTTTGATGGCACCATACGATCCTGTAACGCTTACTACTGGGAAGAATTGTTGACCAATTGGTACATAAACCATCCCAGTATCATAAGGTGCAAAGAAATCGTACTTGCTGTGGATACTCAACATAGGAACATCACCTTGCTCCAACCAAGCACCATCACCTAAGGCACCGCCCATATTAATGACCATCAATACATCATCAGGCATACCCGCGTGGTTCTCGTAGTTGCGACCTGGAGTGCTGTAATCCATCGTAGGTACACCAAAGGCATTTTGACCAGTCACAGTAATGGCTGCACCGAATCCATCGATATCACCCACCATACTTGTATCAACATAAGGATCGCCTGGCAATACCGGCTGACCGAAAATACCAGTAGAATCCTGATACTTGAATTTAGCAGGTCCAGCTACTTCCGAATACTTGTCAATGGTCGCATACGCAAAGGTGATATACCCACCAGAGCCTTGACCTACCATAATGGTATTGCTCGCATTAATTCCATAAGGGTTACCTGCACCGATCTGTGTCAAGTTCAAGTAACGCACCAACGCTTTTGCATCTTGGATAGAATAGTACACCGCAAGCAAGTTCGAACCGCGACGAACGTCTAGGTTCGTGCTGTTCGCCAACCAACCGAGACGGTAAGACGCTGCAATACTCACGTACCCCATTTTTGCGAAACGCTCACACATCTCAACTACAGCGCTATCCTTACGCGTACCTAGAGGTGATCCGTTCAACCCCTTGGGAATGAATGATCCTGTGTGCCAAATAATCACTACCGGACGATCCGTAGCTGTATCCACCGCAGGCGATGGCATGTAAAAATCAGCCTGAAGCGGCTGAAGATTCGTACCCGAAAGCGGGTTAGTTGCACTCGATGTAGTATCTACATAGGGGTTGAAATTCACCCCGTAGGAAACATCGGATTGCACAACAATCTCAGAATCCGTGAAGATTTCCGTGGTATAGCGTTGCCCGAACGCCATCGAAGAGATCAACAAGGCTCCCAATAAAAGAGTAATCTTTTTCATACACTGTTTTTTGGGAAGGTTAATTTATTTGAATACTCAGGTAGGCCAACCTTCCCACTAAGGGCCCACCGAATACTTGATACACTTGATTATTCAATGCATTGCTTGCACCGATTTTATAGGTTATTGTGGTTTTCTTATCGCTTTTATTACGAATCTGAGTGAATGAACATTGTGCATCCACTAGACCGTAAGATGGAATACTACCGGTAAACTGCGGGGAACCTTCGAATAGGAAGCCCTGTACCCATTTATAATTCACCCCTGCCCCCAACAATCTTTCTTTGTTATTATTGATAGGAAAATTCCGGATGTTCCAGCCAACATTGAACTTATGTTCTGGTGTATTGAAGGCGGGCACAATAGGATCGGTAACTGCAGATGTTAACTTATTCCAACTATAGTTGCCAGATAGCGTGTGGTAATTACCTATGAAGGTGTTCAATCCTACAGAAAATCCTTGTGTGGTCACCTGTTCTGTGGCATTCGCCGCTATACGATACACTTGCAAAGATTTTAGTCTATCAATGGCAGTAGTACCTTCTTCGATATCTGCTCCGATAATGTACCCTATGAAATCATCGTAGAGAGAATAGTAATAATTGGCATCTACGAAAACTCTATCATACAAGGTCGCTCGGTATCCTCCCTCAAGGGTTTTAACCTTTTCAGGTCGAATAGCATCAACATTGAAGTAGCCAAAATCATGAGCTAGACGATCTGAAGCGGTTTTTCCTAAGTAATCAACAATATTATCCAAAGTAACCAGACTATCGAATCCATTCAAGTTACCTTTAAGCACTGCCCGCCCGACATTATAATAGAGGTATTGATCTGCCAAGGTTGGGTTGCGAATGGCGCTTGAAAAACTGAAACGAAGGGTTTGATTTTCGTCCATTTTATACACCATGGAAACGGCTGGTGATACTAGTGGTTTGAAGTTCTGATTCTTGTCCACACGTCCAGTAACGCTTAACTTCAGTCTGTCGTTCATCAAATCATGTTCGTATCCTCCGTATAAACCAAATTCTTGGTTTGTGATGGCAAAGCCTGAGGTATCTGAGAATATCGTCCCGGCACTTTTTGGTGTATAGCGTCTGTAATTAGCACCCAAACGCAATGTCCCACCCTTTTCTGTGGTAAAGGTGCGCTCACCCTGAGTATGATAAAGAGCCGATTTATCATAAAATCTACTACCGCCTTCTGTGAATAGCGTTGTAGTTATATGGCTCTTTAAATCATCAAAGGCCTGAGTACCTGGAGTGAGCAGATTGGAGAAATATTCTAGCTCTTCCGTGGTAGTATAACCCGCTGCCGATCCTGCCGCATACAACACACTGTTGTGGTTACTGCGATGCAAGTCCGTAAAAAAATCAATATTCATTCCGATTAATGAATCCATTATAGATTGATACTCGGCCATAGGGAGACTATTGGAAGGTGCTCCGGGTAATGCCCTTACTTGTGGCCTATTGATCATAAACCAAAATGTTCTATAGTAATTGCTGTAGAATTGGTTCGAGGCAATACTATCCTGCATTCTCAATGCGGTGAAATAGGCATCATAGCTGTTTCCTGCGTCCTCATGAGTGGAATAAGCACGTATGAACCACTTATCGTCTTTTTGCAGCTCTACCCTATTCTGTAGGAACAAAATGTCTTTTAAACTGTATCTGTTATCTCCTTGATACACGGTGGTTCCAGAGCCAAAGTTTACCGCATAAATAGCCCTTAAATCATCTTTGATCTTGTAGTGAAGTGCAGAGGTTACTTTGATGTTCTCAGTATCGTAGTCTACCAAATATTTCTCTTCAATCCCCGGGCGATAGAATCTGCCTATACCCGCATAATATTTCGAATCGCCTCCGTCGTCCCACCAATCTTCATCCCCATAGCGATTGACTGCATCATATCCTCCCGGGTTAGTCACACCGTCGCGGCTTATATCCGTTGGATCCATATTCCCGGCCTCCCAATCGTCCGCCTTCAATGCAAATAAGTTGATTTTATACGCAAACTTATCATTGACCTTATCGGCCCAACGAACCGAGACTTCAGTTAGGTTCCGCTCTCCCACCTTGATACTACTGCTCAGCCCAGTAAATAAGAAAGGATCTTTGGTCGTCATAGAAATGACGCCATTGAACGCACTAGGCCCATAAAAGGCAGTCGACGCACCGGCGATGACATCCACCCCAACAATATCTAGATCTGGGGCGCCCAAGAAGTTCCCTAATGAGAAATTTAGTCCAGGGCTCTGATTGTCTACACCGTCGATTAATTGAAGCGAACGCACGGGCGAGGTGCTGTTAAATCCACGGGTATTGATAATCTTAAACCCAATACTTGCACTGGTTAGATCCACCCCTTTCAGCGTTCCTAAATGGTCATAAAAGCTAACGCTAGGGCTTTCCTTAATGGCCAGTGCATCCATACTTTCGACCGTAAGCGCGCTTTTTTCTTGTTTCTCTGATAAGCGCTGTTGAACAACACTCACCTCAGTAAGCACATTTTGATCTGGCTCTAGGCCTATGGTTACTGGAGCGGTCGAACGGATGATAATATCTTTGCTTGCAAAACCCAAACTGGCGACACGCACAGTCACTGAAGGTTGCCGGTCGGTGAGGTACACTTTTAGGGACCAATTCCCATCAAAATCCGTAACGGTGCCAATATTCGAAGGCGCTCCATTCTGAAGTACCGTGATACTAGCTCCAACAACAGGATCTTTGAATTGATCAACTACTGATCCACTTATTTGCGCATGTAAAAGTCCTCCTAAAAGCAGGGCGAAAGTGAGTAGGGTTTTGTTCATACCCTAATGTAACAAAGATTTTAATAAAAAGGTTGACTTACCTCTTTATCTATCAACGAGTTGCAGCTGCACGCACCAAACGATCGTTAATAGCACGACCTAACCCTTCTTCCGGTAATCTAACCGCATGAATTTCAGGATAATTAGCACCCAATTCACGCAACATAGCAAACAGGTTTTGTGCCGCTTCACTATAGCTTTTTGTAGTACTCAAGCTGTATTGATGTTCATAACCTGCCTCATCCTTAGGTCCGAAAATCAGTACTGCAGTATCGTTCGTGACACTAGCAGCGCTCAACGCGTCGTCTACACTATCGTGCAACACAATCTTAGCGCCCGGATTGTAATGGGCACTCAACATTCCTGGAGCATGCGGAGTTGAACTGCTGGTTTGCACCGGAAGTTTCCCCAATACTAACTCTAATTGGGCCACATCCATCCCCCCTAATCTCAAGACCTTGGGCGACTCCCCTGTAAAATCAACAATGGTGCTTTCTAGACCGACTTTACAAGGTCCACCGTCCAACACCCCGCCGATACGCTCTCCAAGCTGCGCCAAAACGTGCTGTGCTGTAGTAGGTGAGGTATAACCGAAAGGATTGGCACTTGGAGCCGCGATGAATAAACCGCTTTGTTGTAATACTTGAAGCATCATGGGGTGCGCGGGGATGCGCACAGCCACGGTTGGATGACCGCTAGTCACTAAATCTGGAACAATGGACTTCTTCTTCAAAACAACTGTAAGCGGTCCTGGTGAAAATGCGAGCAGCAAGGACTCAGCCTCAGGCGTGAGCTCGGCAATACTCCGTACCCCATCCAAATTTGCTACATGGACAATCAACGGATCAAAGGATGGTCGGTTCTTCGCTTTAAACACTTTGGCAACTGCCTTGGCATCTAAGGCATTAGCACCCAAGCCATAGACGGTTTCAGTAGGCAATCCTACTACTTGTCCAGATTGCAATAAGCGTACTGCCTCATCTATGTTGCAGAGCCCGGCCATTTTAAGGAATCCTTAGGTATTTATGGGTTTGAAGACTGATCTTCCACTTTGGATGTTCGAGAATATAATCCACCAGCAAGGGCATGATTTCATCCCGCTTGCTCCATTCTGGCTGAAGGTATAGTGTACACTCATCATTGACCTTGGCCGCATGTTCTTCCGCCCACTTCAAGTCGTGGCGATTGTACACAATGACTTTCAGTTCGTGCGCATGCTCATAGTAGCCGTCTTTCACTATAGCCGTTTTCTTGGGGCTCAAGGTGATCCAATCCCAATTCCCGGTCAAAGGATAGGCACCACTGGTCTCAACGTGCACCGTAATTCCTTCGGCATGAAAGGCATCGACCAAGGGATTCATATTCCAAGTAAGGGGCTCACCGCCCGTCACCACTACAGTGTCCGAGTATTTCTTAGCTTCCTCAACGATACGATCAATAGGTGTAGGAGGATGCGTATCCGGATTCCAACTCTCCTTCACATCACACCAATGACAACCCACATCACATCCCCCAATACGTACAAAATAGGCGGCTTTACCGGTATGTGCCCCCTCTCCTTGGATCGTATAAAACTGTTCCATGAGCGGGACTACCTCACCGTGACGAATGGTATCTTGAGCGAAGCTCAGTGATGTGGTAATGTCTTTCATTAGGCTTGGCCCAATTCTGTGACTTTCATCGTATTCATCATCAATGCAGCACGAGTCATCGGCCCGACACCACCTGGAACAGGTGTGATGAAACTGCATTTCGGCGCAACCGCATCAAAATCGACATCTCCAAGCAATCTGAAACCTGATTTTTTTGAAGCATCATCCACTCGAGTAATGCCTACATCAATGACACATGCCCCTTCTTTAACCATTTCCGCAGTTACAAAACCTGGACGCCCCAAAGCGGCAACTATGATATCGGCATTACGACAGATTTCTTCCAAGTTCTTGGTGCGACTGTGGCACAGGGTGACTGTACAGTTGCCAGGGTAATTATGCTGGCTTAGCAAGATGGACATCGGAGACCCTACAATATGAGAGCGTCCGATCACCACACAGTCTTTTCCTTCTGTAGGCACCTCATAACGACGCAACAACTCTACAATTCCCATTGGCGTGGCAGGAATGTATGTAGGTAGTCCGAGGGTCATTCGCCCAACATTCTGTGGGTGAAATCCATCCACATCCTTTTTAGGATCAACGGCCATCAAAACGGCAGTTTCGTCGATATGCTTTGGCAGGGGTAATTGGACAATATAGCCGTCAATATCCTCGTCATTATTGAGTTTATTGATCGCTTTAAGCAGCTCCTCTTGTGTCGTTTCAGCAGGTAGTTTAATCAACGTCGAGCCAAATCCTACCTCTTCACAATCGCGAACTTTAGCATTCACATAGGTTCTCGATGCACCATCTTCCCCTACAAGAATTGCTGCCAAATGAGGGACCTTCCCTCCTTCTGTTTTCAGAGCTTTTACTTGTTCTGCCAATTCAGTACGAATCTTTGCAGAAGTTTCTTTACCATCTAAAACTACCATCGTATATAAGTCTTAGCGCATGCCGCGCATCATATTCATCATTCCTCGTTTGCCGCCTCCACTCTGCATCATCTTCATCATTTTACGCATGTCGGTAAATTGCTTCAACAACCCATTCACATCTTGAACCGTGCGGCCTGAGCCATTGGCGATACGTTTGCGACGAGAGCCATTGATAATATCTGGGTTTTGACGCTCGTCCAAGGTCATAGAGTTAATCATCGCTTCGATGTGTTTAAACGCATCATCATCGATATCAACATTTTTCAATGCCTTACCCATTCCAGGAATCATCCCCATGAGGTCTTTCATATTCCCCATTTTCTTGATTTGCTGGATTTGATTCATAAAATCGTCGAACCCGAAAGAATCGGTCGCGATCTTCTTACTCATCTTACGTGCCTCAGCTTCATCGAACTGTTCTTGGGCCTTTTCCACGAGAGAAACAACATCTCCCATGCCCAAGATTCTATCCGCCATACGATCCGGATGGAACACATCAAGTGCATCCATCTTCTCGCCCATACCTACAAACTTGATGGGTTTATTTACGACAGATTTAATGGTCAAGGCCGCACCACCACGGGTATCCCCGTCTAGCTTGGTAAGAATGACACCGTCAAAATCTAGTACATCATTAAAAGCTTTAGCTGTATTCACAGCATCTTGACCCGTCATCGAATCCACGACAAAGAGTGTCTCAGATGGAGTAATGGCCTTGTGAATGTTGCCTATTTCTTGCATCATTGCTTCATCCACTGCCAAACGCCCAGCAGTATCGACAATCACCACATTGAAACCATTGGATTTCGCGTGGTTCAATGCATTGGATGCAATGGCCACCGGATCATTATTGCCTTCCTCTGAATAAACTTCAATGCCTAATTGTTCCCCAAGAACGTGAAGCTGGTTAATGGCCGCTGGACGATAGACATCACAAGCAACAAGTAGTGGCTTTTTAGTTTTTTTACGCTTGAGGTAATTGGCCAATTTTGCACTGTGGGTAGTTTTACCCGAGCCTTGAAGACCGGCCATCAAAATCACTGTAGAAGAAGCTGTTAGGTTCAAGCCTTCAGCCTGACCTCCCATCAGTTCAGCCATTTCGTCACGGACAATCTTGACCATCATTTGGCCCGGTTGCACCGCGTTGACTACACCCTCACCGATGGCCTTGTCTTTGACCTTATTCGTGAACTCTTTTGCAATTTTAAAGCTAACATCTGCCTCTACTAAGGCACGACGAATTTGCTTCACGCTATCGGCAATGTTCAGCTCGGTAATCTTGTGATTACCTTTTAATGTTTTAAACGCGCCTTCTAGACGATCACTTAAATTTTCAAACATGGTCTTATACCGTTGGTATGTTTTCTAAAGTTCTCAAGAAGAAGTCCCAACTCTTCTGTACGCTGCTGATTTGACATTTTTCGTCTGGACTGTGCGCCCCGCGAATGTTCGGTCCAAAAGAGATGAGCTCCATCTCGGGGTAATTGGTCCCTAAAATTCCACATTCTAATCCTGCATGGCAAGCCGCTACGTGAGGTTGCTCTTTGAACATTTCTACATACAGGTCGCGCATCGCGGTTAGGATGGCACTGGAAGGATTAGGTGTCCAACCAGGATAGTTTCCGCTGAGTTCCACGCTGCAGCCTATTTGTGCGAAGTTCCGCTCAATAGCACGTGCTAAATCCATTTTCTCTGATTCCACCGCACTACGTGTCAAACACATGATCACTAATTGACCATTTTCAATGGCCACTCGCGCTAGGTTGTTAGAGGTTTGTACTAGACCCTCGATATCTGGGGACATGCGATAAATGCCATTAGGACAAGCATAGATAGCACTGATCAACGCTTCTTTGAAATCTGCACTCACCACTTCCGAAGGTACTGCGGCTTCTGACCAAAGGATTTGAGCACTTGCATCTGTTGTGCGATGCTCGGCTTTAATGTCTGCCGACACGGCCTCCAACGTTGCTACGACATTACTTTCTATGGCCGCATCAAATACCACCACTGCATTGCTTTCGCGAGGGATGGCGTTGCGAAGTCCGCCACCGTTTAGCGAAGATAATTGGACATTAGCACCTAACCTATCTAAGATTCGATTCATTAGCTTGTTGGCGTTGCCTAATCCTTTGTGGATATCCATACCACTGTGGCCACCATTTAATCCTTTTACGGATAAGGCTAGGGCCTTCGTTCCCGAAGTTGCGGCAACCATAGGTACAGCGGCTGTTGCGGTCACATCAATACCTCCAGCACAACCGATAGTAAGCTCATCGTCGTCTTCCGTATCAATGTTAAGCAAAATCTTTCCGTTCAACATACCGCCCTTTAGCTCAAGTGCGCCGGTCATGCCCGTTTCTTCATCAATGGTAAAGAGGGCATCTATGGCAGGATGCGCGATATCGGTTGAGCTGAGGATCGCCATGATAAAGGCAACGCCTATACCGTTGTCCGCACCCAAGGTGGTACCGTCAGCTTTGACCCAGTCTCCATCCACTGACATGCGGATGCCTTCCGTATCAAAATCGAAATCTGTGCCGTTATTCTTTTGGTGTACCATGTCCAAATGTGCTTGCAATACCACTGGAGTTCTACCCTCCATACCTGGTGAGGCAGGTTTGCGAATGAACACATTGCCTATGTGGTCCACCTCCGTGGGAAGGCCCAAGGATTGGCCAAAGTCCACCATGAATTTGATCACGCGCTCTTCTTTCTTGGAAGGGCGAGGTACTGCATTTAAATCTGCAAAATGGTTCCAGACACTCGAAGGTGACAGAGATCTTACTGCTTCACTCATATTACATTCTATTTGGCACCTGGATACCCAGGCAATTCATCGACGAGGCTATGACCTCACCTACTTTCTTACTCAATAACAATCGGAACGCAATTCGTTCATCACTCTCCGCATTTAGGATGCTGTTGTTCTGATAGAAGCCGTTGTACTTCTTGACCAAATCATAGGTGTAATTCGCCAAAACTGCGGGACTCAGATGCTTGGCGGCTTGCTCGACCATGGCCGGATATTGCACCAAGGCTTTCATCAACACGACCTCCTCTTCATTTGGATTTAGATCGGCCCAATTTACTGTAAGTACCTCAGGCGCTTTGCGTTGCAAGCTTTGAATACGCGCATAGGTGTATTGGATAAATGGACCCGTATTCCCGTTGAAGTCGATGCTTTCCGCAGGGTTAAACAGCATGCGCTTTTTCGGATCTACTTTGAGGATGAAGTATTTCAATGCTCCCAATCCTAGCGTTTGGAACAATTGGTCCTGTTCCGCATCAGGCATATTATCTAGTTTGCCCAATTCCTTTGAGATCGCAGCGGCATCCTGAATCATAGCATCTATCAAATCATCGGCATCCACAACCGTTCCCTCGCGGCTCTTCATCTTGCCAGAAGGAAGGTCCACCATGCCGTAGCTCAAATGGTGAAGACTTTCCGCCCATGCATAGCCTAGACGCTTTAATATGATGAATAGCACCTTAAAGTGATAATCTTGTTCGTTCCCCACTACATAGGTCATGCCCTTGGCATCAAAATCTTTGAAACGCTGAATGGCCGTACCAATATCTTGAGTCATGTACACGGATGTACCATCGCGGCGCAACACCAGCTTGTGGTCTAATCCTTCATCTTCGAGATCAATCCAAACCGAACCGTCCTCTTTGCGATAGAATACGCCTTCCTCCAATCCTTTGAGCACATCGTCCTTGCCGAGAACGTAGGTATGACTTTCGTAGTAGTTTTTATCGAAGCTAACTCCCAGTTTCTTGTAGGTATGGTTGAATCCTTCATACACCCAATTATTCATGGTGCGCCATAATTCCATTACGGCGGCATCGCCCTGCTCCCATTTTAAGAGCATCTCTTGAGCTTTTAATAGTGATGGCGCTTGCTTTTTAGCATCTTCCTCGCTCATGCCACCGGCGACAAGGGATTGAATTTCACTTTTGTATACTTGGTCAAACTTCACATAGTACTTGCCGACCAAATGATCTCCTTTCAATCCTGTGCTCTCAGGGGTTTCACCATTGCCGTATTCCGACCAGGCCAACATAGACTTACAAATGTGAATACCTCTATCATTGATGATCTGAACCTTTGTGACGGCCACCCCATCGGCTTCAAGAATGTTGGAAACGCTGCTTCCTAACAGGTTGTTTCTAATGTGTCCTAGATGCAGGGGCTTATTGGTATTTGGAGAACTGTATTCTACAATATACTGACCTTTACTCCCCGGGGCCGGTAGATTAAGATTCGCATCCAACGCAAAGGCTTTGAAATCGTTGACGAAGACGTTGGAATCCAGTACCATGTTCAAGAATCCCTTGACCACGTTGTAGGACACAATGGCACCGGCTTCCGCTAGGGCAGCACCAATTTCTCCCGCAACATCTTCAGGTCTTTTCTTCGCTGCACGCAAAAACGGGAATACCACTAAGGTGAGGTCGCCTTCGAATTCTTTACGGGTTTCCTGCAATTCTATGGTGGCATCTACTTGGTAGAGGTTCTGCACAATGTCCTGAATCTGAGTCTCTAACATGATTAAGATTTTTGGGGTAGGTAAATTTCTGCAAGCATGCATCTCGCACTTCCACCGCCCAACGTTTCTATGGTGGGAAGGTCGGAATAAATGATTGTATGGTCCAATTCTATTCTAGCCACTTGCTCCGAGGTAAGTGCGCGGTAGGCACTTCCGCTCATGACCAAAAATAATTGGTCCATAGCTCCCTTCACTAAGAGCATGTTTCCAGCGAACTGTATCTTCTGTTCTTTCGTGATTTCAAGAATGTCTTTTCTACTATCCTTAATGGCCTTTACCACCGTAGCGCGTTCGGCAGCATCGTGAATGGTATCCAAGCATATGAGCGCATAGGTATTGGTCATGCACATCAGCACATTCGTGTGGTAAATAGGCTGAGGTCCCGACGGGGTATCTTGAAATGCGCTGAATACTACGGGTGTATATTTTAATTGGCCACAAAGCGATACAAAGGCCTGTTCATCCGCACGTTGACTGCGTGCCAAATAAGCAATGCGCTGATCGTGATCAAATACAATAGAGCCTGTGCCCTCGAGGAACACTCCCTCTTCTTCCAATGCGGTCAAGTCAATGAGCGCATCCGTGGTAAAACCCCATTTTTTTAAGGTTTGAAAAATCTCTTCGCGACGTTCTAAACGACGGTTTCCGGCCTTCATTGGATAGAGCACTACGGTTCCATCGGAGTGCATACTAATCCAGTTATTAGGGAAGATGCTGTCCGGGGTGTGCGGCTCCAATGTATCTTCCAACACATGAACGTTTACACCATTTGCGGTTAGTTTCCCAACGAAGCGTTCAAATTCCGCTAGTGCTTTTTCTTGGTCCGAGGCGCCGGAGGCAGCTTCCTGATTTTGATAGAAATTATCCACCGCTGTTTGCTCGTTCATACCAAAACTAACGGGACGGACCATTAGAATATGTGAACTAGCGTTATTCGTCATAAGCTCTCTGTAGTGGCATGGTACTGCAACGGAGCAGTCCACCCATTTTTACGATTTCATTGTACTGGACCAAATGAGTCTTATAACCCTGTCCAAGCAACCATTGGTTTAGCTTCGTCGCGGAGGCCGGTAAAATGATGTCATTTGGACTTACACTAAAGAAATTGGTATTCAGGTCGTACGCCTCATCGGCATCACATTCATAAACATTTTCTTCGCCAAAGAATTCCTTAAGCCAATGCACGTCTTTTTGGTGCTTGAACAGATGTGGTGCGATCACAGCACCTCTCCCAATGGGTTGGAAGGCACAATCCAAATGCAAACTTCCGCCACGAGGGTTCGTATCGTCTTTCAATAACTCAAATCCTTTGAATTCTTTGGCCGGGAATTCATCGTTGAGGTATTCCATTCCTGCATAATTTGTGCGGGCCGTAGTGTAGCGATCAAAATCTTCATCGTTGCTTACCCCAACAAAAATATGGTCGTGGTGCACGATCACATCACCGCCTTCTGCATGACAACCGGAAGGCATCATGATGATTTGAGCCGAAGGTATACAGGCTTCAATGAGGGCCATAGCATCGCGTTCCTCGGCTCGGTCTTCAATGATATTCGGTATAATAAACTGATCCTCAATTACAAAAGCGATGTCTCTAGCAAACACCTGGTTCAAGGCAGGCAAAACCTCAGGACGTAATACCTGCACGTCCAAGGACTCTAAAACCTTAATCAAACCTTTCATTTGCGCCATGCAATCCTCCTCTAAAGGGTAGTTTTTTAGTTGTACGGATTCATAGCTCCGCGCATCGTAGCAATCCTCGAGTTCAGGAGTCCCCCCCATTCTTCGAGCCACGCCCACGACAACACTAAGCAACCTTCCATATTCGTTATGAATTTCCGGTTGTATCTGCATGCATTGAGGTTTAAGCGACAAAAATAGGACTTAAAAGTGTTGATAACGCTATTCAACCGCCCGAGTTTACTAATACTTGAGACATTATTTTTGAATAAAACATCCTAAGTCAGCTATGGCGAAAAAAGCAACGTCTTCGAAACCAAAATCACCCTCCAAAATTCAATTACGTTTTCAAGAATTAAATGCGAATTGGAAGGAAATCGCCCGTGACCCAACCGTTAAAGTATTTACTGCTGTCCTATTCATTTTCTTAGGATTGTTCACCCTAGTTTCTAGTTTGAGTTTTATGGCCAATTGGTCCAAGGACTTCACACTTCAATGGTCTTCCTCTATTGACGACCACACAGGTATTGGCAATGTATTCGGATTGTTAGGACATAAGCTGGGTTGGACTTTTATCATGCGTGGCTTTGGCTTGAGTGCCTTGGTATTTCCCGTTTGGTTTATGGCTTTGGGAGCACGCAATGCTTTTGCCCTAAATCGAATTAAGCCTGCTAAGCTTTTGCTCCACTTGATCTTCTTTGCCCTGGTCGGCAGCACTTTAATCGCTTGGGTAGTACCGGCACACCCTACTCTGTGGAGTGGACTTTCTGGACATTATATCTATCACCACTTGGCCATTATTGTAGGGCACATGGGAGTGGCACTTATTGGCTTCGTTACGTTATTGCTTTACGTAGTTGTGGCAAGACAGTTGGAATCCCTTCGTTTGCCGAAGAAGCAAAAAGCAGAAGAATCTCCTGCCGAACAAGAGGAAACTCAAGAGCAAATCATCGAGTTCAACAACGAGGATGATGAAGAACCCTGGTCTCCGGAACCAACGGCTGACGAAGTTGACGAGGAACCCTTGCCTGAACCAGAGGTGATTATCCCTACTCCTTCACCATCGCCTATTAGCTCGAAGTTGGAAGAAGAACCTGAGGAGGACACTATCGATGTGCAGGTCGAGATACATGAAGAATTGGTTGAAGATGATAAAGTCATCAATAAGAAAATCAAGGATTTCGGGGAATACGATCCTACGCTAGACTTAAGCAGGTTCCAACTACCGAAAATCGACTTATTACAACAATATGGGGATGGTCAAATCACCTTTGATAAGGAAGAGATTGAAGCCAATAAGAACCGCATCGTAGAAACGCTTCAGAACTACAACATAGAGATCAAGGAAATCAAAGCCACCATTGGGCCAACAGTGACCTTGTACGAGATTGTTCCCGCTGCAGGTATTCGTATTTCCAAGATCAAAAACTTGGAAGATGATATTGCCTTGAGCCTTGCGGCGCTAGGTATTCGTATCATTGCTCCTATTCCAGGAAAAGGGACTATTGGTATTGAAGTACCGAATGCCAATGCACAAATGGTGAGCATGCGTCAAGTCATTGCCTCGAAAAAATTCCAAGAAGCAAAAATGGAATTGCCGGTAGCCATGGGACGCACCATCACGAATGAGAACTTCATTTTTGATTTGGCCAAAATGCCTCACCTTTTGATGGCAGGTGCCACGGGACAGGGTAAGTCTGTCGGGTTGAACGCCATCCTAACTTCATTACTCTACAAGAAGCACCCCAGCCAATTAAAGTTTGTCTTGGTCGATCCAAAAAAGGTCGAACTCACGCTCTACAATAAAATTGAACGTCATTATTTGGCCATCTTACCAGATTCAGATGAAGCCATCATCACCGATACCACCAAGGTGATCAACACTTTGAATAGTCTGTGTATTGAAATGGACAATCGCTATGAGTTGCTCAAATCAGCCATGGTCCGCAACATTAAGGAGTACAACGCCAAATTCATTTCACGGCGCCTAAATCCTGAAGAAGGTCACAAATACCTGCCCTACATCGTACTGGTTATTGATGAATTTGCTGATTTGATCATGACTGCGGGTAAGGAAGTGGAAATGCCTATTGCCCGTCTTGCCCAGCTTGCCCGTGCCATTGGTATCCACCTCATTGTAGCTACTCAACGTCCTTCTGTAAATGTGATTACCGGTATTATCAAAGCGAACTTCCCAGCTCGTGCAGCGTTCCGCGTAACCTCTAAAATTGATTCTCGCACCATTCTAGATGCAGGTGGCGCCGACCAGCTCATCGGTAAAGGAGATATGCTCTTCTCACAGGGATCAGATTTGGTTCGTTTACAATGTGCCTTTGTCGATACGCCGGAAGTCGAGGAAATCTGTGATTTTATCGGCAACCAGCAGGCCTACCCTACAGCGTACCAACTTCCAGAGTACGTGGGTGAAGAAGGCGGTGGCGTCGGTGATATAGACCCCTCAGATAGAGATGCCCTCTTTGAGGATGCCGCACGTTTGGTGGTTGCCACCCAGCAAGGATCAACCTCAATGATTCAAAGAAAACTCAAACTAGGATATAACAGAGCCGGTCGCATTGTAGACCAATTAGAAGCCGCAGGCATACTAGGTCCATTCGAAGGTTCTAAGGCTAGACAAGTATTAGTAACAGATGAAATGGCTTTGGAACAAAAATTGAACGGAGATGCGTAAATTCGCCCCCATGAGAATATTAGCCCTTTTATTGTTGCCATTCATAACCATGGCACAATCCCACAACGAAGCCAAAGACCTACTCAACAAAGTATATGAGAAGACCTTAGGACTCGAAACTCAGCACATCTCTTTCACCAACACTATTGCAGCACCTAGCAATGGCGGCATGAAAGAACGCAGCTCAGATGGGGAGCTCTATGCCATTGGCGAAAAGGTGCGCATTAAAACGGATGCCTTTGAATTTCTCTCAGACGGCAATAATGCTTACTTGATTTATCCTGAAGATGAGGAAATCGAAAAAACAGCCTCTGGAGAGGAAACTTCCTTAAGCCCTTCTGATATTTTAAAGAACTACCAGAGTGGATATAGCTACAAGATGGCTGGAAAAGCCACGGAAAACGGCAAGTCAATACAATATGTCGTCCTAAAACCCGTTGCTAGTGAGGAGGTTAAGGAGATCATGATCGGCATTGACACGAAAAGCATGTTGCTCGAGAATTACACGCAATTCGGTACAAATGGGATCAATACCACCTTTACGGTTAAACAATATGAAGTAAACGTCCCCTTAAGTACAGAGATGTTCAACATCAACGCCAAGGAATTTGACGGGTTTTATCGACTATAGGAATGAATAAACTAGACTCGTACGTCTTAAAAAGTTACGTAAGACCATTGCTCCCCACCGTAGGAATTATGGTCTTTTTCTTTTTGATGCAGATGGTCTGGAAGTACGTAGATGACCTTGCCGGAAAAGGTATTGAATGGTATGTGCTTCTAGAACTCATGATGTATTGGGCTGCCAGCGTTGTTCCTTTTGCATTGCCCGTAAGTGTGTTGTTTGCCTCCCTCCTCACCTTCGGAAACTTCGGTGAGCACTACGAAATGGCGGCCATGAAGAGTTCTGGCATTAGCTTATTTAGAGGTATTCGCTCGCTGATCATTTTAAACATAGGAATTGCAATAGGATCATTTTACTTCTACAATAATGTCATTCCTGTGGCCAATTTAAAAGGCCAAAGCCTACTCATAAACATCTCCAAGAGCAAGCCTGCCTTCCATATTACACCCGGCATCTTCTACAATGGCTTCGAAGGATATTCTATCAAGATTGGGGAAAAATCAGGCGACGGTGAGCAGGAACTTCGAGACATCTACATCTACGACCACAAAGAAAATAAAAAGGGAAACCAGAAAGTCCTGACTGCTGCCAGTGGTATCATGCGCACTGTGGCCAATGATCAATACCTCGAAATAGAACTACACGACGGGGCCACCTACGAAGATATCGTCAAGGCAGATCGTGAGGAGCGCAAGAAAATGCCTTGGGCACGTAGTGAGTTTGATACTGCCTTTATTAGATTTAACCTTGGCGGTTTCGATAATCCAAACCTTTACAAAACTCGCCGTAGGGACTTTATGATGCTCAATACCCAACAGTTGAAGCTCAAAGCAGATACATTGAAAGATCAGATGATTGAGCGCGAAGCGAATTTCAAAAAGAATTTAACGGGTAAGTATAAGTTTGATTACATCGAACCGGAGACTGCAGACGCCACGGAAGCCTTGAGAGAAGATATTATGAAGAATCTCCTTAGTGGCATGCGATTAAGAGCCTCTCAGAACGCCATTCGATTGGCCAGATCAAATCTTGATTACCTCAGGCAAATGGATCGTGAGATGGAATGGCGTAATGAAACAAGGATACGTCATTGGCTGGAGTATTACAAAAAGTTTGCTCTGGGTGTAAGTGTATTGATTATGTTCTTCATTGGAGCACCCTTAGGAAGTATCATTCGCAAAGGTGGTATAGGCTTGCCTCTGGTCATTAGCACTGTAGCTTTCTTGATTTTCCATGTCTTGAACACCACCTTCGAAAAAATGGGACGTGAGGAGTTGATTGATCCGCTGACGGCGACTTGGTTGCCCTCTATAATATTAGCGCCCGTTGCATTGTGGTTAACCTACAGTGCTTCAACAGACAAAGCCTTGATATCAGGAGAATGGTTTAGTACCATAATAGCGAAATTCTACCGGAACAAGGATGAAGAATAAGGTTCTCATTCTATCCAACAAACTCCCCTATCCTAGTGATGACGGAAGTTCTATTGCCATGGCACGGTTGCTGGAAACCTTGGTGATGAAGGAATTGGACCTACATTACTTTGCAATCAATACCGACAAGCACTGCAAAGATGTTGAGATCAGCAAAGCACATCAACCCAATGTGACTTTTGAAGCCTATGCCTGGAATACCTCGCCTAAGGTGAGTACAGCACTAGGGAATTTGGCGACGAACTTACCTTACCACGTTAGTAGATTTTACATTCCTACGCTCTTACTTCGTCTTGAAGCATTCGAAACCGATAGTTTTCATACGGTGATACTGGAAGGCGCATTCATGGGTATGTATGTAAGCGAGGCCAAACGCATCGGCGAACAGACTATTTTACGAGCACACAATTTGGAGCATGAGATTTGGCAACGATTGGCTGAGAATGAGAAAAACCCAATGAAACGATGGTATTTAAAGCTTCAGTCTAGTAGATTGCAACGATTTGAATGCAAATTATCCCAAGCAGTAGACCAAATCTGGAGCATCTCAGAAAAGGACCAGCAGTGGTTTGAATCTCACACTCCAGCGGCTTCTTTTATTCCTACTACAGTGCTGCCTACATCTGGTCCTTCGAACATTCAACCGCTTCGTTGCCATCACTTGGGAGCATTGGATTGGGCGCCGTCTATCCAAGGCTTACAATGGTTCATTACTGAAATCTGGCCACAGGTCCTCCATAGCGTTCCACAGGCTGAATTTCACATTGCGGGAAATAATCCCCCAGAGAATTTCCAATTCCCTAAAGATCAAAACATCTTTTTTCACGGTCGCGTAGCAGACGCTACTACATTCACTCACGATCACGGAATCAGCGTTATCCCCCTTTTAGCAGGCTCTGGAATGCGAATTAAAATCTTACAGAACTGTGCTGCTGCAGTACCGTCAATTTCCACAGCAATTGGAGCAGAGGGCATATATACCAAGGACTCGAAGGAGGTAATCATTGTGGATTCTGCATCTGAGTTTATTGAAGCTTTGGTAGAACTCGTACAGCAGCCAAAACGTGCCTTAGCCTTAGGAAAATTGGCCCAGGAGGATATTTTGAATAGGTTCGGAATGCAACCTACCTTGCAACGCATAGAAAAGGTATGGTCTTAGCAGCAACAACAATATTCTTTATTTGTCTCCTTTGGATTACCATACCCTATTTGTGGTATCCATTATGGCAATTGGCCTTTCCAGGTAAAGCTATGGAAATCAATAAACCAACTTCATTTCCCAAGTTGAGCGTCGTATTCGCAGCGTATAATGAGCGTTCCATAATTGAGGAAAAAATCAGAAGCATTTTCGCGTCACACTACCCACAATATCTCATTGAGGTTTGGATAGGCAGCGACCTTTCGGATGATGGTCAAGACGATATCATTCGTGCACTTCAAAAGGAGTTTCCCGGCCTGAATTTGCACATTAATGCCCAGCGATCGGGTAAATCTGCCACTATTAATAGAT
>Ga0181563_10001244_pt1 | contig 25314 bp, 15 predicted proteins | sample 011ome_25_FD_133759 | JGI IMG/M metagenome (GOLD analysis project Ga0181563, IMG submission 133759) | Coastal salt marsh microbial communities from the Groves Creek Marsh, Skidaway Island, Georgia - 011512CT metaG (megahit assembly) | ecosystem: Environmental > Aquatic > Marine > Intertidal...
ACGACGACGACGACGACGACGACGACGTCGCGTCGTCGATCCGCACACCGCTGCCGTCGTCGTCGTCCCCTCGTACAACCCACAGGCACGCACAGCGCACGAAAATACGAATAAAACAAGCTAGCTGAAATGCCATTCAATTCGCTCATGGCGCTATACAACTCGCCCGGCGTCGCCGCCAACGTGCGCGCGTTTCGCGCGTGGCAACGCGCCGTGTTTCCGTTGCCATCCGCGCTCAACGAAATCCCCTCGATGGAGCGCGGGAGCGCGGAGTTTGTGAATTCAATCACCCTGATTGCGGCGCTCGTGGCGCTGATGTGCGTGGCGTTCGACGTGTTCATGCGCATGCGGATGACACTGTCGTCGGGGTCGGCGCGACGCAAGAAGAGTCGTGCTCGGATGACGGTGCTGGGCTCGTCGAATGGCGCAGACGTGACGCTCGCGTTGGCGAAACGGGAGCAAATCTCGCCGGACACCTTGCGGTTGACGTTTGCTTTGCCCACGGCAAACCACGTACTAGGGTTACCCGTGGGCCAGCACCTGGGCATCGTATTCATCGATGAAAAGACGGGTGACAGACACGAACGGCCGTACACGCCGACGAGTTCAGACGACGATTTAGGCGTCGTCGTCTTCGTCATTAAAGTGTATAAACCGTGCGAAAAGTTCCCGCTCGGGGGCAAGGTGACGCAACTCTTAGACGCGTTAAAGGTTGGTGATTCGTGCAAGTTTTATGGCCCTAAGGGCATGAAGACGTATGCCGGTCGAGGGAAGTTTTTGGTCAAGCGATTAAAGTCGCAAGGGGGCGGATTCGAGACGCGCGCGTGCAAGAATATCGGAATGATTGCGGGTGGCAGCGGCATCACGCCCATGCTTCAAATATCGCGCGCGATTTTAGATAACGGTGACCGGGTGCCCATGAGTTTATTGTTTGCGAATCAAACCGAGGAGGATATTTTGTGCCGAGAGGAAATAGAAGCCGCCGTCGCCAAGCACGGCAAAGACAAGTTCAAGGCGCACTACACCCTCGACCGTCCACCAAAGCAAGGGTGGGCGTACTCCTCGGGGTTCATCACGAAGGAGATGATCGCCGAACACATGCCGCCGCCCGGGAAGAACACGCAAATCCTCATCTGCGGCCCACCGCCGATGCTCAAATTCGCCGTGTTGCCGGCGTTGGAGGCGTTGGGGTACACCAAGGATATGTATCTCACGTGGTGATTGATTATTATTATTATTATTAAACGTACCGTACAGTATCATCATCATCATCATCATCATCATCATCATCTATTAATGGGCGCGTCTAAGCGCGAAATAAGCTGTTCCAATCCGCCGCGCGTGAGGATTAAACTCCGGTGCTTCAAAATGCTATACACGTTCAAGCCGATTTGAGGCAATACTTGGACGTGGGGCAAGTTCCGCGACGATAAACGCACCAATGCGTTTGGCGCCACGGCTTCGCTTTCGATCGCATCCTCGTCGCCCTCTTCAAACTCGCCGTCGACAATCAAAGACGAATGGTAGACGCCGCCCGCGGCTAACCCGACGTCCCCAGTCAAGCGTTCGAGTAAATCCTTCATCGCGCGCGTCTTGGGTTCTAAACCCGCAAACGTATCCACGACAATAATCTTCCCTTCCGCCGCTTTCGCGCTCAGCGCCACCTTGAGCCCGAGTCGCCGCACCTTTTTCGGCAAATTGTGTTCGTGCGAACGCACCACCGGGCCGTGCGCCGTCCCACCGCCGCGCATCTGCGGCGCCTTTAAATTCCCCACACGCGCGCGACCCTGGCCTTTTTGCGGTCGAGCCTTACGCGTCGTCCCCGAAACCTCCCCTCGACTCTTCGTTTTATGCAAACCCGACTGCGCGCGCGCGCGTTGCCACCGCACGACGCGATGCGCGATGTCCACCCGCAACGGCGCGTCGAATATCCGCCCCGGCAACGTCACCTCCCCGCGTCGCTCGCCATCGATCCCATACACCGCAATCGTGGCATCCATTCCCTTACCCTGCGTCTCGCTGATGTTCCAACGCACATCCATCACGCCAGACGACGACGACGCGTCGAGCGTCCGCGAACCTAACCGCGCGTCTTCAACCGCGTCCGCGTCGTATGTTTCATCCCCCGTTGTTGTTGTCTTCTTCGCCGCCGCCGCGTTCGCCGACGCATCCGACGAAAACATCCGCGCCGCACCGGTGCGCGCCATCGCGCGCCCATCGCCCATCGCGCGCTCGCGCCACGACGACGTTGACGTTGATGATGACGATGAAGATGAAGATGCCGATGCCGCCGTGGCCACCATCGCCGTCGCGCGCGGCGCACCCAACCACGCCCTCGCGCTGCCGCCACCACCGACCGACGCCGACGCCGAGGACGCGATCGCCATCACGCCTCGCGCGCGCGCGCACGTTCGCGACCACATGCCGCGCGTCGAGCTCTGCCGCCGCTGAGGCCTCAGCACAGGGCTCCTCGCGTAAAATCACATCGACCAATCACGACCAGGCCAACCCACCCGCGAGTGGGGACTCGGTTCGATTTTACTGGGTCATGAACGGTCACGACCAAAAGATCGACCAGGATTGATTTGGATGGATCTTTGCTTTGGGCGTCGCATCCGGAACGCGACTGTGCGGCGCGCGCGACGCATCGGACGACATGGGGGGCATACTCACCGGCGCCGCGGTGGCGGAATCGATGTCGCTCACGGGCGGCGCGGCGGCGAGCGCGTCGGCGTCGAGCGGCGCGATTGCGGGCGTGACCACGGCACTCGGGAGCGCGGGCGCGGTGGTGACCGATGCGGTCGGGTCCCTGGGCACGTACACCGTGGCGGTCGGGACGTACACGATTACGGCTCCGGTGGTGTTGTTGGCGACGATTGGGGTCATGATGGCTGGGTTGGCGTCGTACGTCGTGGTGCGTCGGGTGCGCGGGACGAGCGGGGAGACGGCGAGTTTGTTGCGGGCGAGCGCGTACGGCACGGCTGGCGCGGATAATATGGTGTGATTTTTGTGTGCGTGTATGCTCTGTTCTGTAAAATTAAAACACGTCTTCTTCGTAATGCGCCATCCATCTTTATGTCAACGAGGACGTCCGTCCGTCCGTCGATCCGTCCAAAGTAATCTGTTTTTCCTTTTGCTCGTTGAGTTAATTTAATTACTCGGTGCGCGCCTTTTTACTCGGCTCTTCTTCATCGTCGTCGTCGTCTTCATCGTCGTCGTCGAGGATATCCTCGCTTTCCGATGCGTCGCCCTCGATAAAATCTTCCTCGCTTTCGTCGTCTTCGAGCGGGGCGCCGTAGAGATCCGCGAGGCCTGGTTCGTCGTCTTCATCGTCTTCGTCTTCATCGTCTTCGTCGTCCTCATCGTCCTCATCGTCATCATCCTCGTCCTCGTCGTCGTCCTCGTCGTCATCCTCCTCGTCGTCATCATCGTCCTCATCATCTACCTCGTTCCCGAACTCGTCTCTCCCATCCAACGTGTTCAACGTCGGCATCATGCTCATAATCGTCTCAAAGTAACCCTCCGCGTTGGTTAGCGGACACTGCTCCACTTCGAGCACATTTAACGTCAATTCATCCGCCAACGGCTTCAAATCCTCAACACTCGCGATGCGATTATTCGCCAACGATAACGACGTCAAATTCTCGCACTTGACTAACGCGTCCAAACCGCTCGAAATACGATTATCATTCAACAACAAACTCTTCAACTTGGCCAACGGCGGAAATCCGCTCAACGTCGCGAGACCGCACGACGCGCAACTCAACGTTTCCAAATTCTCACACTTGGCCAGTAATTCCCCATCGACATTCGGGGCGTTAAACTTGTTATCGAGGTACATCGTGGTTACTTTTTCCACGCTCGTCCCCATCTCGTCGCACCACTTTTGAATAGCCTGTCGTCAAGTGCAAGACATGATGATTACGCACGCAATCCATCGCGATTGGCGCCGCCACCGCGCGTCGCCGTCGCCGCCACTATCGCGACGCACGACGCGCGAATGGCGCCAATCGAGATGTCGCGCGCGACATCGCCGCGCGTTAGTCTATTGAAACCAGCATCGATCGATCGCCAACGACCAGCGCCGAGCGCATCGTCTCGCGCCGCCTCCGCGCGCCGCCTCCGCGCGCCGACGCCCGCGCGCGCGCATCGCGTCGCGCGCATCGCGTTCGACTTCTCGCGCGCGACGGCGACGGGAATGACACACGTACCGCGTCCATGATGACGTGAGCTCGCGCGCGACTGACTGTGGCGCGTCACTCTGCGACGACGATGCGTCGGTCTTCCGCGTCGTCGGCGTCGTCGGCGTCGTCGGCGTCGTCGGCGGCGGCGCGCGCGCCGCGGCGTCGGGCGATGGCGCTGATGGCGCTGGCGTGTGCGCTGGCGTTGACCGCGACCGGGGCGCGCGGGCGACGACGGCAAGGGTGGGGGCTGTCGTCGTCGATGTCGATGTCGGCTCGGGACGCGACGGATTCGAGCTACGACGACGACGGCGGTGCGATGGGGGACGATGCATTGGGGTTGGATTACGTGCATGAATCGTTGGTCGCTCGGCGCGTCACGCGCGAGGGTGGTGTGCTTGCGGAGGAACGCGAAGACGATGACGATGAGCTCGACTCGCGACTCGCGTCTTCGTCTTCGTCTTCGTCTTCATCGAACACGTCGTGGAGTGAGGATTTTACCATGTTGGATCCACCGCCTGCGTTAGTTGTGTCAAATATGAACGGTGATGGCGTGCATGGGTCGTCGACGCATCCAAAGTGGATGCGGGAAATGTGGTCGGCGCAGACGCAAGCGTTGAGTGCGAGTGCGCGGCTCGAACTCGAAACCAAGCTTCAGGGCGTGCCAGATGCGTTAAAGCACGTCAAGACGGGTGAGCTATTGTTTGTGACATTTGGTACGGCGAGCGTGAAGGATTTTGTGTTTAATTGGGTCGAGTCGACGAAAAAGTTGAAGCTCGAGCCGATTTTCGTCGGCGCGCTGGATGAGGAAATGTTTCAATTGTGTCGCTCGCGAAACATCCCATCGATGCTGCTCACGGGACGGTCGGTTTTAGAAGCGCGTAACACGCAATTCATAGCGCACGGGAGCGAGTCGTTCAAGAAGATGGGCACGGTGAAGACAAAGTTTGTGGAGGATTTATTAGATATTGGCGTGGCGCCGATTTTATCCGACGCCGACGTGGTGTGGATGCGCGACCCTCGGCCCGTGTTTAACAATGGCACGTACAAGTACGCCGATATACTCATATCCACTGATTGCATCGACACCGAAGCCGATCGCAGCGACACTGGCGCGTGTAATCACGTGAATTTCAACACGGGGATTTTCCACATTCGGCCGACGGAGCGCGCCAAGGCGTTTGTCGCGGCGTGGAAAAATTTAGTCACCACGAGCACGATTGCGTGGATGCGCGACCAACCGGCGTTTAACATTTTGACCCGCGATGGGGGCATACATCCAGCCGTGGACGTGCCCAAGCACGCGCGAGGACTGGCGGGATACCGTTCGTTGGTGTACGTCGCGAACGCCACCATTCGCATGGGCGTCTTGCCAAATTACCAATTTTCCAACGGGCACACGTACTTTGTTCAAGAGCATCAAAAGTACCACGTCGAGGACGGCGAGCCGTACGCAGTGCACACGACATATCAGTACGGCGACAGTAGCTCGTACGCGTACGGTAAACGCGAGCGATTGCGTCAACACGGATTGTGGTACGTCGATCCTGCGAGTTACTGGAGCGACGGGAAATTCTTAACCATCTCCGCGAAAGGATCTCAAGTACAGTTTGATGGCGACAGCGCCGTCGGCACGGACCCAGACGCGTACGTCACCGCCATCACGCGCCACTTTGAAGAGGACAAGATTCGTCGAGTGACGATTCGGAACGCTCTGGCGCTCGCCAAGGCGCTCGGCCGCACGCTCATCCTCCCCGAAGCGCGGTGCTATTGCGACAAGATTTGGAACACGTTGCGCGGATGCCGCGCGCTCGGCGCCGAAACCGCACATTTGCCCTATGCGTGTCCCATGGATCACATTTACAACTTACCCGCGTGGTTTGGCGCGCTCGGGGTGGAATTCCGCCATGATGGATTTCTCAAAGACGAGCGCGTGCCAGAGACTATTCGAAGCGACGTCGTTCGCGTTCGTGTCGGCGTCGCGGACAATGATGATGATTCCGCACATAGAACCGTCAACCTCGAGCCCGGTTTCGATGCGAAGACCGCTGCTAACGCATTGAGCGCCTACGCCGACGCGGCCGTGATTGAATTCGATCGCCTCGACGACGGCGTGTTTTGTGGATTTGGCGATCCCGAAGCCGACGCCGACTTTGATTCTCGAGCGTCTCGAGCGCTCGCGAGCGAGCAATACTTTTGTTTCGAAGAAGCATACATCAAACAAGGCAAACCGAATAATGGAGAGCCGGGACACGGCGAATATCAACCGCAAGTCGTCGAGCGGCATTGCGGTCAGCCAGAGTCGAGCATGTCGGCGACGTCGATGACGCGAGGCGAGGTGTCGCACATCACGCGAGAGCCCATCGCGTGTTCGTGCGAATGGGCCTACGCGAGCCCGCGAACGTTAGCGCAGACGACGTGTAGAAGTAGTAACAATTAGCTCATATAGTAAAAGCATGTGGTGCAAGTGCTAGCGCATGGTAGCGTGGTGCGTAGGTATGAATACTAGTCTGCGATGTCGACGGCGTACGCGCGGACGAGGGATGGAAATCCTTTCAGCCGTACGTCCATCCGCGTCGTCGTCGTCGTCGCTGCGAAATCACGCATCGCCTCCTCAGCCTCGACGCGCGTGGTGGAATCGAGCAGCATGTGTACCGAACTGCGACCAGCAGAGGTCTTTAACGCCGTGTCCGCGAAACGAGCGGCGAGAATGACGGGGACGCCGATGAGCGTGAGCTCGCGGCGCGTCATCGCGGGACCAATGTTCACGCATCCCGTACTAATGCCAACTGCCGTTGTAAACCAAGGCAAGTCTCGGGCGAACGCTGCCAGCACGTGATGAGCGCATCGCACCGCGCGCGATGACGCGTGATGGTCTCGCGTTTGTGAGAGTCCAAACGCGCACAGACACGCCGGTCCGTCTTCGTCGACGACGATTTGAACAACGACTCCTGCACTTTCCAGCACGCCGTGATGAATCACATCAACGGCTCGCTGGATGTTGCGCACGTATTCGATGTCGCCACACCGCTCCCGCGCTCGATCGACGATGAAACGAAAGAATGTCACTGCGCACACGGCGCGCGCGCAGCCGACGCCAACACATGAGAGAGAGAGAGCGTAGCCATCGTCATCCACAAGTGCCGACAATCGAGCTGCTAGAGAGCCTCTCAGCGGGGAACGTGACTGTGATGACATCACCCACGCGCGCGTTTCTGCCACCGTTATCGTGTGCGTATCTTCCAGAAATTGTAAGCCTCGCGCGCTGTACGCCACGCGTCCTGGACGCATGGAGCGCTTCAACGTATACAAGTCATCAATCGCCTGACCTAGAAGTAACGCCCCGTTCTCGCTCAAGCCGATGCCGGTGTTGATGATGACAACGTCGCCACATGAAACCATGATCTTCACCGCTATGGTCCAACGCGCACACATCATTCGTCCGTGTACGTGCTCGGCGACGTTTTCGGCGCAAAACGCCGCCATACGCGTCGCCGAGACCATCGTGCGATGTTCATCCAATGTATCTTTCACAAACCAGGCGGCGAGTACGGCGTCACCAATGAAACTAATAATTCTACCGCCATATGCATCGATCGCCGCGGCGAGCTTTGAGAAATAATCACGGAGGGCGTCGCGTATTAACTCGTCGCGACGGCGGCGGAGCGTCTCGGCGTGCTTGCATCCGTAAGACTTGCGGCGCTTAGCGTGTTCTTTGAGCACCACGGCCGCACTACTTTCATCATCATTATCTGCGTTGAACATGAAATGCACGAAATCATTCATGTCGACAAACATGAGTGCTGCTTTGATGTGTTGACAACCATGACTGGGCGTCGTCGGGAAAGCGTTGTCGTCGTCTTTGAGATGCGCTTGGTTTGAGCGCAATCCGGCTATGGTGCCCGTCATGTCTGCCCAGATTTTTGCCATCCTTTTCACTCGTCCATGACCAGTGCGCGTGTCATTGACTCATTTATCGCAACGCGTTTCCTACAGTATCAATTCATGTGTGTCTATTTTTAACGACGCCGTCGCCGTCGTCCTGTTCACAACGTCTCCTTGGCTTCTATACACTTTTCTACCCACCCGAGTGAAACCACCGTGTGCTTATTCTCTACGAATTTGTAATATTTGTGGTCGTGCGGTCTCAGAATGTGAGTGCCAGTTCTATTCGCCGGCGCAATCGTGCCACCATGCAGACGAACGAGAGATTCGGCGTTTTTACGCTCGCATTCGAGCACCGCCGGAAACAATACACTCCGTGCGGTACCGTCCACGCGGTGCGTTTCATCAATCGTAAACACGCACTCGCGGAACGTGAGATACTTCATGTGCGCGAATAGCTCTGGATACTCCTTGGTAAGCGTGGCCATGGCTGGGATTTCGACGCCATGCCATCGCGCGCTTTGGTCACCAACTTGCTCGAGGAGTGCCAGCACATCCTCTTCGTTACATTTCGTAAGATACTCATCGCCATAACGGTCCATCTTTCCATCTGAACTATACCACGTTGACGTGGCAAGATGTAAACGATGTCTCGGTCGCGGCGGCACTATTCGTCCTTCACTAATACATTGCTCGAGCCAGGCGATGGTGTACACGTCGCCCTTCAAACACGCGGCGACGAATTTTTCACCCTCTCGTTTCGCTGCCACACAATGCGTGACTTTATCGTGCCAAAACTCACTCGTGGCACCGCCTCTGGCGATGACTTGCTTGAACAGTTCTTGCTTTTGCTCTCGACTATGGGCATTGACGACGTGCACTTGCATGTTTTTGAAAATCTCAGACTCGCGCACGACGCCCGAGACATCCACGGGCATGAGGTGCGCCGGTAAAAGCGTCGATTGCGCCGTCGTTCGAGCGCGTTTGTGCCGAGCATGCAAACCGGGGCGTGGATCGTTGACGTCGACGTTAAACTTGACTCTGTCTTCATCAATGGTGTGCTTGAGTTGCGCAAAGGTGAGAATGTCGCTCCACTTTTTGTCATAACGCAGTCCAGTAATGCGAGGAAAACGCAGGCTATAGCCCGTGGCAAAAGTCGTCGTGGGAATCATGCGGATATCACCCTTGACCCTCACGACGATCGAACGTTCAGGTGGCCAAATCCAGACATCTGGCTTTTCTCCGTACGCGCCCGTGACGTTGTAATTTGGTGGCGGCTCGAGGTGCATGTAGTCTGCCAAATGATTCCGAACATCTTCCAATTCCGACGTAGACATCCCCGTGCCAACTTTACAGAAGCTCATGATTTGCGATCCCGCCGATGAAGCAAAATCAGGAGGAGATTCCATTATGCCAACAAGAAATTGCGAGATTTTACCTCCACGAAGCGCGCCGGCGCCGTAATACCCACCAATCAGTAATACGTCTAAATCTTCAGTCTTGAGATAATCGGGTTTAATTTTCATCCAATTCGTACTTCTATCGCCCGCAATCCAAGGTCCATCTAAATCTTTAATCACCAAGCCTTCTTCGCCGTTATCCATTGCGCGCAAGAGATCGCTTTCGATGTCTTCCTTGGTAGAGCCAACACGCGCAAACTCTGAATCCGGTAACGCGAGTAATATTTTCGCTTTAATGTTACCACACATCACGGATGTCTCTTTGATGCGTTGTCTGAGAAGCTCGTGGCGTTCGCTTAATTTCAAATGCCGCACACTACCATCGTCGACGTACAAAATGTCAAACGGCACGTACACGAGTTCCAAATCGCCATACGTAATTTTTTTCACATTTTCTGCGTACCACGCGTACTTCGAGCCTTGCAACCCAGCCTCGTTATCAGCGTTGTCCTCATCGTCTTCTTTGCCCCCAGCGCGTTCTCTTGTGTTTAAAGGGAATAATTCATCCTTTGCCTTGCGTTGGTTTGCGCCCTGAATCAACGTCTTCAACGCCCCAAACGGGTACCACTCCTGACGAAGTTTATTCCAAACCATGAGCTCTCCATCTAAAATACAACGTTTCGGTCCTTGACGAAATAGACCATCTAATACATCGTAGCCGCGCGGGCCAAAATCATTCATGTTTCGCGTCCAGTATTGTATGACGTCGCCGTTTCTGTGCACCTGAATACGTTCGCCGTCAAACTTGGTCTCGATGACAAACTGCTTTCCTTTGAGCGCCTTATACACGGCGTCGACGGTGTTCTTACGCTGCGCTAACTGTGGATTAATCAATCCTTGACCCACTTCGATATCAGTGTGCTTCAAGCGCATCTCGCGCGATGGCAAGTCCTCGCACACGCGTCGCAGATTACTCGTCCAGTCCCACAGCATCTCCGCGTCGCGATGATAATGTCGCAAAATGAGCTTGTCCCCCATGTGTAACTTGGTCTCCTTCAATATAATCGCACAGAGCCATTTCACTTGGGTGGCATCCATCTTATTGAACACCTTGCGCAACACGCGCGCGCGTTCTTCTCTATTTCCGCACGCCGTAAGCGCGTCCAACGCGTCATTCACCTCGCCAATCGTCACCACATCCTCATCCGGCGCCCGACCCGCCAAGTGCCCAGCGCTCAGCACTTCATACACCGCCATCGCAAAATTCCCTCCACCATTCTTCTTCCACTCTTCGAGCTTCACCGCGTCTTTATTCGCCCGAGACATGTCAAACGCCGCGATAACTGTCTTGGCCAGCGCGTCGTGTTTCATCCCATACACCCCGCGTTCCTTATCCAACGACGGTATCAGCAACCGGTACGCCTCAAACGCATCTGCACGACAACCGCCGTCGCGTTTGCCTTGCAAATACCCATCGTGGAACCAATCGAGCGCGCGATAGCGTTTCGCGCGCGTCTCCTTGCGCGACGCTCCAGTCTTTGCGCGTTGAATCATCTCAAACGTTTTACACAGCACGCGGAACGGCACGTCGCGCGCAGACGCGTACGACGCATCACTCGCACCGCGTTTCATATCTGCCTCGTCTCCGGCGCCGGCGTCGTGCACCATGACGTCGTCGTCGTCGGTGTCATCACCCGCCGACGACAAGTGCCTAGATTCACCATCCGCACCGCGCGGGCTTCCCACGGGCGTCTCCGCGATCACCACGCGTGCGCGATCGACGCCATTGACACCGTCGTCGTCGCTCGCGTCGTCAACGCCGACGCGCATGGCGTCTCGACCGCGCGAGGCGCGCACTTTTGCGAAACTTGGATGTGCGTCGGCGTGTGACGACCGTTGCCGCGCATCTTCACACCCGCACGCGCACGCGCGAGGCGCGAGGCGCGCACGCGCACGCGTCGACACCGTCAACGAGGGTCTCGCGCGCGCGGTGCGTGCGGAGGCGCGCGCGCGAGGGCGTCGCGCGACGCGGGCGCGGGCGTTGCAGGCGAGAGATGCGTTGGAAGCCGCGGGCTGGGCATGGCGCAGGCGCGCGCGCGACGCGCGCCTGGCGCGGTGTGGGCGCGCTCCTGGCGTGCGCGAGCGTTCTAGCGTGCGTCGTTGGCGCCGCGGAGGGCGCGGCGTGCACGACGGCGACGGGAACGTTGGCGAGCGTGACGCAGAGCGACGCGCTGGACGACTACGCGACGGCGAATGAGTTGGCGTTGGCGTACGATGCGCCGTACATCGCGCCATCGAGCGAGATTTTCCCTCGATGTTTTTCGCGGTATGTGTTCACGTCTGATGACGACGGCACGCTCGAAAGAGAGTGGATGGTGGTGGAGTATCCGATGTCTTCGACGCTCAATGCGACGTCAACGGCGTTTGGTAGTTTTGAATGGACGACAACTTCAGAGGTGATTTTGCGGCCAGATTTAGAAGGAAATTATAGCGTGGCGCTCGTAGATGCACTTGGGTGCTACGCGAGCGTTGTGAAAAGAATAGAAGCGTTGTGGACGTGTGAGCCAACGGGGACAAATGCGACGTTTGCCGCGCTCTTTGTCGTTTTCGGCGCGGCGTGCGCGTTTTGGTTTGCTCGTGAACTGCCATCTTCCGATCCCAATGATGAAAATCAAGTATATCTAGATGTCGTGGCGGCTTTTGGCATGAAAAACCGCGCTGGCGATAGGATGGAAGAGTCGAAAGAATATGAGACTGAGATGCGACAGCTCGTGGCGCAAATCAAAAGCGAACACTTGCTGTACATCACTAAATTAGATTTGAGTGTAGATTTGAAGAACATGGCGCTGGACAAAACCAAAGCGCGAAGGGAGTCACAAGCGCAAAATGATGGAGTGTGGAATGCGGAAGAACAAACGTTCCAAAAGTATTTATCATCGAAGGAGCGCCGCGACCATTTTTTCTCGTCGGCGAAAGAACGTGCTTGGAATAGTATTTTAAAAGCCATCGCTGGTGTGCGTCACAAGTGGAAACTGAACTCCAGTGTATTTTCATTGTGGTTTGAGCATCGTTTATCGCTCATGCTGAGGAAGGAGTACATATGCGTGATGTTCCTTCGCGTTCAACTGCGGCTGGAATTTCTTTTATTATGCGCCTTCGCGTGGCGGCGATTTGGATATGCCATGGAAATGTATCGTGATTCATTCATCGATACGCTCTTTACACCATACCTTTTCGGTTCAGATTTAACCGATGCGCAAGCGGCTTTATCTTTGACGATCTGGTTCGTTGTCATTCTTTTTGGTGTCGTCATTTGTCCCATCCTTGGGATTGCGTTTGGGCGCTTGAGTTCATATTTTGAAGAAAAAATGCAGGAATGCGCAGAGGTTATGGAGTCCGGTGGTGACAAAAGTATGGCAGATTATTTAGAAGGCGGCGACGAGGAGGGCGGTGACGTCGATGCAGACGACGATTCGCGTGCTCCAGGACTCATCTCTCGCGTGCTTTCAATTTTCAAACGCAAATCCAACAAGGAAGTGTACGATCCGGTTCGAGATTTGGAGAAGCAACGCAAGAAAATAATCAGCGAAGCGGCATGGGTAAGCGCGTCAGATGAAGCCATCATTCATGCGCTTCATAGTGAAACATCAGCGCCTATCAACTTACGTTTGATCCCGCGCGGAGCGGCAAAACGCATGGAGGTGTTCGCAAACCGCGCGCTCGCATACAGACATTATTCAAGATTTTCATGTACCTCGAAGGAACGCGCAGAAAATATCGGCTTCATACTGCGTGTGCTTACTCTCCGCATTGGATTTGTACCGATGATTTTCACGTCGCTCGGCTTCTTGACGGTGGCAGACTCGTTTGTGCAGACGCCGTGGGTACACGTGACAAAAAACGCGAGCGCGGCGGCGGGCGCGAACCTATTCACACCCTTGTGCGTCGGTCTCGGAGCTATCGTAGTGAGCATGAAAACGTCGATTGAGACCGAGTCACTATCACCATATTTGCGATCATTGCCATTTTTTGATATCGTAAGTACGTTTCTCAAACTCGTCGTGGCGACTGTGGCCGCCGTCGTTGAGGGTGAATTTGGCGGTCAAGGCGTACCCGCGTTGAATGCCCAGAGTGGAATCACATCGCTGAACACATTCCGCGAGTTTGCGTTAATTCTAGTGTGCTTTGCACTGTTGGTGATGCACTTTAAGATGCAAACCGTGCGTGGCTTTGGCAATCGATGGAATTCACGTCGCACATCAAATTACGCCTCGGCGTTCTTGTTTGCGATATGCGCGTATTCCTCGAGGTCGTTTAACCAGCCACCTTGGACGTCGCATGTGGCTCCAGTACTGACAGTCTCCGAGAATTTTTCTCGTCCTTCCGTGGTCATTGCCATTGTTGTAGCAGTGTTGGCGAATATAGCTGGTCGCGCGTTGAACACCTCTCGCGAAGATGTGTGCATCAATGACGAAGTCCGAAAGCTTCGCGATCCAAAGTATGCCGACGAGGAGGACGAAATACTCTCACCCGAGTTTATAAATGAGCAAATTGAGTCTGAAAGCGTCCGTGATAGAGTGGTCACGCTCATCGCTTTCAACGAATTATTGAACGAACAACAGCAAGATAAACTCATTTGGAAGTTGGTTCGTCAGACGCAGCACCCGAGGACGGCGGAGGGTATGGAAGAAGCTTGGCAAACATCTTCTGATGCATTTGAGGAGCTGGGCGTCATTGTACATTGTATCATGGAAGATCCGGATCAAGAATTTTTACAGCGGGCGGGCGAAAGTCTCATCAGAGATATCCTGCAGGCGTACATCGATGCGACGCTTGAAATGACGCTTTGGTGTCACCAAACGAGCGATGACGTGGTGTGGGGGGCGGTTAAACGCATCGTATCAATCATCACAGACTGCATCAAGGAAGGAGAAACAAAGGCGTTTCATGCAGCGATTGCGTCGGTTGCAATGGAATCGGTACAGTCGCCAGAATACGCAGCTTTACTCTCTACGATCCTGTTCAATGCCCACGACATTGATTTGGATAAAGACGAAGACGGCAACGTACAAGTGTCATTGATGAATTGGCGCAAGATTGTGGATGACGCGTACGATATTAAGCCGCCACCCGTCGCAATGAAGCACATCGAACCGGTCACACATGTTCGAGATCCCAACACTGGGGATGTACGCCGATTGGATAAATTGGAGCGCGTATCATTCGCCGCAAAGGCGTGGTTGCGTAAAACGCTCGCTCCGGAAGACGCGCCGAAACTATCGTGGTTTGCGACGTTCGGTTACTATGCGAGCGTAAAATCTGCCCAAAGTGAAGCTGACAAAGAAAGAATCGAGATCGCACAAGATTTCATGAGGACGTTATTGAAGGCGTCGGTGAGTCCAGATCAGCAGATAGCATTCTTTTCCATCCGGACGCTTCTCATTATCGTTCGAGCGGGGTACGTGACGTCGACAATCCTCGCAGTGGATGGCCTGAACGATCTTTTTGCATGCTTGAATGCAAACTCCGGTAAATCAACGGCGACATTTATCGCAGAAATCATACAAACGGTCATGGGCGACAAGAATTCACGCTCCGAGCTGCTCATTTCGTTATCCAACCGACTCATCGCGCTTGACCAAGATGATGAACTCTCAAAGCTGCATTGCATAGAGTTGATTCACCAAGCAATCAAGTTAGAAATGAGTGCCGTGTATCGCTGCAGGCAGCTGTCGATCGAGGATGACTATAAGACGTACCAGGCAGCAATGTCTCCCGAGGCGGCGCAGTGCGCCCACGACGCGTTGTACGGCGCGTTGATTGACGTCTTACCGAATGTACGTGACAACGCCATTCCGGTGCTCGTAGACCTGATAACACTCTATGTGTGGGGTTCAAGAACTGATCACTACGTATTTACTCCTTGTAAATGCGAGGAGTACGCGGATCAGACATATCTGGCATTTGTGAGTCGTCAAGAACGAATGCTCCCTGGCGGCGTGCTCATGGCGAACGCTGTACATCGCCGCACGACAACTGCGCGCGAAGACGAGTCACAAGACGATGCGGAAAAGCTCATAGCTGTATTACTCAAGGTGTATAGCACTGATAGCGACGCTACTGTCCGCGATCACGCACAGCAAGCCGTCGCCGATGTCAAAGCATTGTTGTCCTCAACCGTTGCCGAAAAGGCGGTGACGTTATTTAACAAAGACGCCAAGGATCGTAAGGTGTCTGCACCGTCTTCGAAGACATTACGTGATGTGACGCAAATGGTGCAAGCGTCAGTTCAACGACAACATCTTAAAGATGGAACGGCTTCAAAGATTCGATTGAATGAATTTTGGCGCAAGATGAAAGAACGCACGCGCGAGCAAGAATCTGGCGCCACGCAGAGCCAATCCACGCGCGGAGGGATTATCGAGATCAATCGCGATTTCGAAGCCCGATCGAAGCCTCGCGTGCCACCGGGTGGTAAGGTACCTCTCACGCGCGAGACGACTGGGTTCAAACAAACAGGAGAGCGAACGATGAGAATCGTTCGACATCCTCAGCCGACGGCGGAGTTGGAGCGACTGCGTCGTCTTCGTTTGCAACGTAGCGAAAAGAGTGCGGAAAAACGCGTACGCAGAGAAGTTGCTTCGGAACGATGGTATGGCGGTGGCGACTTTAAGAGGCCGCAGTCTGATACTCAGACTGTCGATCGTCCAACAGATTCGTTAAACGCGAGACCAACGTACACACCACGCTCGTGGGGCATGACAAAATTACCGAAAGAGATGCGCGCGCCACCTCGGCAAGAGTTATCTCGAGATGACGTCAATTACAAGTTGTAGTCATGGCAGTCGTACTAAAATATTCACTGTAACAACATACCAGTAGCCATGTGATTGGAATTCAGACAAATTTAGCTAAACGAATCTGCGATGGCTTGAATCCAGGCCGCCGCCGCAACCGCTCCAGGGTCCGGAGTTTCCTTCAAAACCTCCGGGTTGATGTAACTCGACCGCCCTGCACGCGCAGACATGTGTTTAGTGTCCATAGCGCCTGCCTTCGCCGCCTTGGCGGCCTCGGCAGCTATTTCTGCGCTAGACTTTTGGGACATTGCACTCACGCTCGCCATGGTAGACGCGGGAACGAGCGCATCGAGCATCGTTCTATCGCCCCCTCGAGCACCGCCGTAACGCATCATAGCGTGAACACCTGTGACGAACGCAACGCACACTACTTCCGCCTCAGGAGCTTTACCTTTGGCCATTTTACTCAACTTCTCCGCCGCCGCAGTAAAGAAGATGTCGTACAACGCGCCACTCGTCCCACCCATGCTTTGACGAATAGTCTCGCCGATAGCTCGCGCAAGCTCTGCAGCGTTGTCAACTGGATATGTTTCAACATCTTTCAGCAACGCTTCCGCACCCATTCGGATTGTTGTCCCACAATCGCCATCGCCGACGGCGGTGTCGTATTTTGTCAACTCATCTTCGATGGCCATGAGTTCAGTGGCGATGCGTTTGATGGCTTTTTCTGCCGCTATACCTTCCGCACTCGTCGGTGTCGACCCTGGCGGGCGCGACAGCCTCTTTGCTGCAGCGTCAACCTTTGGTCCTTCGACAACAAGTAACTCGCTGCGCGTTGTTTTGGCATTTTTTGGCCATGCTGAACACGAGCACGCAGCCTCCAACCGTTCAACACGCGTCTCGTCATCTAATGAGACAATCGTGATGGAGAACCCGTTCATATCAATCGCGCTCATGAAAGTGCCGACGTAAGAATGACTTACGCACATGTTTTTCACACCGACGAGCCAGGCAAACGCCGCTCTAGACGCGACATACAGCTCCATCAACGGTGTCGCCCCTAACGAATTTACCATCACTCCAACCTTGGCGCCGGCTTGAAGTTTAGACAACACTTCATTACGTTCGAAAATATGTTCTAACAGTGTTCCCACGATCTCATCGCATGATTTCACATTCGCGGTAGACGCGCCCGGTTCGCCGTGTATACCGAGTCCAAGCTCCATGCGTCCCACAGGAATCTCTCGCGCGACACCCTTCGCGCCCGGAAGCGTGCACGCCTGCAACGCCACGCCCATCGTACCTAGCGCATCCGCACACGCCTTGGCTTCGTCGACAACCTCTCGTAGAGATTTGCCCGCCGCCGCCGCCGCACCCGCGACTTTATGCACAAACAACGTGCCCGCGAGACCTCTCCGTCCGGCTATTCCGACATCTTCTGCCGCCATGGCGCAATCATCGTTGACAATGACCATTTCCACCTCGTACCCTTCCAACTTGGCGCGCTCGGCTGCGAGACCAAAGTTTAAACGGTCGCCGGTGTAATTCATCACGACGAGCACCGCACCCGCCGGGCCAGTCGTCGCTCTAATCGCCGACAGCACCGCCTCTACGCTCGGCGATGCGTATACGTTTCCGCACACCGCCGCCGTGAGCATGCCCGCGCCGAGATAGCCCGCCATCGCAGGCTCGTGCCCAGAACCACCGCCAGAGATTATTGAGACCTGAGATGTGTCCCGCCGCGCGTACACGAGTACGTTTTGATTGGCGATTCGCGCGATATCCGGCGTGCTCAAGCACACGCCATCGAGCATTTCATCAACGACGTGTTCGGGAGTGTTGAGGAATTTTCGCGACATCGTGCAAGGCGTGGTGTTATGACGCGTGTTGCAGTCCACGCGTTTGCCTAAACTTTATTTTTATTGACGAGACGGGACGCGAGCGCGCGTTGCGAGCGCAAGTTGGCTCATGTCATGCATAATAATCATATGAAGAGTGATATTGTAAGTGATGTCTATTCCAGTGAAAGAAAAACAAACCAAACGCGTCGAAGACGCGGGCTTTACGCTTCGCCAGTTTCCTTCGCGCCTTCCTTCATGTAGTTATCCAAGTCGGCATCCATGTTTGCCGCGGCCGCGGTGTTCTTTTGCGGGCATTCACGCGCGAAGTGACCTTCTTGCTTGCAAATGCGGCACGACGTGTCCTTGGGTTCGGGGCAGTCGCGGGCGAAATGTCCTTCGGCGCCGCAGTTTCGGCACTTGTCCTTGTCGCCCGGTTGGCGACCGCGCTCACTTTCCGGTCTAGTGTCCGGCTGCGGGCAATCTCGCGCCCAGTGACCGGTCTGGTTGCATCGGTTGCACACGTCATCCTGGCCAGCCACCTTGGCTGCGCGCGGCGCGCGCGGCGCCCGGCCACGCGGCGCATCGTAGCCACGCGCGCCGCCGCCGGTGCGGCAGTCACGCGCCAAGTGTCCAGTTCGGCCGCAGTTGTGGCACGCACGGTCATCCCGGCGGCCCATACCACCGCCCATACCTCCACCCATACCTCCGCCCGGAAGCAAAGACGCAGGCGTCGGGCACTCTCTCGCGTAGTGCCCAAACCCGGCGCATCGCGAGCAGCGATCCCCCGGTCGCGGTCCCCGCATCGACATCATCCCACCACCCATGCTCGGTCCGCGCGTATCCGGGTGCGGGCAATCCCTCGCCCAGTGTCCAACATTCCCACATCGGTTGCATGTATCCGTCGTGGGTGCGCGGTTCGGGCACGCCCGCGCGAAGTGTCCCATCTCACCGCACGATCGACACGCTCCATCGTTCGCGGCATTCGATGCATACGGCGCATATCGCGCCCCCGCCGCGCCGCCATCGTCATCCATCCATTTCCCCATGGTCTCTGTCGCGTGTCTGTCACGCGTGTGCGTCGGCCCACGGGCGTCGACGCGTCGTAAAGTGCGGCATCGCGTGAGAATTAATTCTCGTTCGATCGCGACGTCACTCAGTCGTCGAGCTCATCCGCACTTGTCGTCGCGCGAGATGCCACCGCTCGCGCTGGCGGCGCGCACCGCACCAGTGGTCGTTCGCGTGCCTCGAGCGTTGCCGCGCGCGCGACCGCGAGGACGCTCGCGCGGTCGGGAGGTTGGGCCGATCGCGGCGTCGCCGCAGTGGCTGGAGGAGCAGACGCTCGATGCGCGCACGCATCGAGGATTGTATTGCGATTGGAAGCTCACCGGGGTGGACGTGCTCGAGGTGTGGGCCTATCGCGGGGCGTTGACGCTGGCGAGTGCGGGGGCGATCGAGACGGCGGTGATGATGAAGTTTGGCAACTATGAGAGCGCGGAGTTTTGGTACTTTGCGGGCGGGGCTGGACTTGGTGCGGCGCTGGGGCTGATACATATGTACGTGAGCGAGATACGAAGCGTGATGCGGGCGCTGTGGGCGTTTGGGTTCATCGGAAGCGCGGTGATTGCGTCGAACGTGAGTGAGCCTTTACCGTTGTACGTGCTCGAGCATCACTGGACGATGTGGGCGATAGGACCAATGTTCGCGGCTTTGACGGGATTGGCGTTCAAAGAGGGCATGTGTTATGGCAAGCCTGAAGCTGCAGCGCTCTTTTTCTGCGTTCCGGCGTTATGCTTGTCGCATTTGTTCGGCGCGGGTGACGACATTAAATCAATCGAAGCCGCGGCGGTGTGCTCGCTTTTGGCCATTTTCGCGGGACGAAAGTTTACGCAAGAGCTCAAGGACGACATCGGCGATAAAAGCATTTTTATGTTCAACGCGCTTCCGAGCGACGACGAACGCGAACAATGGCTGGCGAGAGCGCGCGCGGCTGGAAGAGACGTTTGATATTTGACGCCGTCGGTAGCCACTTTGATTAGGATAGAAAGACATTCTTTTAGCGCAGCATGCTGATGCTGTATGCTGTACGATTCTCTACAATATTACATTTTAAACACGATTCCGTTTAAGAAGAAGAGTCTGAGTCGTCGTCCGAGTCATCGTCGTCATTATCGTTTGAGTCGTCGGCGTCTGAGTCGTCGTCGTCTGAATCGTCGTCGTCTGAATCGTCGTCGTCTGAATCGTCCGAGTCATCCGAGTCGTCGCTTCCCGTGTAGCTAGACGAATCGCTATCGGAATCGCTATCGGAATCGCTATCAGAATCGCTGTAAAATCCGCCCGTGCGCAACGTCAAAGCAGAAGAACCACCATCTCTGCCGCCCGCGCCGCCGCCAGAAGATGCGGCGTAGTTGTACTGCTCGCGCACATTGGTTGGTGGTTGCGTCGTCGGATGCTTGGGCAAAGGAGTGTATCCAGGCGCGACGTGCTCGACAAAGTGAGATAGCGAACCGAGTGCGTGTTCGCACGTTTGTGCCGCAGGCGAAGGAAGCTTAGGTTCGGGCTTGTTGCACAACAAGATGGAGTCGCCGTACTGCTTGACTTTGCTCGGCTTGCCATCCACCGGAAACAAGGCGCGATAAATGCGCACTCGATCACGCATATCCACCGATACATCCGCCGCCGCGAGCGCGAACACAATCTTCAACGTCGGTGCCATGCGCATCGGGTCTTGGATGTACATCTTACACGAAGTATTGATAATTTGCTGCTTGGTCATTTCGTGCTCTTCGCAGAATCCCTTGACGATGCGACGCATCATTTGCACCGACAATTCGAAAAACTTCTCTCGAATTTCCTTATCAGACGCCTTGATGTTTTCCGCATCCGTCTCAAAGATCTCTCCACCTGCAAGCCAAATTACCGCCGCGCGCGCCTCGGGAGCGACCAACTGATCTAATCGACGCATCAAGCGCATGACGACGACGATGTGCTCCTTCGGATTTTGCTGCACCAACGCGCGAATCACCACGACAGCTTCCGAAGCCACAGTCGGGCTCGGGTGCAAAGAAAGCTCGAGGAGTGACCTTATGCAAACTGATGCAATTTGAGGCATAATAGCCGCACATCGACCAATCGCACGAATCGTTAACGCGACAAACTTGTGGTTGGACGAACGCAAGTACGCCTGCAATTCTCGCAACAACGTCGGTGCATTCTCAGACGTGACAATGTGCGTCAAAATCTCCAACTTCAAGCCTCGCACTTCCAAAGTATCGCGCGGATGCACGAAAAAGGCGTTAAAGTGCGGTTGGAACAACAACGGCTGCGTGCTCACCATGGTGCAAATGTTCTTCAACACCACGTGTCGCACTTCCGGCTTATTGTGTGCGGTAAATACCAACGCGCGAACAACCTTGGGTAAATCATTTGCCGGACTCAAGTAAAAGTGCAGCGCAGCGACAGCCATAACGACACCAGAGTTTTGCGACTGCAACAACGGGCGAGTGCATCGCAGCAACAATCGGTGATCTTCATCCATCCAATCCGGGCCGCGCGCGGCGGCGCTCGCTTGCGCTTTGCTTGCCTTCTTCTTAGCCTTTTCATCGTCCGATGAATCATCATCAGAGTCTGAGTCCTTCTCATCATCATCATCAGAGTCGGAATAAAACGCCGCGCTCGAGGCCACGATGGACTGGATCCCGGCGTTGCTCGCTTGATGATACGACGCTTGCGAATTGGGCGCCGGAAGCGCGAGTTCAAGCTTCTTCTCACCCGACTTCCCGCTTACCGCGGCTAGTTCGCGCACGTGCGCATCAGGTGGTAAAAATTGCGTGCGCGCATAACGCAACAATAACTCACTCAACAAAATTTGACCCCATTCATCCATGTCTACCAACATGCGGCAAATCTTGCGGTAGTGCCTGTGCAACAAGTCGATTCTGCTTGGGCAAACCTCTTGAAACGCGGCAACCGCAGAGGACAGCACGAATGGCGTGCTATCACGCAACATGGTTTCAATAATTTCAATAAGTTCTTCTTGTCGAGTGTTATCCATGCGGTAAATCTTCGGAATCGCGTGCGCCGCCGCCTTGCGCACGTACGGGCTCGGGTCCACCGCACACTTGCGCGCGGCTAAAATAACAACCGGAACAATCACTTGTACGCGAATACTTGACATCACACGCAAAGCCAACGCACGAACACGCGGGTTCGGGTGCGCTAAATCCTTTTGAAAGCTGTTAATCGACAACAAAGCCTCCTCCGGTTTCTGGTCCGCCGTGCGCACTAAAAACATGTACACCAACACCTTCACCTCGAACGATTCGTTGACGATATTCACCACCACAGATGGGAAGAACACCGACACATCGCGCCCCATAGCCATCATAGCAATCAATTTCTTCAACGCATCGAGCTTATCTCGCGTGCTATTGCTCCGGAGCTTCGTATCCAACTCGCGTTGCTCCTCGGCGATCTGCGCCAATCGAAAAAAGATGACGCAATTACCACCGTCAGTCACGCGTTCGAACGCATCGCGCCACGTCTACCGCATCACAGCGCGCCGAGACATCTCATCTCACGACACAACGACACAACGCGCGCGATGGCGCCGCATTCGCGCGCCACACGCGCGCACGCCCGCGCCAATCCTCCGGATCGAATCCAACGCAATCGCGATCGTAGTCGACGACGCCGCGGACGACGCTGTCGCGCACGCGTCACGCGCGCACACGTACCTGCGCATCATCGACGAATTGTTGACTCCCGTGGCCGGGCGGAACCGCCATGGCGCCGACGCGTGGTGTGAAGTGGCGCCGTTCGCCGAAATTGTGGGGCACTTGGGTGTTTAGAGGATAATCATCATGTTGTTACTTTACGTGTTAAAGAAGACGCGCGACGGCGAGCACCGCGCAATCGACGAGGTCAGCGCTTCGTGCGTGAAGACGATGACGACGATGATCGCGGCGGTGGTGGTTGCGACGGCGCGACTCGGCGGCTACTGTATCTATAAGACGTCTCGCGCGCGCGGGGCTCGGGCGCCGCGCGCGAAGAGCTCGAGCGGTGCGTCTCGCGTCGCCGAGAGACGCTACGCGTGTGTTTGTGCGAGCTCGTTTTAAAGCTTGGTCGAGAATTGCACGCCGTACTTGTACTTCATCTGTGAGTGTGCGAGGAATCACGCGGATTGGCGTTGGGTTAGTCAACTGTGGCGGTGAAATGTGTCGTTTTCGCGGCGGGCGAGAGATGATAAAATGTCACAACTATTTATGGCGCGTCGCGCACGGGTAGCGCGAGCACCATCTTCGAGCCGTATTGATGTTGGCAACCTGCGGCAACCATCCATACACTGATGGTACGGTGATTGTTTGACAATAGGCGCCGAGCGTTCGTGGTTACGAGACAAGGGCAAAAACACGTACCGATTTGTCGACTTGCGCGGCGAGCGTCGCCGTGGTCTTGGGGATCAAGTTGGTCAACGACGCGCTGACGCTCACAGTGGGGTTGACTTCCGCGGACACGGGATTGGTGACAACCATCTTGAACGTGTGGCCATCCATCTTTTGGGAGAAACCAACCGTGGCGGTGGCGGTCTTCTTGTACACGATTTCGACGCCGGCGGAGCGCTTGCTGTCCAAAGCGTTCACCGCGCTCAACTTGTACGTCTTGAGTTGATCCGCAATCGTCGCGGCGTACGTCATGTCACCTTGCTTGGATTGCAAAGCAACGGTGTATGCCAACGGCGACGAACCCTTCACGGTGGCCATGGCACCGACGGCGAAACCGCTTCCGAGCGCGTAGCACACGCTCGCATCCGCCTTCGGCGCGGCGTAGTTGACGACATCCGCCTTGATGCCGAGCGGGCCGGTGACGATGGAGGACGACACCTTGATCGTCTCGAGGTCTTGCACCGTACCACCAACGGCGAGCTTGCCGTTCGGGATCAAACTGGCGAAAGAAACCGTCACCTTCGCCTTGGCGTCTTGGTTGAGCTCGACGTCCACGGTTTGGTCGCCAAACGCCTTGTTGAGCTTCACGTCGCCGCTGACCGCTTCACCCTTTTGCACGACGGACCCAGACACGCCCTGCATAACAAATAACACAACATCAGTACTCATTCACCGCACACACACACACACTCACACCACGCGCGCGCACGCACGCATCGACGACACAAAAACACGCGCAAATCAAAACTCTACGCCGCGCGCTCGAGGGCGCGCCCACTTACCGTCCCCGCGGTTTTCGTATCCACGGAAAACTTATGGTCATAGCTGAACCCGCCGGTAAAGAGATCTACACACACACACACACACAAACACCGTCAATACACCGCACGCACACACAATCCACACCGCAAACGCACATCACCGACGCATAAACCCGAGCGAATCGCCTCTCTCGCGCGCGCGATCGACGATCCCCCAAACCTCTCCGACGCGCGCGCCTCGCGCGCCTCCTCCTCCTCGCGACGCACGTTCGCGCGCATCGCGTTGACACCACGCATCGCACGCACGTACCTTTAGCCGATTTAGCGATATCACCGTAATACTTAGCCATGATGATGCGCGAACCCTGTCCTGTCGACGACGAAAAATGGGCGCATCATCATCGATGACGCGCGGGAAAGAAAACGTGTCAGAAATCGTCGTCATCCATCACGCGCGTCGATTTGGTTTTGCCTATGTGTGCGCGCGACGCGGCGCATCGCGCATCGCGCATCGCGCGCGCGGTGTGTGCGACGTCGACGTCGACGGCGATGCGTCGTTCGTGGTCCACCTACCTGTGTCCGTGAGCGTATCGTTGTGTGGCGTCGACGTCCGCGCGCGCGCACGGGCGACGCGAATTACTTACGCGACGCACCTCAGGGTGGGCCGGGGCATCCACCCATCGATGTCGATGTCGATGTCCATCGATGTCGATGTCGATCGATCGATGTCCATCGATGGACTACGGATGCGTCGAACGGTCGAACGGTCGAACGGTCGAATGCGCGCGGCGCGCGAGGGGTGTGTTTGTGTGTGTGTTTGTTTGTGTGTTTGTGTGTTTGTGTGTTTAGTATGGATGGATGGATTGGGGTGGATTTCACCAATCATGACCAGGGACGACGACGACGACGACGACGACGACGACGACATCGACGCCGGGGGGTGTCCGTTGGAGGCTGAGGTCGGGCGCAACGTCGGTGCGCGGCGCATGCGCGACGCGGCGACGTTGC